>Ga0164313_10000031_pt1 | contig 76715 bp, 77 predicted proteins | sample GuaBasSedimGuay4_FD_113735 | JGI IMG/M metagenome (GOLD analysis project Ga0164313, IMG submission 113735) | Subseafloor sediment microbial communities from Guaymas Basin, Gulf of California, Mexico - Guay4, Core 4569-4, 0-3 cm | ecosystem: Environmental > Aquatic > Marine > Hydrothermal vents...
ATCCTGGACATTCCGGTCGGTCCCGCCATGGTGGGCCGGGTGGTCGACCCCCTCGGGCGGCCGCTCGACGGCAAGGGCCCGGTTGAAGCGGCGGAGCGCTACCCGCTCGAGCGCATCGCCCCCGGGGTGGTTGCCCGCCAGCCGGTGAAGGAGCCGATGCAGACCGGGATCAAGGCCATCGACTCGATGATCCCGATCGGCCGCGGCCAGCGCGAGCTCATCATCGGTGATCGCCAGACCGGCAAGACCGCGGTGATCCTCGACTCGATCATCAACCAAAAGGGGACCGGCAATATCTGTATCTACGTCGCCATCGGTCAGAAGGCCTCGACGGTGGCACAGGTGATCGCGACTCTCGACAAGCACGGCGCCATGGACCACACCATCGTCGTCTCGGCGACCGCATCCGAACCGGCGCCGCTGCAGTATCTGGCCCCGTACGCGGGCGCGGCGCTGGGTGAGTACTTCATGTTCAACAAGGGCCATGCGGTGTGCTTCTACGATGACCTCACCAAGCACGCGCAGGCCTACCGTGAGATCTCGCTCCTGCTGCGCCGGCCCCCCGGCCGCGAAGCCTACCCGGGCGATGTTTTCTATCTCCACTCCCGGCTCCTCGAGCGCGCCGCCAAGCTCAACGACGAAGAGGGCGGCGGCAGCCTGACCGCTCTGCCGGTGATCGAGACCCAGATGGGAGACGTCTCCGCCTACATCCCGACAAACGTCATCTCAATCACCGATGGCCAGATCTACCTGGAGTCGGACCTATTTTTCGCCGGTCAGCGGCCGGCTGTGAACGTTGGCCTGTCGGTCAGCCGCGTCGGTGGCAACGCACAGATCAAGGCCATGAAGTCCATCGCCGGGTCGCTGCGTCTCGACCTCGCCCAGTACCGCGAGCTCGCGGCCTTTGCCCAGTTTGGCTCCGACCTCGACAAGGCCACCCAGAACCAACTCGCGCGCGGAGAGCGATTGATGGAGATCCTCAAGCAGGGCCAGTATGTGCCGGTCCCGGTGGAGCTCCAGATCGTCTCAATCTTCGCCGGCACCAAGGGCTTCCTCGCTCCTCTCAAGGTCTCGGCGATTGGCGCCTTTGAGCCTAACCTCCACCGTTATGTCCGGGACAACGGCGCCGACACCCTCGAACGCATTCTCAGCACGGGAGTCCTCGATGAACAGACAGAGGAGGAGCTGTCAAAGCTGATCACTGCGGCGGTGGATGTATTTCTCAAGGAGAACCCGGAGGCCGCCCTTGGCTAATACGAGGGACCTCCTCAGGCGGATCCGCTCCGTCAAGGGAACGCAGCAGATCACCAAGGCCATGAAGATGGTGGCGGCGGCGAAGCTGCGGCGCGCGCAGGAAGCGATCATCCATGCGAGGCCGTGGGCCGACACCCTGTCACGCGTGCTCGCCAACGTTGCCGCGCGCACCGAGTTTAGCCACCCGCTCCTCGAGCACCATGGGGGCGAGAGGACCTGGGTTGTGGTGATCTCGTCCGACAAGGGCCTGTGCGGCTCCTTCAATTCCAGCCTCCTGCGCCGGATCGAAAAGGACCTTCAATCCGCGAGATGGCCGGAGCCGGAGCTGGCGGTGGTAGGTCGCAAGGCATCCGACTACTACCGTCCGCGACCCTGGAAGCTGGTGCTCGACGAGCGTGAGACCATGTCCGCGGTCACCGCCGATGATGGGCCCCGCCTCGGTCGTCAATTCATCGAGGCCTTCACCAGCGGGGCGGTGGACTCGGTGTGGTTGGCCTACTCGAGCTTTGTCAACATGATTCGCCAGGATCTCGTCGTTGAGCGCCTGCTGCCGATCGAACCCCCGGTGATGGAGGTGGATGACTCCGAGCCTCGGGTCGACTACCTCTACGAGCCCGATGCGAGGACCCTCCTTGCCGAGCTCCTGCCGCGGCACGTGGAGACGCAGGTGCAGCGCGCGTTGTATGACTCGGCGGCGGCGGAGCAGGCGGCACGGATGACATCCATGGACTCGGCCACCCGGAACGCGGGTGACATGATCGATGCCCTGACGCTGCTCTACAACCGCACCCGTCAGGCGGCCATCACCAAGGAACTGATCGAGATCGTCTCCGGCGCGAAGGCGCTCGAGGGATAGGGAGTCGAGGAAAGATGAGTCAGCAAGTCAGCGGACGCGTGGTCCAGATCATCGGCCCGGTGGTGGATATAGAGTTTCCGGACGGGCACCTGCCAGCGATCCTCAACGCGGTGCATATCGCCGACGCCGGCGACGCGGGGCAGATGGCCATCGACGTCACCGTCGAGGTGGCCCTGCACCTGGGTGAAAACAGGGTGCGGTGCATCGCCATGGAACCTACCGACGGCATGGTTCGCGGTATGAAGGCCACCGATCTCGGAGAGCCTATTTCGGTACCGGTGGGTCGCGAGACCCTGGGTCGCGTGCTCGGCGTCCTTGGGGATCCCGTGGATGGCAAAGGTCCAGTCAAAACGGACCTGCGGCTGCCGATCCATCGAGAAGCCCCGCCATTGTCGGAGCAATCTACCGAGACCGAGATGTTCGAGACCGGCATCAAGGTGGTGGATCTTCTCGAGCCCTACACCAAGGGCGGCAAGACCGGCCTCTTTGGAGGCGCGGGCGTTGGCAAGACCGTCATCATCATGGAGTTGATCAACAACGTCGCCCTCCAGCACGGCGGCTTCTCGGTCTTTGCCGGGGTCGGCGAACGCACCCGTGAGGGCAACGATCTGTGGCTCGAAATGACCGAGGCCGGGGTCATCGACCCGGATAGCTGGGAGAACTCCAAGGCGGCGCTGATCTACGGCCAGATGACCGAGCCGCCGGGAGCGCGTCTCCGTGTCGGTCTGACGGGCCTCACGGTGGCCGAGCACTTTCGCGACTCCGAGGGCCAGGACGTGCTTCTGTTCATCGACAACATCTTCCGCTTCACCCAGGCCGGTTCCGAGGTCTCGGCACTGCTCGGCCGCATGCCCTCCGCGGTCGGCTACCAACCCAACCTCGCCACCGAGATGGGCGAGCTCCAGGAGCGCATTACATCGACCAAGAAGGGCTCGATAACCTCGGTGCAAGCCATCTATGTGCCCGCCGATGACCTCTCTGACCCGGCGCCGGCGGCGGCCTTCGCCCACCTCGACGCCACCAGCGTACTCTCGCGGCAGATCTCCGAGCTCGGTATCTATCCTGCGGTCGACCCGCTCGCCTCGACCTCGCGCATCCTCGACCCCGGCATCGTCGGCGACGAGCACTACATGGTGGCCCGTGAGGTCCAGCGCATCCTTCAGCGCTACAAGGATCTCCAGGACATCATCGCGATCCTCGGCATCGACGAACTCTCCGAAGAGGACAAACTCACCGTTTCCCGTGCGCGGAAGATCCAGCGTTTTCTGTCCCAGCCCTTCCACGTGGCCGAGCAGTTCACCGGCATGAAGGGGCGGTACGTCAAGGTCGAGGACACCGTGGCCGGCTTCAAGGCCCTGAGCGCAGGTGAGTACGATCACTTGCCGGAGCAGGCCTTCCTCTACGTAGGGGGTATTGAGGAGGCGGTGGAGAAGGCCGAGAAGATGAAGGCCGAGGGCTGAGATGACCGAAACCCTCAGGCTCGAGGTGGTCACACCGTCGCGTCGTGTCCTCGAGGTACGTGCCGACGAAGTCCGGATCCCGGGCGCACTCGGCGAGCTTGGCATCCTGCCGGGCCACACGCCGCTCCTGACCTCTCTCGGGACCGGCGAGCTGAAATGGACCAAGGATTCCGAGCGTGGCCGATTGGTGATTCAGGGTGGTTTTGCCGAGGTCCAGCCCGATGCGGTGACGGTGCTCGCAACCATCGCGGAGACAGTCGACGAAATCGACCTGGAGAATGCGCGCACGACCCTGACTGAAGCACAAGAAGCACTCAAAGCCGTGTCCGCTGAGGATTTCGACGAGATCGACGGCCGCGTACGTCTTGCCGAAGCGCGGCTCAACGCAGCTGCCGGAACCGGCGCCTAACCCGGTGAGAAGACCGGGCTCACCCGAGTCAGCCCACAACCTCGTTACTGATACTCGGCACCGAGGATCACGCTGACGATGATCGCACCGACAGCGGCCGGTGCAGCGACTCTGATGAGAAACCGCCACAAGGAAAATTTCCATCCCAGTGGACCGTTGCCCTCTTCGAGCTCCTCCCTGGTCTCGTCACGACTGAGAATCCAGCCGGTGAAGAGCGCGATGAGGAGGCCGCCGACCGGCAGGAACCAGTTGCTGGCGAGATAGTCGAGGGTGCCGAAGACGCCCGCTGTTGATGGTCGTCCAATGAAGTTGATATTCGACAGCGCGGCGTTGCCCCCCATGCTGACGGCGCTGAGCGTGCCGAAGGCGAGAATCGCCGCACCCATCGTCAGCGTGGCGCGCCGCCGCGGCCATCCGAGCTCGTCGATGGCGTAGCTGGAAACCACTTCGAGTAAGCTGATGGTGCTTGTCAATGCGGCAAATGCCACCAGTACATAGAAGAGCGCACTCACGAAAGCCCCTCCGGGCAGTTGGAAGAACACGACCGGAAGGGTTGTGAACAGAATGGTCGAGCTCTTCGTGACCTCGAAGTCGAAGCTGAAGATTATCGAGAACATGATGATGCACGCTGAAATGGCGATGATGGTATCGAGTGCGCAGATCGTCAGGGCGGCGCGCGGAATGGAGTCGCGCTTTCGCATATAGCTGCCGTAGGTGAGCATGGCTCCCATGCCCAAGCTGAGGGTAAAGAAGCTGTGGCCGAGGGCCTCGAGCACCCCGCTTGCGGACAACTCGCTGAAGTTCGGACGGAAGAGGAAGCGCATCGCCTCCCCGAACCCGGGTGTCCAAAACGAGTAGATCACGAGCATTGCGAGAATCGTCAGCAGTACCGGCATGAGTAACTTGGCAGCCCGCTCGATGCCCCTTCCTACCCCGAAGTAGACGATCCCAATTGTCGCCCCCATGAAAAGAGAGTGAAACAGGATCTGCTGGTATGGATTGCTGAGAAACTCGCCAAAGAACGCTTGCAGATCTGCGGGGTGATGCGCGAGACCGCCCAACTCGCCCGAAACCGCCATGAGGATGTAGCGGATGGTCCATCCCGCAATGACGCTGTAGTACGAGAGGATGACAAAACCCGTCATGACGCCGAGAAAGCCGACCCCCCGCCACAGCTGCCCACCCGCTTTGCCCTGCGCCAGGACCCGAAATGCACCGACCGCGTTCTTCTGACTCCGTCGACCGAGCACGATCTCCGCCACCATGATGGGCACACCGACCAACGCGATGGCGCCGAGATAAACGAGCACGAACGCGCCGCCGTTATTCTCGTACGTGATGTACGGGAATTTCCAAAGGTTTCCAAGACCGATGGCGCTCCCGGCCGCTGCCAGAACGAATCCGAGGCGGCCGGTCCACTGTGCACGTTCTTTCGCCATCGTGTAATCCCTCCACGAGCTTCGCAGCGAACCCTAACCAGACCGCGGCCCGTGTGTCAAATGGGGGGGCCTGGATGGATGATGCGCTATCGCCTGCACGTCGGGATCAAACGATCAGTGAAGTCCTCGCAACGAGCGGGTTGTTATTGCCATTACGCACCGCATCCGTTAGAATCCCTTCTCCTCGGGGCGTAGCTCAGTCTGGTAGAGCGCACGGTTCGGGACCGTGAGGCCGGTGGTTCAAGTCCACTCGCCCCGACCACCACAATTTCACCAAGGAGGGCGCGTCGGAAGGCGCGCCCTCCTTGGTGAAATTGGATTGACTTACGCCTTATTATCACCTATGGTCGAGGTGGGAGGCGACCGGATGACCTACCTCACCGAGCGACAACGCGACGTCCTGCAATTCATCGAACAGCGAATCACGGAGGATGGCGTCGCCCCGACCCTGCAGGAAATCGCGACCGCCTTTGGCTTCCGAAGCACCGCCAGCGCACAGAAACACGTGGCCCATCTCGAACGGAAGGGTTATCTCGAGCGGCAGAAACATCAGAAGCGGGGCCTGGTTCTGCCACGGTCCAGATCCTCCCAGCCGCAGGCGTCCGATCTGCCCCTGTTTGGAGTTGTTGCGGCCGGCTCTCCCATCGAATCCATACCTGGTGACGAGCGCGTGTTCGTGCCCGCCGATTTTCTCCGCAGTGGGGAACACTACGTTCTTCGCGTGCGTGGAGACTCGATGATCGGAGACGGGATCCACGACGGCGATTTGGTGGTCGTGCAACGAGCTCAGATTGCGGCTGACGGGGAGATGGTGGTGGCGCTAGTCGCCGATGAGGTGACCCTCAAGCGAATCTACCGGGAAAGTGATACCACCGTTCGCCTCCAACCTGCCAACCCGTCGATTCCGACGATGATAGCGCCGGCTGATGATGTCCAGGTGCAGGGAGTGGTTGTCGGACTGCTTCGGCGTTACTAGAACGCTTAACTCTCCGGGTGTCTACTCCTTGACTCATGTGTTGATCTCGGTTAGCTTTCGGTCATGACCGATCTCGAGAAAATCACCGTCGTCATGACGTCCGTAGGTACCGAGCAGCAAGCGGTGGAGATCTCCGAGGAACTCATCACCCGGCGTCTCGCCACGTGCATCAATATTGTCCCTTGTCTTCGTTCCATTTATCGGTGGAAGGGAAAGGTATGTGAGGACACCGAATATCTGCTCCTGATCAAGACACCCGAGAAGCTCTTCGATCAGGTTTCTTCGGCAATCCGGGAGTACCACTCTTACGAGCTGCCTGAAATTCTCGCGGTGCCGGTGACTGCGGCCGAAACCAACTTCCACCAGTGGGTCCTGCAGATGGTTGAACCCGAACCCGATGGGATCGAAGCAGCCAATCTCCCGGGCGACGACTGACTCGGCTATACTCACCGCTCTGATGGCAACCAACAACAAACTGACGGCCGAGCTCGTGATGGCGAGCCGCTTTGAAAACATCGAGATTGCCGAACGCACGCTTCTCGATCTATGCCGGCGTGCGGGTTGCAACGGGGATGAGGAGTACTGGCTGGTCTCCGCGCTACGTGAAGCGCTGGCGAATGCGGTGCGCCACGGCAACGGACAGGATCCCAACCAGGATGTACGGGTGTTCTTGACGATCGAGAATTCGACTGTGACCATCCGCGTCGAAGATGAGGGTGAGGGATTTGAACCGGCTGACATTCCCGATCCGACCTCCCCGGAGAATTTGCTGCGACCGAGCGGACGGGGTATCTTCTACATGCGACAGTTCATGAACCGCGTCGAGTTCGGTCCGACACCCTCCGGTGGAACGGCTGTCGTAATGGTTCGCGATCTCGACCAAACTGACAGTGACCAGTCATGAGGCGAGCCGTGTCTCGATCCCATGAATGGTCTTCGGCAAAGGAGTGAAGTATGAAGAGCAGCATCCGAGACGTTGGTGACATTCGAGTCATCGAACTCAGCGGGAAAATCACCATTGGCGCCGGCGACGTAAAAATCCGTGAGTTGATCGACCAAGCCCTCGAGGACGGCAAGAACGACGTCATTCTCGACCTCGGCGGAGTCACTGCAATCGACTCTTCGGGGATCGGTGAGATGGTGGCCTGTTACACCACCGTCACCAAGCGGGGTGGTCACCTCAAGCTGATGCACCTGTCACCGAAGATCACCGACATTTTGCAGGTCACGCAGCTCATCACCGTGTTCGACGTCTTCGATGACGAACGCGAAGCACTTGGGAGTTTCTGAGCCGTCCGCCCGGATATCGCACGACCTCGCGACGAAACCGGCTGAGAAGACCGGGCCAGTCATTTTCTCTCGCCGCGGGGCTCGACCACGACTTCGGCCGCGTACTCACCGGTCGGCACCCCGGCGATCGTGAGGCCGCCAACCAGCTGGCTTGCGCAAAGCCGCTGAGAAGTCTTGTCCGCAGTTGCGCCGCCGACCGGCCAGACCTCCGTCACCACACCGTCTCTGACCTTGACCCGAACCGCATAGCGTCCCGGCGTGCAGAGTGCTGTGGTTTCGAAGTCCAGCCAGGCGGCATTGTCTCCAATAAAAATGAAGAGCTGGCCCCTGCCGATGGTTGTCTGGCCGCGCCACAATCGGCTTCCGGAAATTGCGGCACCCTCGCTCGAAGCGTCGTTGCTTTTCGCGCGTCCTTCCTTTAATTTTGCTTCGGATGTTGGCGGCGGAGCAGGGGGAGCGGCTTGAGCCCTCGATTCATCGGCCCGTCCAGCCGATACTCCGGCAACCTCTCCCTCGTGTCTGCTCTTGCTCCCGGCATCAGTGTCGCGGGGAGGTGAGAGTTCGTCGCCGACCGCTTCCTCGAGCGGACCGAGGACCTCCAAAGCCGGGAGGTGGCCGGGCTCGACGTCTGGGATCGGGCTCGCCAAGAGCCGCTCGCCGACCCCGATCAATTGCTTTTCGGGTGGCACAGAACTCGTCGGGAGCGGGGCGAGCGCAAATCTCTGGGTCGGCTCGAGTACCGGTTGGGAGCTCCGGCGGGCAAGCTTGTCTTCAACTTTGAGAGCCAGATGACCAAAATTGACTTCATAAATTACGGTCAGACCGACGATGACTATGGCCGCGGTGGCCAGCCAACGGGCCCAGGGACGAACTGCGATCGGCTCCGGCCGTCCTCGAAGCAGCGGTTCCACCAGTGTGTCGAGCTCTGCCGGCGCCCGCTCCCTGGTGGCGAGAGCGGCCAGCGATCGCCGAACCTCGATGAGCGCGGTCAACTCAGCGGCGAGAGCCGGCTCCGATTCGAGCCGGGCCCTGAGATCTCGCTCCTCGGCCTTGTCGAGGTCCCCGTCGATGAACCGGCTGAGGGGTTCGACTCGTGCGTCCCCCATCAGATCTCCACCATCCGGCGTAATGCGTCTCGAGCTCGGGCGAGGCGAGACCTCACCGTACCAATCGGTAGGTCGAGGGTGTCGGCGATTTCCCGATAGCTCAACTCTTCGCCGTCACGAAGCCATACCACCACTCGATAATGTTCGGGAAGCTCAGCGAGGGCGTCCTCGACCCGATCAAGCAACTCGACCGAAGCCGCCCGGCGCTCCGGGTCCGCGTGCGGATCTCGAGCGATCATCGCGAGCTCGCGATCACCGTCCGTACCCTCGCTGATAAACTGCAGGTTTCTGCCCATTCGTCGCCTGTGCGCCCGGAGATGATTCCAGGCAATCTGGAACACCCACGTGCTGATTTTGGCCTCACCGCGGAATCCGGGGAGCCCGCGCCAGACCCGAAGAAAAATCTCCTGTGTCGTGTCGAGTGCTTCCTCGTCATTTCTCGTAAGACGTCGAGCCAGCCGCCACACCGGAAGCTTGAACTGCTCGTACACTTGGTCGAAGTCCACTGACACAGTGTGCCACACGCCGCATCAGCCAATGTGAGCCGTCACGAAAGAAAAAGTTCCCGGTCCAGCTCTTCGCTGAGGAGTGCACGGATCCTGACCTCGAGTTCACGGGCTACCTCGAGGTACACCTCTTCACCCTCTCCAAAGGGATCGAAGACCGGCCACGCCTCGCGCCTTGCGCCCGCCCCGCGCGGCAGAAGGTCCAGAGCCTCACTCCCAAGCAGGGAGACCACGACATCAAGATCTTGGAGGGACACGTCGTCAAGGCTTTTCGACCACAAGTCCTCACCCGAGTACCCAAGCACTTCCAGCGCGGCCAAAGAACCGCCAGCGACAAAACCAGCCGGTGCGAGGCCCGCAGATCGCGCATCGACTCGATGGCCGCCGAGGTGGCGTGCGATAGCCTCGGCCATCGGTGATCGGCAGCTATTCCCGATGCAGACGAAGAGAATTGCAAGCGGCGTCATCGTTTAATTGTAATGTGCGCGGATTGACCGCGAAGGTCCTCCACGCTAGCCTTTTATTTGGAGGAAATTGTCCCACCGTGGTACTCACTGGGTATAACACTGACATTCGGCATTCCGGCACCACCTATCACGTCCAGACCGAGGACAAGGGACGCGCGAATCCACTGGTGGAATCTCTCGTCTACACGAGCGGAGAAATTCTCTATTCCCGCCGTACTCCCTATCACGACCTGGTGGAGCAGGATGTTGACAAGGAAGCCGTGGCCTCGCTCATGGAAAGGCAGCACCGTGCGATTGTCGATGCCGTCGAATCCGGAGGTCTTGGACGACTCACAGGGACCGATGGCGACGTACCGGATGAGGATGACACCACAATCACCCACAGCGCCGAGGAGCGCCCGAAAGACAGAGAGGAGCCATCTCTCGACCAGGTGATTCTCGATTATCTCGAGTCGCAGAGGGGGCAGGTGCATCTCATTCTCCGTGCTGCAATCGACCACGATTTTATCTATGGCGCCAAGACCGAGATCAGCGTGACGGCTGTGGATTCACTCGCCCATACACCACAAGCCGGAGTGGTGGTCTCGGTACTCTTCAAGTCCACCGCCGAACCGCGGCGGTTGGCGCTGGCGGAAGGCACGACCGACGACGAGGGCAACTTTGCGGCGGAGACCAAGATACCGTCCTACTCTGGGGGCACATCGGCAATCGTGATCACCGCCGAATCTGACCTTGGCCGGTCCGAGATGAAGCACCTGGTGCACAAGTGAAAATTCGGAATTCGGAATTCGGAATTCCCACCCGCCCACCCCCCAATGCTCCTCTGCCCAGGCTCTGGCGCGGGAAAAGGGTTGCCCATCAGCGCGTTATTCCGTATAGTGACCGATGGTTGTGGGCCGTTAGCTCAATTGGCAGAGCAAGTGACTCTTAATCACTAGGTTGGAGGTTCGATTCCTCCACGGCTCACCAGCGTACCTACTGCGAAAGTGGCGGAACCGGTAGACGCGCGAGATTTAGGATCTCGTGGGGGTCCCCCCGTGGGGGTTCGAGTCCCCCCTTTCGCACCAACCCAAAAAAACGGAGCTTCATGCCTTACACAATCACGCGACGAGCAAATCACACAGTCGAAATTGCCGCCGACCTCGACGCCGATACGGTTGATCGCGAGCGAGACGGTATCATCCGAAACATCCGTGGCAAGGCGAACGTGCCGGGGTTTCGTCCCGGCAAAGCGCCGGCCGCGGCGGTGAGGGCCCGGTACGCCGATGAAATTCAGGACGAGCTCAAGGAGCATCTCACCGGCCTCCTTTGGCACGAGGTATTCAACGGTGAGGAGGAAATCGAGCCTCTCACCAACCCCCAAATCCATACCCTCGATTTCACCGCGGACGGTGCCTTCAAACTTTCTGCAGAGCTTGAGGTTCGGCCCCAGTATGAGCTACCGGAGCTCGGCCCTCTATCGCTGCCCGAGGTCTCGCTCGAGGTTACCGATGCCGAGATCGCGGGCGAGCTTGCCAAGGTGGCCGAGGAGCAGGCCATCTGGGAGCCAGCCGATGACGAAGAGGCCGTTGACGGGCTCATGGTCGAGGTCGATCTCCAGGGCGTCGTGGAGGGCGGCGATGACGAACCCTTCACCGAGGAGGACGCACGTATCATCGTCGGCTCAGACTCGGTCCCGCCCGAGATCAACGAGGCCCTGCAGGGCGCTAAGGTCGGCGACGAGCGCACCGCCGCCAAGATTCTACCGGATGATCTTGACGATGCGGACAAGGCCGGCAAGACGGTCACCTACACCATCAAGCTCAAGTCGGTGAAGCGCAAGCAGCTGCCGGAGATCGACGACGATCTTGCCACCACCATCGGTCTCGAGGATCTCGAGGAACTGCGCGGGCGAATCGCGGATGTGCTCGGACAGCAGAAGCGAGGCGATCGGCGCACGCAGTGGCGCCGTTTCATCCTCGACCATCTCGAGGAAACCATAGACCACGGCGAGCTCCCCTCCTCCCTGGTCCAATCAACGTTACGCGAGCAGCTTGACCGCTATGCCTACACCATGGCGATGCAGGGCGTTGAGGTCGATCCCGAGAAGATCGACTGGCAAGAGCTGGCGGCCAAAGCCGAACCGGCAGCCCGCCAAGAGGTTCTCGACACGTTGGTCCTCGAGCAATTGGCCGAGGCGTGGGAGGTGCCGGTTCCGGAAACCGACGTCGACGCCTACGTCGCGTCGGAGGCCACCCGTTTGGATCTTCCTCCGGCAGAGCACAAGGCAAATCTCGCGGCGGAGAAAAAATTGGAGCGGATACGTCACGGGGCCCGGATCGCTGCTACCGTGGACGAGATGATCCGCCGTACCGGCGGGGAGGTGGAATGATGTTGGTTCCAATGGTTGTCGAACAGACCAGCCGAGGAGAGCGCGCGTACGACATCTACTCGCGGCTCCTCAAGGACAACGTGATCTTCCTGGGGTCCTCCATCGACGACCAGACAGCGTCTCTGGTGATCGCACAAATGCTCTACCTGGAGGCCGAGAAGCCGGAGAAGGACATCTACCTCTACATCAACACTCCCGGCGGATCGATCACAGCGGGCCTGGCAATTTACGACACCATGCAGTACGTCAAACCCGACGTATCGACTATCGCCCTCGGGCAGGCGGCGTCAATGGGGGCGATTCTGCTCGCCGGCGGCGCCAAGACCAAGCGTTTCGCCCTCCCGCACAGCCGGGTGCTCATGCATCAACCGCTGATGGCCGGTCTCCAGGGGCAGGCAACAGACATCGACATCCACGCCAAGGACATCATGCAGCTGCGCAAACGCCTCAACGAGATCCTGGCCGTTCACACCGGGCAGGAGATCGACAAGGTTAACGATGACACCGAGCGCGATTTCATTTTGGAGGCCGAGGCCGCCCTCGCCTACGGCCTCATCGACAAGATCATTGTTTCCAGGGAGTAGGCGTGTTTGACCAGTAGGGAGAGGGCAATTGTTATACAATGGTTCGAGGAGGGTCTGAATGTCCCAGCGTGATGGTGACATGCTGCGCTGCAGCTTCTGTGGCAAGAGCCAACACGAAGTACGCAAGCTGATCGCCGGGCCGACGGTGTACATCTGTAACGAGTGTGTCGAGGTCTGCCTCGATATCATCGCCGAGGACCGAGTTCATGAGGCCAAGGCGCGTGAGCAGATCCTGCCCAAACCACACGAAATCAAGAGCCACCTCGACGAGTACGTGATCGATCAAGAGGCGGCCAAGAAAAAGCTGTCGGTCGCGGTCTACAATCACTACCGCCGCATCGAGTACCAGGCAGACCGCAATCGAAACGACGTCGAGTTGGCGAAATCGAACATTCTCCTCATCGGCCCCACTGGAACCGGCAAGACGCTTCTCGCGCAGACCCTCGCCCGTCAGCTTCAGGTGCCGTTCACAATCGTTGACGCGACCACCCTTACCGAAGCCGGTTACGTCGGAGAGGATGTCGAGAACATCCTCCTACGTCTGTATCAGGCGGCCGGGGGTGATCGTGAGACCGCCGAGCGTGGCATCGTCTATGTCGACGAGATCGACAAGGTGGCCCGTAAGGCCGAGAACCCCTCGATAACCCGCGATGTCTCGGGCGAGGGGGTCCAGCAGGCGCTGCTGAAGATCCTCGAGGGGACGGTCGCCAACGTGCCGCCCCAGGGGGGGCGTAAACATCCTCATCAGGAATTTCTGCAGATCGACACCACCAACATCCTCTTCATCTGTGGTGGTGCGTTCGTCGGCCTCGACGAGCTGATCGCTGATCGGCTCAATCAGAGGCGGATGGGCTTCGACGTCGATCTCGGGGGCAACGAGCCCGGTTCGTCCGAGCTTCTGGCCCAGGTCCACCCTGAAGATCTGATTAAATACGGGATGATCCCGGAGTTTGTCGGCCGAATCCCGGTTGTGGGTAACCTCCACGAGCTCGATCACGACGCCCTGGTACGAATCCTAACCGAGCCGCGCAACTGTCTGGTTCGCCAGTACCAGACAATTCTCTCGTTCGAGGGGGTGGATCTGACATTCACACCGGGCGCCTTGGATTCGGTGGCCGAGGAGGCCATCACCCGCAAGGTTGGCGCCCGTGGGCTGCGGATCATTCTCGAGGAGTTGATGCTCGAAATCATGTATCAGATACCATCCCTTCCCGAACTCAAGGAACTGGTCATCTCGGAAGAGGTGGTCCAGCGTCGGGTACCGGCGCTGCCCGTCGTCCGGAAGGTCAGTTGAAAATCGACCCACGATCAACGATGTGCGCCTGCAAACCGGACCAATGGATGGACACTCGGCCGATCGCAGCATTGTTCATCCGGCGGAGCCTCCCATCTTAGGCTAGAATAGTCGCAGGCCGGGAAATCACCCAGGACTCGGGCTGAAACTCCTCATCGACAAAGAGCTTCATCATGACTTCAAAATCCTCAACCCTTCTGCTTCCAGCCGTTCCCTTACGGGACATGGTGGTCTATCCCCACATGATGGCGCCATTCGTAGTCGGTCGCCGACCATCGGTGGTGGCCCTGGAGCGTGCCCTCGACCGTGCCGACAAGCAGATTTTCTTGGCCACCCAGAAAGATCCCAAGATCGATGATCCCGGCGAGCAGGACATCCACACCCTGGGCGTCGTCGCGCGGGTCGTGCAGCACCTCCAGCTTGCCTCGGGCAACATCAAGGTCATGGTGGAGGGTCTGAGTCGGGCCCGATTGCTCGAAATCGAGGACGAGGACGGCTGTCTCACGGCGCGAGTGGAGAAGTTGAAAGTGCAGGTTCCCGAGGACGATGCCGTCGCCGGGTACATGACTCAGCTGGTGGAGCTGTTCAAGGAGTATGCCAAGCTCTCCCACCACCTCTCCGCCGAAGGGGTCCTGGCCTCGCTGCAGACTGAAGATCCCGATCAATTTGCCGACATTCTCGCGGCCCATCTCTCCCAACCGACATCCGAGAAACAGAGCCTCCTCGAGATCCTTGATCCGGTCGACCGTCTGCAACGCCTGCACGATCTTATCGAGATGGAGATCGAGAAGCTCAACATCGATCGCCGCATCTCTTCACGGGTCAAGAAGCAGATGGAGAAGGCACAGAGGGAGTACTACCTGTCGGAGAAGATCAAGGCCATCAACGAGGAGCTTGGCCGCACCGACAATACGGAGGAGCTCGAGGAGCTCAGGAAGCAAATCGAAGAGTCCGGTATGAGCGCCGAGGCGAAGGAGAAAGCGGAGATCGAGCTCCGGCGCCTCGAGGGGATGCCGCCGGTATCGGCCGAGGCGGGGGTCTCCCGCAACTATGTCGACTGGCTGTTGGCAGTGCCCTGGAAGAAGGCCTCGCGCGAGATCCGCAACATCGAGCGGGCGGAGAAGGTGCTCCACGAGGACCACTACGGTCTGGAGAAGATCAAGGACCGGATTCTGGAGTTTCTAGCGGTTCGGCAGTTGGTGCGGAAGACCTCCGGCACGATATTGTGCTTTGTCGGACCACCGGGTACCGGCAAGACCTCGCTGGCCCGGTCCATTGCGCGTGCGACTGGGCGCAATTTCGTCCGCCTCTCACTCGGAGGCGTGCGCGACGAGGCCGAGGTTCGCGGCCACCGTCGAACATACATAGGCGCCTTTCCAGGCCAAATAATCCAGATGATGCGCAAGGGTCAGACCGTCAACCCGGTCTTGCTGCTCGACGAGGTCGACAAGATGGCGGCGGATTTCCGGGGCGATCCCGCCGGCGCCCTTCTCGAGGTCCTCGATCCCGAGCAGAACCACACCTTCCACGACCACTACCTGGATGTTGAGTACGACCTGTCGAAGGTCTTTTTCATTTGCACCGCAAATGTTACTCACTCGATCCCACCGGCCTTGCTCGACCGTATGGAGGTGATCCAACTCTCTGGTTACACCCACCAGGAGAAGATGGAGATCGCGCGCCAGTTTCTCGTGCCGCGGCAGCTCGAAAAACACGGGATGAAGAAGTTCGGGTTGGGTTTCGACAACGATGCGCTGTTGCTTCTAATCGAGCGCTACACCCGCGAAGCAGGGGTTCGCAATCTCGAGCGCGAGATCGCCTCCGTGTGCCGCAAGCTGGCCCGGCGTGTGCTCCGGGAGAAGATCGCCAAGGGCACGACGATCGAGGTTTCTCCGGAGACCATCGGCGAGCTCCTCGGCAAGCCACGCTATCGCGCCCAACGGCGGGAGCAGGAGCCCGAGGTCGGCGCAGCCTCAGGTCTCGCCTGGACCCAGGTCGGCGGTGAGCTGCTGGTGACAGAGGCGACCCTGATGCGCGGTAAAGGACAGGTCACCCTCACCGGTCAGCTCGGTGACGTGATGCAGGAGTCGGCGCGCGCCGCCCTGACCTATGTTCGCTCGCGGGCGGAGGTTCTCGGCATCGACACCGAAGTCTTCGAAAAAACAGACGTACACGTCCACGTTCCGGAGGGTGCGATACCCAAGGATGGCCCGTCAGCCGGGATCACGCTGGCCGCGACCCTGGTTTCGGCCTTTACCAAGACACCGGTGCGCGTGGATGTGGCGATGACGGGAGAGATCACTTTGCGTGGCCATGTGCTGCCGGTGGGTGGGGTCAAGGAGAAGATCCTTGCCGCCTATCGCGCTGGGATCCGCGAGGTGGTGATGCCGGAGGAGAACGAGAAAGACCTCGAGGACATCCTCGAAGACGTTCGTGAAGAGATGACTTTCCACTTTGTCAAGAATATGGAAGAGGTCCTCTCCCACACGCTGGTTCAGGATGTTGACGCGGAGGTAGCCACCGTGACCGGCGACCAGCCGGAGCGAGTCGAATCGCCGCCGTTGGCTCATTGAGACATTGATTGGAAATCGAAGAAGTCAGTTTTCGTGGTTCGGCTCTCCGGCTCGCGGATCGGCCGGGGGAGTGGTTTCCCCAAGTCGCCGTCGCGGGGCGATCGAACGTCGGGAAGTCGAGTCTTCTCAACTGGCTCTTCCGGCGATCGATGGCACGGGTCGCGAAGGCGCCCGGAAAAACACGAACCTTGAATTTTTTTCTTATCAACCGCTCGTTCTACTTCGTCGACCTGCCTGGTTACGGCTATGCCAAGGTCGGCCGGCAGTTGCGCGAAGAGTGGGGGCGGGAGCTTGGTCAGTATCTTGCCTCGGAGAGCCGTCTCGCCGGGGTGGTTTCGCTGGTGGACATCCGCCATGGGTTGACGGCACGCGACAGGGATTTGCAGGATCTGCTGCTGACCACGGGTCTGGAGCGCCTGCTTGTGTTGACCAAGGCCGACAAGGTCGGTCGCGGCAAGCGGGCGCAAATGCAACACAGTGTGCAGCGCGAGCTCGGGCTGCACATTCCGCCGATGGCGGTGAGTGTCCGCACCGGTGAGGGGCGGCGCGAACTGCTCAAGAGTATCGATGACATGGTGAGTCGCTGGAGAGAACAGCAACGGAGAGATCAAGATGCCTGAAAACAAGAAGAAGAAGATCGAAAAGGACGAAGCGGTGGTGATCCCCCTCGACCTCGATGAAGAGAACGAGGAGAGCGAGCAGTCGGAGACCCCACCTCCGGAAGGACGCCTCGACCTCAACCAGCTCAAGGAGATGAGCATCAACCAGCTGAGCGCGGCAGCCAAGGGCTTTGGGGTGGACAGCCCCGCCGGCATGCGCCGCCAGGATCTCATCTTCAGCATCCTCCAACATCAGACCGAGGCCGAAGGACTCATTTTTGGAGAAGGGGTGCTCGAAGTTTTGCCGGAGGGATTCGGATTCCTGCGCGCACCGGAGTACAACTACCTTCCCGGACCGGACGATATCTATGTCTCGCCGTCGCAGATTCGCCGCTTCAATCTCCATACCGGCGACACCATTTCGGGCCAGATCCGTCCTCCAAAGGAGGGGGAGCGTTACTTCGCCCTGATCAAGGTCGAAGCAATCAACTTCGAGCCCCCGGAAATTTCGATGGAGAAGATCTCTTTCGACAACCTCACTCCGCTCTATCCCGACGAGTGGTTACGGCTCGAGGTGCCCGACAACATGACGGCGCGGGTGATGGATCTCGTGACCCCTCTGGGCAAGGGGCAGCGCGGGCTGCTGGTGGCGCCTCCTCGCACCGGGAAGACCATGATGCTGCAGGCGATCGCCAACTCGATTACCAAGAACGACCCCGAAGTGGTGTTGATCGTCCTCCTCATCGACGAACGTCCCGAGGAGGTAACGGACATGGAGCGTTCGGTGAAGGGCGAGGTCATTTCCTCAACCTTCGACGAACCAGCCACCCGCCACGTACAGGTCGCGGAGATGGTGATCGAAAAGGCCAAAAGGCTAGTTGAACACAAGAAGGACGTGGTGATCCTTCTCGACTCAATCACCCGTTTGGCCCGGGCCTATAACACGGTGGTACCACCGTCGGGCAAGGTGCTGTCTGGCGGCGTCGACTCCAACGCCCTGCAGAAGCCCAAGCGTTTCTTCGGTGCTGCGCGCAACATCGAGGAGGGCGGCAGCCTGACCATCGTCGGCACCGCCCTCGTCGATACCGGGTCACGGATGGACGATGTCATCTTCGAAGAGTTCAAGGGCACCGGCAACATGGAGGTCCATCTCGACCGCAAGCTTGTTGAGCGGCGGGTCTTCCCCTCCATCGACATCCACAAGTCGGGCACTCGCAAGGAGGAGCTGTTGATCGACGCATGGGAGCTTCGCCGCATCTGGGTCCTGCGCAAGGTGCTGTCGTCGCTGTCTTCGGTCGAAGCGATGGAGCTTCTGCTTGAGCGCCTGTCAAAAAACGAGGACAACAAGGAGTTCCTGGAGGCCATGTCCCAGGGGTAGCTCCCGTGGTTCGGAGACGGGAACGCCGGAACGATCAGAGTTGTTACGACGTGTGATGCCAGTACCGACTGAATCCATCCTCGACAAGGCTGCGGAAGGGCAGCGCCTCGACGGCTCGGAGATCCAGGTCCTTTTCGACCGCGGTGGGCTGCTCGAGCTTGGTCAAGCGGCGGACATCGTACGGCAGCGAAAGAACCCCGGAGAGATCGTCACCTATATCATCGATCGCAACATCAACTACACCAACATCTGCGTCTACCGATGCCGCTTCTGCGCCTTCTATCGAACACCCAAAGACGACGACGCTTACGTTCTCCCCTTTGACGAGATTGTGGCCAAGGTCGCGGAGACGGTGGCCGCGGGTGGAACCGGCATTCTTCTGCAAGGCGGTGTCCACCCCAAGCTTCGCATCGATTTCTACGAGTCGCTGCTTGACCAGCTCAAGACGACCTTCCCGCTGATTCATCTCCACGCCTTTTCGGTCCCCGAAATCTGGTACTTGGCCAAGCTTGAAAAAATGGACGTTCGCGAGGTCATCGAACGTCTGATTGCTGCCGGTCTCGATTCAATTCCGGGCGGCGGCGCCGAAATACTCGAGGATGAGACCCGTCGCCGGATTTGGTCGCGGACGAAGGCCTCGACCGGACAGTGGCTGATGGTCCACCGCGAGGCCCACGATCTTGGGCTGAGAACAACCGCCACGATGATGTTCGGCGTCGGTGAGCCGACGGCTGCCCGCGTGGAGCACCTGCTTGGGGTGCGCTCCCTGCAAGACGCCACCGGGGGTTTCACCGCGTTCATCCCGTGGACCTTTCAGGAGGAGAACACCGACCTCGAGGGAGAAATCGAACCTTCCGGGGGCTTTGACTATCTGCGCACCCTCGCTGTTTCACGGCTCGCGCTGGACAACATCGACCATGTTCAGGGGTCGTGGGTCACCCAGGGGCCCAAGATGGGGCAAGTTTCTCTATTTTTCGGCGCCGACGACCTCGGCTCGATCATGCTCGAAGAGAACGTGGTTGCGGCCGCCGGCGTCCAATATCAGATGAGCCAAGGCGGAATGGAACGAGTGATTCGCGAGACGGGGTACAAGCCCAAGCAGCGGCGGACGTTGTACGAATCGATTTAATTCGCGCAGCGATTCACTCCGAGATCTCGAACTGCTCCTCGTGAAAGAGGGGGTTCTCGCTGAGGATGATGGCCAGGCCGTGAATCTCCTCGAGCTCTCTCATTAACTCGCGAAACGGCCCCTGCAGATAGTGCGAAACCGCCGGGTGGACGGTGAGGGAGACTTGCTGGTCCATCTCGCCGGCGGCTACAGCGAGGAGCTCTCGTCTGAGCTCTAGACATACCGTGGTTAACGCCTTGATTCGCCCCGAGCCGTGACAGTAGGGGCACTCCCGGCTCAGGGTGCGCTCGAGACTGGGTCGGGTCCTCTTGCGGGTCAACTGGACCAGACCGATATCACTCATGGGTAGGATCTGGGTGCGTGCGGGGTCCGTGGCAAGCTCTGTTGAGAGGGTGTCGTAGATGACCCGTCGGTGCTCGGGATCCTCCATGTCGATGAAATCGATGACGATGATTCCTCCGAGATCGCGCAACCGCAGCTGACGAACGATCTCCACCGTGGCTTCGAGGTTAACCTCGAACACCGTCTCCTCGAGCGACTGCGAGCCGACAAACTTGCCGGTGTTGACATCGATCGTTACGAGGGCTTCGGTCTGGTTGATGATCAGGTAACCGCCGGATTTGAGCCACACCTTTGGGCGCAAGACTTTTTCTAGTTCACGGTCGATTCCGAATGAGCTCATGAGATCTGTGGCCTGGCGGAAGAGTCTCACCCTCGGTACGAGGCTCGGGTCGGCCTGCTCGAGAAAGTCCAGAACTTCTTCGAAGCTCTCTTCGTCGTCGATCCACACCTCCGAAATAGCCTGAGTGAACACGTCTCGCACGGCACGCAAGATTGGGCTCAATTCGCGATGAACCAGACTCGGGGCCCGAGCTTGATCGGCAGATCGCTGCACACGCTCCCACAGCAGGCAGAGGTATTCTCGGTCGGGCTCGAGTTCGGCGGCGCCCTGGTTTTCGCCGGCGGTCCGCACGATCCAGCCGCCTGGCGCGTCGAAGGTCTCGACGATCTCCTTGAGGCGGGTACGTTCATCAGCGTCGGTGATCCGACGTGAAACGCCCACCTGGCTCACGTTCGGGAGGTAGACAAGGAACCGGCCGGGGAGGCTGATATGGGTTGTCAGACGCGCACCCTTGGTGCCGAGAGGATCCTTGACGACCTGAACCAGAATCTCCTGCCCCTCCTGGAGTAGATCGGAGATGTCCGAGTTCATGGGATCGGGCTGCTGGGATTCGTCGTCCTTGGCAAGAAATATATCGGTGAAATCATCGAGGATTCCGCCCGCTTCCCGGATGTAGAGGAATGCGTTGCGGGGCAGCCCGATATCGACGAAGGCGGCCTGCATGCCCGGCAAGACCCGGTTTACCCGTCCCTTGTAGACGTTGCCAACGACCGACGAGGCGCGATGACGTTCCGCCCGATACGAGACAAGACGCGAGTTCTCCAGCACTGCAACCCGCGTTTCGAAAGGGTTGACGGAAAGAAAGAGATCGGTGCTCATCATTGATTCACAAGGCGGAAACGCCAGACCGATTGGACAATACCAAGAGCGGCACAGGTGGATATCAGCGACGAGCCACCGTATGAAAATAGTGGCAGGGTGACGCCGGTGGTCGGCAACCACCCGAGGACCATGCCGAGACTGACGACGACTTGGAAGACGAGCCAGGCACCAACCAGCGCCGCAAGGATCAGGCCGTGACGGCTGTCGGTTGTGAGGGCGACCTTTGCGATGCGGGTGAAAAGAAGGGCATATGCCAAAAGCAGGAGGGTAGTGCCGACGAACCCGGTGGCCTCAGCCCATACCGCAAAGGCGAAATCGGTGTGCTGCGCGGGCAGGAAACGAAGCTGCGACTGGCTGCCGCGACCGAGGCCCTGTCCGCTGATGCCGCCTGATCCAACCGCGATCTTCGATTGCCGAACCTGGTAACCGGCCCCGAAGGGGTCCCGTTCCGGTTGAAGAAGAGTCAAAACACGGTCTTTCTGATAGGGCTTGAGCACATACCGCCACGCGGCGCTCGAACTGATTACGGCAAGCACTATGAGAATGATCCACGCCGCGCGGGGAAGACCACCGAGCCACAGCGCCCCACCGAGAATAGGGAGATAGGTGAGGGCCACGCCGAGGTCGGGCTCGAGGATGATCAGGCCGACCGGAATACCGACAAGGAGCACTGCAACGACCACGTCCCCTGTCTTCAGACGGTCTCCCCGGCGGTCGGCCAGCCAGGCGGCGACCATCAGGATCACGGCAAGGCGGACGAACTCGCTCGGCTGGATGGTCAGGGGACCGATGGCGATCCACGCTCTGTTGCCGCCGCGAGCGACACCGAAAACCAGCACCGCGACCAGCGCGATCAGACCGACCCCGTACAGGAGCGGTGCCAGACGCTCGAAAACGTCGAGTCTCACTCGAGACAGCAACCACAGCGTACCGAGACCGATCATCCCCCACAACAGCTGGCGCAGAAGCAGATTGGTCCCGATCACACGCGACACCGTGTGAAGGGTGGTCAACGAAGCCCCCATAATGCCGATGACGGCCAGTATCAACCAGGGATCGACGCGATGCTCCATAGCCGATTCTATCCCGATGCGTCGGATGCGGGTTGATTTGATGGTGTCGGCGGGGTATCGGCTCCAGTCTGTGTGCGCTGGCGGAGGAACGCCTCGACGACCTTGCCGGCAATCGGACCCGCGGTGGACCCGCCGTCGCCGCCGTGCTCGACGATGACCGCCACCACCAACTCGGGCCGATCGAGCGGAGCCCAAGCCGCGAACCAGGCGTGATGGCGCAGTTGCGGGGGCAGGTCTTTGGAGTCAACTCCTTCCTGGAGCCGTACAACCTGGGCGGTACCGGTCTTTCCCGCCATTGGAATCGCACCCAAGCTGCGGGCTGTACCGCGGGGGCCGTGAACCACACCCTCGAGAGCGGTATCCACAAGTGCGAGGTGCTCGGGATCGACAATTGGTTCGGCGCGCGGCGCCCGCGGAGGGGAGACGAGGTATGGTCTCACCGGTCGTCCTCCATTCGCCAGTATGGCGTAGGCGCGCGCCAGCTGAACAACCGTTGTCAACACGGGTCCCTGGCCGATGGACACGGACACCGCTTCTCCGGGATACCAGGGGGTCCCCCGGACCTGCTGACTCCACTCTGGTGTTCCGATCAGTCCCTTGGCCTCGAATGCGGGATCAAGGCCCGTACGCTCTCCGAACCCAAAACGATTCAGCCATGAAGCCATTTCCTCGATACCGAGACGTTGCCCGAGGAGGTAGAAATAGACATCGCAGGACTCGGTGAGGGCCCGTTCGAGGTTGACGAATCCGTGGCCGCCGCGCCGCCAACAGCGGAAGCGGTGTCTGTGCAACACTACCGAACCGTTGCAGAAAACGGTCTCTTCGGGATCGATCAACCCCTCCTCGAGGCCAGCCAGGGCAAGAAATGGTTTGATCGTTGAGCCGGGGGGATACATGCCCTGCAGACAGCGGTTTTGCAGCGGATGAGCGGGATTCTCCAGCAACCCTTTCCAGTCGGAGCGGCTGAGCCGGCCGCCAAAAACCCCCGGGGGAAAACTCGGCGCCGAATAGAGCACCCGCACGGCCCCGCTCCGTGGATCGAGAGCGACCACCGCTCCGGCCCTGTCCCCAAAGGCTTCGGCCGCCACACGTTGGAGCTCGATGTCGAGCGTCAACCCGAGATCGTTACCAGGTGTTGGCTCGGATTCGCTGACCACGCCGAGTTGCCGTCCGACTGCCGATGCCATGACCCACCGCTCGCCGGAGGTCCCGGCGATAAAGTCATTTTCCGCCGCTTCGATCCCGGTCGCACCGATCATGGCATCCGGCTCGAGGTGCGGATCGGCGCCGACCTCAGATTTCGAGACCGGGCGGAGATGACCCACCACATGCGCCGTTAGCTCGCCGTACTGGTAGTGCCGGCGAAAGCGGTTGACTACTGCCAGCTCAGGATAATCGCTCTGGTGAGAGCGCACCGTCGCAACCTGGTCCCAGCTCAGGCTTTCACCGACCACCAGCGGGGCCATACGGCCGATGCGGCGCTCGGCCAGGCGCTGATGAAATGTGCTGATATCACTGACACCGATTCGAGCCAGAAAGACTCCGGTTGCATCGACCTCGTCAGCTTCGTTCGGAAACAGGAGCACCTCCCATGTCGGGATGTTTTCCGCCAGCACCCTGCCGCGGCGATCGTAGATCCAACCGCGAGGACCGGGCAACGGCAACCGCCGCAATCGGTTGTTCTTGGCTAGATTCCTCCATTCGACACCGTCAACTACCTGGAGGTCAGCGAGGCGCAGATGGAGAAGTCCAAGGGCTGCAAACACGAAGACGAAGAGCACAACGGTGCGACGGCGAAACGGCCTCAGGTCCTCGCGAAGCTCCATCGCGGTCACCTGAGCTTTCGAACGCGATAGGCGCGCCAGCGTTTCGGAAGATCGAGAGTGGAGAGGGTCCCGATGGCGCCACACCACAGGGCTGTGAACAAAACCGTACGAATCATCGAGAGCAGATTCCACGAAATTCCAAGACCCAGGGGAAGCATGGCCAAGTACCGTACGACAAGAAATACGGCAGCGCCGATCGCACCGAATCCTGCCCAGGATATTGGCGACCGGTCAGCCACCAATCGGGCCACAGCAAAGAGACACAAAGCCGCAGCGCTCCATGCGATGCCGCCCGGCCCCACCACGGGTTCCAGTACCGCGTCCCAACCGAGACCCAGAAGCAGCGCCTCGTACGGCCAGTGTCGCTCATGACCCTTCAGCGACATCGCCACGATCAACACCATCGGAAGCAGAATCTCCGCCGACCATGGCGGGAGGCCCGGCATGCCCAACAGTCGCTGGACGAAGAGCGTCAGCAGGGCAAGACCGAAATATTTCATTGTCCTTAACCGCCGCTACCGGCCGACCAAGCCGGGAGAATAAGGACCACACGTACGGTTTGTAGATTCACGGTTGGAACAGCGCTCACCTCGAGGAACGGATCTTCAGTTTCGCGCACGCCGACCACTTGGACCACTGGAATGCCGGGTGGGAAGATGCCGTCGCCACCGCTCGTAACGAGTACCATCCCGCGCTCGAGGTGCCCCTGTCGCGGAACATAGGCCACGGCCAACGCGTCGGTTCCCGTTCCCAGGACAAGCCCGTTGAGGCTTCCATCGGTCGCTTGGACGGCGGCCGCTGCCGCGACATGGGTGACCATCTGAAGCCAATGGCGGTGCCCCTCCGAACGGACCACTCGCCCAACCAATCCACCAGAAGTCACCACCGGCGCGTCATGAGGGATCGTGACCCTGTCTGCGGTCCGAACCTCCATGGTGCCGGCGGCAAGATCGCGGAACGTGCAGCGGGCAATCCGCGCCCCAGCCTCGAACTCAGAGGTCGGCCCAGCCAGACGGCTGGCTTCACGCAGGGCCTGCAGGTCCTCCTCGAGAAGAAGCTTGCGAGCGCGAATTTCCTCCAGCTCCAACCGCAGCCGCCGATTGTCGGTGATCACCTGCTGCAAATCGTGAATGCCGAGGCCCAAATCCACAGCCAGATTCCCAACCCAATCTGAGGTTGCAACGACGGGATGGGTGGCGGCTCGAAACCAGGTCAGAAGGACGGGGCCGTCCGATGTACGTACCTGCCAGGCAGCGAGGATCTCAAGGAGGCCCCACAAGAGGGCGGTACGAAAGAACAAAGCCCTCATCACCGCCATGCCTTTACCCCGGGAGTGGTTCTTCGTGAAACAAACTCGCGAGCCCACACTTCTCACCACCTTGTTGCGCGACGCGGCGAGAAATGCGGACTACATAGGTCATCACGCCATCATAACTCGGTGGTCGGTGGTCGCGAAACCTGCCAGATATGCCACTCAAGCGATGGCAATTTTTCGCAGAAGATCGATGTTGGTCAACATCATACCGGTGCCGCGCACGACCGCTGATCCAGGTTCCTCGCAATGCGCCACCGGGAGCCCGGTCTCCTCGCGCAGTCGCTTGTCGAGGTTTTTGAGCAGAGATCCGCCACCGGCGAGAATGATGCCCTTGTCGATGATATCGGCCGAGAGCTCAGGCGGAGTCTGTTCGAGAGCGTTTCTCACCGTGTCGACGATGGTCGAGATGATCTCCGTCAACGCCTCGCGAATTTCTTCATCGGTGATGTTCAGGTTTTTCGGCACGCCCTCCACGAGGTCACGGCCCTTGACCTCCATGTTCAGTGGTTCGTCGAGTGGATAGGCGGATCCAATCTCGATCTTGATGTTCTCGGCGGTGCGTTCGCCGAGCAGGAGATTGTACTTCTTTTTGATATAGAGAATGATCGCCTCATCCATTTCGTTTCCGGCGACCCGAACCGATCTCGAATAGACCACCCCGGCAAGCGAGATCACCGCGACGTCCGTTGTGCCGCCGCCGATGTCGACAATCATGTTTCCGGACGGCTCGGTGATCGGCAGCCCGGCACCGATGGCCGCCGCAGTCGCTTGCTCGATGAGGTAGACCTCGCTGGCACCGGCCTTCAGCGCGGTATCTTTCACCGCCCGCTTTTCTACCTGTGTGATCTCTGACGGCACCGAGATGATAATCCGCGGACGGACCAGAAACGATCGGCCATGCGCCTTTCTGATGAAGTGCTCGAGCATCTTCTCGGTGACCTCGAAATCCGCGATCACGCCGTCCTTCATCGGTCTGATGGCCTGAATATTGCTCGGCGTTTTTCCGAGCATTTCTTTCGCCTTGGCGCCCACGGCCTCGACGCGATTGGTAATTTTGTTGACCGCGACGATCGAGGGTTCGACCACCGCTATGCCGCGACCCCGCACGTAGACCAGGGTATTGGCGGTGCCTAGATCGATCGCAAGATCGGAGGAAAACAGCCCGAGCAGGCTGGACAGGTGCATTAATAAACCTCCACGAACACTCGTTCGCGACGTTCCGAAGGGTTGCCGGAGGGGTCCACAGCTTTGACGACGATGTCGTTCCAACCCTCTTTAAATATCTCTACGGTCTTGCGGAATTGCCCATCAGCATCGAGTTCAACCTTTTCACCGTTGATGGTAAGGATGGCGCTCGGCTCGGTAGCTCCCTCGAAAATGAACATGTGGCCGAGTTGTTGTGGAGGATAGACAACCAGCTTGGGCGGGGTTGTGTCCTTCAGCAAAGGATCGGCCGAGGAAGAGAAAACCCGGAAGCGTCGCACGGCGCTCCACTCTGACGGCGTTATGCTGTCGGCGAGGGCGGCCACCCTCCAGAAATAGGTTCCGGGTGCTACCAATCGCAGGCGGGCCCTGTCTCGGGCCAGGCGCTTGGCATCGACATCGAGTTGCGTTTCGTCGAATATCTTGGAGCGGCTGACTTGGAGATGAACGACACCGCCGGCGGGCCGACCGCGCCAGACGAGCTCGATGACCCCCTTTTGGCCGACGTCAAAGCCGGCGTTGTTCTGGGGCTCCACGGGGAACGGCGGATCCGGTATTTTTCGCTTTTCGGAAATCGAGCCACCGGCTGAAGCTGCGATCGCTTCGCGCTCGTTGATCACCACCTCATCACCGCGCGCGTTGCGGACCCGCGCCGAACCTTGGAAGGCCGATATTGTCGTTTCTTTGTTGTCAGCCGCGACATCTACCGCCACTCTGCTGTCTCGCTTGATTTCAGTCTCCACGGCGTCCGTGGTTACCGTTGACGGCGCCCCCGATGTGTAGACGTTGATTCGTCCGACGACCATCTTGACAGTGCCCGAACCTTCCTCCGATACCTGGTGGTGAATCTCGAGCAGCGAGTTCGGTGAGATGCGGTAGAGGCTGCCATCGGCGAAGAGAATCTCTGCGTTGCCGTCCCGGCCGGTACGTACAAAATCGCCATTAAAAACCGGGAGCTGCTGGTGTGCACTCTCCCACACCGTTTGGCCGGCCCGTTGCAGTTCAACGCGACCCTCAAGGCTGAAAAACTGGCCGACGCCGACCAATTCTTGATCTCCGGCTCCCGCCAACGCCTCGAAACGCCTGCGGGCGCTGTCCGCCTCCGACTCGGCATTTTTCCAATTCTGCTCTGCGTACTCGGCGCGAGCCGTATTGAGTTGGTCACCGGCTCCCTCCAACTCACCCCGCCATCGCGCTGGGAGAGGCTGAGAATCCGCATGACCCTGAGCGGCGGTGGCACGATCTACGGCACGCCGCGCTCGTGCCTCCGGAGAGAGGTTGAGGCTCTTGTACGCAAAAAAAACCAGGGTCGCAGCAACCAGTCCGACGACCGCTACAAGCAACACTTTTCTGATCGGTTGCACACGAATCACAACCCAGTCGAGTTCCAAGCCCCGTGCCACCTTTGCCCTACCTCCCAATTAACCACCGTAACATGCGCCAATTCAAGCGGCAAGCGTACGTCTCGGAGCTCATAATCCGGCCCCTCGGCGTTCGTTTTCAATCCTTCGAAATTCGTGGTGAACCCCTGATTGCAAGACGAAAAGGATTCGCGGTTGCAATTCACCGCCATCCGGCGCTTTCTCGGGGTCTCATGAGCTTGGCGGTCCGTACTGGTGCCTTGCGCGGGCCTTTGCACTCCGCTACACTTCCTTGTCCCGAATCCGGGGACAGGTGGAGGATTTCCGATGGCTCTCAAGTGGCTGCGAGACAACCTGCGTCACCTCAAGTTCATTCTCTGGGGTGTGGTAGCGGTGTTTGTACTGCTGGTTTTCGTTGACTGGGGTGCGGGCCGTACCGGCGGATCCGGCGGCGGCGGCGGCGCAGCGGTTCGTGTAGGAGATCGCGCTGTCTCCGAAACCGAGTTTCTCAACGAAATGCGGCGTCTCGACCAGCGATTTTCTGAAATTTACGGGGACCGCTGGAGCGAGCTTCGGTCACAGGTGGATCTCGCCGGGCAGACCGCGAGCTATTTCATCGACCGAGAGCTTCAAATCGCCGAAGCTCATGACGCCGGTATCACAGTAACGCGTGAGGAACTGCAGAACGCCATCCTCGAAAACCCTTCCTTTCGACGGGAGGATGGAGAGTTTGTCGGCACCGACACGTATAAGAGGATAATCCGAGCTTACTTCCGCATGGCCCCGGAGGAGTTCGAACAACGTCTCACCGAGGATTTGCTGATTGGAAAGCTCAATGCCTTGGCCGAACGCGGCGTCTGGATCAGCGATGCGGAGGCGGAAAATGAGTATCGCCGTCAGCGAGAGGTCTCCGATCTCGACGTCATCCAGCTGCGGTATGAGCCTCATCTTGCCGACGTCGTGATCTCCGAGGAGGATGCACGGAATGCCTTCGAACGTACGTCTGAGGAGTATCACCGAGACGAACAGAGGGTTATCCGCTATATGGTGGTAGAGACCGCGAAGCTCCGCCGACTCCTTGAGGTCGACGAGGAGGAGCTGACCGCCTATTACGAGGATCACAAGGACGAGTTTCTCCAAGGTGAGCAGGCGAACGCCCGTCATATCCTGATTCGTGTTGCTCCCGATGCAACCCAAGACGAAGGAGCCGAGGCCGAAGTTCGGGCAAACGGCATCGCGGCAATCGCCAGGCAGGGCGCCGACTTTTCAGAACTCGCCGCGATCCACTCGGAGGATCCGGGATCCAAGGATAACGGAGGTGATCTTGGGTGGTTCGGTCGCAGCCGAATGGTCAAGGAGTTCGAGGATGCGGTCTTCTCGGCCAAGCCGGGCGAAATCGTCGGTCCCGTCAAGAGCCAGTTCGGTTACCACATTATTCGTGTTGAAGCCTTTCGTCCGGAGCACCAGCAGCCTTTCGAAGAGGTCGAGGAACAGGTTCGCTCCAGAGTCGCCGAAGGCCGTGCGGCGGCCGAGAGCGAAGCCCGGGGGATTGCCCTTGCGAGACGGCTGGAGACTGAGCGACCCGAGGCCCAGGCTCAGTGGCAGGCGATCGCCGACGAGGATGAGGCCGTGGCCCTCAACCAGAGCCTCCCCTTTATTGCCGGGGTGGCCATTCCCGGCGCCTCCGAGGGTGTGGAGTTGGCCGGCGAGGCCTTTGCCGCGGCCGTCGGGGACATCCATGGACCGGTCGCGGCCCCTCGCGGTTGGATCGTGTGGCAACTCGAGGAGATCCGTCCCGCAGGTATCCCTCCATTCGATGACGTCCGCACCGAGGTGGAGCAGACCTTGCGCCGCGAGCGTGCGTTGGCGCTGACCCTCGATGAGGGGCGGCAGCTGGCCGAACGTTGGCGCCTGGGCGAGGATGGCGCGATCCTTGCCGCGGAAATTGGATCCGCCGTCACCGAGGCGCGTGATCACCGTCGCGGAGGGCCGGTCGGAACACTGGGAGTGATTCCGGCGCTCGACCACGAGGTTTTTTCGGCCGGGGAGGGCGAAGTTCTCGATCCGATCGACGCTGGAGGTCGAGGGATCGTGGTGGTCAGAGTACAGAAGCTCGATTTGGTCGATCGTGCCGAACTCGATGATTTGCTCGAAGACATCCGCGCACGATTGACGGCGGATCGGGCAGGCCAACTCATGCGCTCGATCATCAACGAACGCCGACGCGACACCGTGGTCACCATCGACACCGAGCTCCTCCAACGTTTCGCACCCACCAGCTCATGATCGGACGGCTCGAGGGCCGACTTCACAGGGTGGACCCGGGCACGGTTCTGATTGACGTCGGCGGCGTTGGCTATTTGGTCTCGACCACGCTCCGGGCATTTCAGGAGTTGACCAATCGTGAGAGCGCGACTCTGTGGATCCATACTCAGGTCCGTGACGACGCGATCGTTCTCTTCGGATTTCCGGATCGGTTGGAGCTCGAAGCGTTTCTGAAACTGATCGGAGTCGCGGGAATCGGCCCGCGCATTGCCCTCGCCGTGCTTTCGGCTTTGACCGCCGATGAGCTGGCGGAAACCGTCGCGGCGGGGGACTTGGCGCGCCTGCAGCGAAGTCCCGGTGTCGGCCGCAAGACTGCTGAACGGATTCTCCTCGAGCTCAAGGACAAGATGGCCGTCACCTCTATGGGTCGCGGTGATCTTCGCGGCGATGTGGTTTCGGCGCTTGTCAACCTCGGCTACTCGCAGCGTGATGCGCAACGAACGGTTGATGCAGTGTGGCCCGAGGCCGGCGATGGCGATCTGGGTGATCTTCTGCGTTTGGCCCTGCAGAAGCTGACACGTTGACGGCCCCCCCCCCCCGGATACCAGATGCCAGATGCCAGATGCCGGATTCCGGATCCGCCGGCCAACCCTTGACAACGCGGTCCAGGAATTTAAGCATTTGTTGGATCGAGCATCGAGCATCCGGGTAGGTGGGATAGAGTAAAGTCGAACCGTGACGGATGAAGTTCTGACCACCGAACTCGCGCCTGACGAGCGTCCTTATGAGGAGACCCTCAGACCTCGGCGACTCACTGAATTCGTCGGCCAGGAGCGGCTCAAGACCAATCTCGGAGTTTTTATCAGCGCTGCGCGCGCCCGAGGCGAGGCGCTCGACCACGCGCTGTTCTTTGGTGCCCCAGGGCTCGGAAAGACCACGCTCGCGCACATCGTGGCGACCGAGATGGAAGCGCAAATCCATTTTACCTCGGGGCCTGTGCTGGAGCGTGCCGGTGACTTGGCTGCCATGCTCACGAATCTGCAGGCTGGGGACGTGCTCTTCATTGACGAGATCCACCGTCTTCCTCCGGCGGTGGAGGAGATCCTGTACCCGGCCATGGAGGATTTCGAGCTCGACCTAGTGATCGGTCAAGGCCCGGCCGCACGCAGCGTGCGGCTGACTCTTCCGCGCTTCACCCTGATTGGTGCAACCACCCGCACGGGTTTGCTGACGGCCCCCTTGCGGGACCGTTTCGGAATCGTTCACCGCCTCGAGTTCTATCCGGCCGATGATCTCGCCGTCATTGTGGCTCGTTCAGCAGGAATCCTGGACATCGATATTGTGCCCGACGCGGCGGAAGAGATTTCAAGACGCTCCCGTGGAACCCCCCGGATTTCCAACCGACTCTTGCGGAGGGTCCGGGATTTTGCCCATCACCTGGGGTCGGCGGATGTGACCCTCGAGGCGACGAAATGGGGTCTCGAACAAATGGAAGTGGATGCCTTCGGACTCGACCACCTCGATCGGCAGCTTCTGACCACCATCATCGATATCTACGATGGCGGACCGGTTGGCCTGAAGGCGCTCGCCGCGTCGATCGGAGAGGATCGCGGCACCCTTGAGGACATCCACGAACCGTATCTGTTGCAGATCGGATTGCTGCAGCGGACCCCCCGCGGCCGAGCGGTGACTTCCCGCGCATACCGTCATCTCGGCCTCACGGCCCACCAAACCGAAGGGGGGCTCTTCGAGGATCGGGAGCCGGGTTGAGAAGCATTCCGGTCATCCTCAACCCCACGGCGGGCGGGGGTCGTCTGCTGCGCGCTCGGGAGAGCCTTGCGGCGGCGGCCGCCGCGGCCGGCGTCGAGATCGAGATATGGGCCACCCGCGGTCCCGCTCATGCGACCGAACTCGCCGCTCGCGCGGCTGCTGAAGACCGGCCTTTGGTGTTGGTATTCGGAGGCGACGGTACATACAACGAGGTGGCGCGAGGACTTCTCGGAACAACGACTGCGATGGGAGTCCTTCCCGGCGGAACCACGTCCGTTCTGGCGTACGAGCTAGGGGTTCCGCGGCCGGCGGCCCGAGCTGCCACAGCTCTTCTCGAAGGCGAGGACCGATTGATGCGGGTGGGGCGCAGCGATAACGACGATGTGATCCTGCTGATGCTTTCGGCCGGGCCAGACTCGCACGTCCTCGAACGGTTGCGACCCTCCTTCAAACGCTTTGGCGGCAGAATCGGCGTCGCCCTCCAGGCAGTTGTCGAGACTGTGTCCGGCGGCCCGCTGCCGAGAATGCGGGTCACGATTGATGAGGGGACCATCGACGCAGGCTGGGTAATTGTTGGGAAGTCCCGATGTTACGGCGGACGCTATTGTGCGACGCCCGGTGCCGATCCGTTTCGGGGTGATCTCGAGGTGATCGCGCAACAGAGCAGCGGACGGCGCGCAGCGGCGTCCTTTCTTCTCGGTATTCCGCGCGGTCGACACGTTCGTCGGCACGACGTGACGCGGGAAGTGGTCGACCGCGTCCGCATCGAACCAGCTCTTACCGACGCGAAAGTGCCGTACCAGGTGGATGGTGATGTTGTCGGGATGCTGCCTGTTGAAGTGGGTATTGACCCGCAGTCGCTGTGGGTACGCCTACCGCTGAACGTTAAACGTTCGAATGTTTGAACGTTGTCCTGTGTGACGCTCGAGGATGGGTGAGTGAAACGTTTTAACGTTCAACGTTTCAAACGCGCTCACGAATCCGAAAAGAGATCTGTCGAAATGTACCGCTCCGCAGTCGATGGGGCGATGAAGACAATCAGCTTGTCCACCATCTCTTCACGCGATGCGATCCTCAGGGCGGCGGCGCAGGCAGCCCCGGTCGAGATGCCGGCAAGGATTCCTTCCTCGCGAGCCAGGCGGCGGGCCGTATCGAAGGTCTCTTGGTTGCTGACCGTTACCACCTCGTCAATCAGCGCGGGGTCGAGATTGTCGGGAACGAAGCCTGCGCCGATGCCTTGAATCTTGTGGGATCCCGGCTCGCCGCCGGAGAGAATCGGCGAGTCCTCCGGTTCTACGGCTACGATGTGGATTCCCGGCCGCCGCTCGCGCCACACCCGCCCAACTCCGGTTACGGTGCCCCCGGTTCCGACCCCGGCGACAAACACATCCATGAGCCCGTCGGTATCTCGCCACAGCTCGAGGGCGGTGGTCGTGGCGTGAACCCGGGGATTTGCCGGGTTGGAAAACTGGAGCGGCATCACGGCGTTGGGTATCTCCGCGACCAGCTCTTCGGCGCGGGCGGCGGCGCCCCTCATGCCGTCCGCGGCCGGAGTCAGAACGGTTTCTGCTCCCAGTAATTTCAGAACATCCCGTCGTTCGGTCGACATCGAGTCCGGCATAGTGAGAATGCAACGGTAGCCGCGGGCGGCCGCCACCATGGCGAGGGCTATGCCGGTGTTTCCGGAGGTCGCTTCGACGATGGTGGAGACTCCCGGCTCGAGCTTCCCCTCGGATTCGAGAGCGTCCACCATAGCGACTCCGATGCGGTCCTTGACCGAATGGGCGGGGTTGAAGAACTCGAGCTTGGCCACCACCTGTCCCGGCAGATCCGCCGCCATGCGGCCGAGCCGGACGAGTGGGGTGTTTCCCATGAGACGCGTGATATCGGTTGCGATACGCATGACAAGCCGTCCTTTGCGATTTCTGAAGTTCACAACATGAGAGAAGCCATCTCTCTTCCCGCGAGACGGCTACCGCCGCTGCGGTACAATGTTTCGCGGAGGAAGAGGGTTGGATTTTCTCGAACGGCTGGAGGCCCGCGCAGCCGCCGTTGGCGGTCAGGTCGTGCTCGCCGAGGGTCATGATCCGAGAGTCATCGAGGCTGCCGGAGAGCTTGCCGGCAACTCGGCGTACGATGTGACATTGCTCTGTCCTGCTGAGGCCCGGAGCCGCGCCCATTCCGAGCTCGAGAATTGCGGGGTCGAGGTTGTTGACCCGGCGACCGATCCGCGCCGCACGGACCTCGCCGCATTTCTGCATAACCGTCGTGCCCACAAGGGGTTGACCGAGGAAAAGGCTTTCTCGGTGATCGAAGACCCGCTCTACTTCGCCTCGCTGCTGGTTGCGACCGGCGCTGCCGACGCATCGATCGGAGGCGCCGTGCGGACGACGGCCGACACCGTTCGAGCCGCCCTGCACTGCATCGGTCCGGGAGAGGGACTTCGGACGATCTCGTCAGCCTTTGTCATGGTACATCCCGACTCCCGATGGGGTGATGACGGGGTGATGGTTTTTTCTGATTGCGCGGTGCTTCCCGATCCGAGCTCCGAGCAGCTGGCGGAGGTCGCAATCTCGGCGGCGGCCACGTTTGCCTCTATCGTGGGTGGCGAGCCGCGGGTGGCGCTGCTCTCATTTTCCACCGGTGGTTCTGCCAATCATCCACTGGTTGAAAAGGTCCGAGCCGCCTGCTCCGAGCTCGAAGCTCGAAACCCCGGATTTGTCTTCGACGGGGAGCTTCAGTTGGATGCCGCACTGGTGCCGGAGATCGGTGAAAGCAAGGCGCCCGGCTCGGCGGTTGCGGGACGAGCGAATGTTTTCGTCTTCCCCGACCTCAACTCGGGCAACATCACCTACAAGGCCGTCGAACGGCTGGGTGGCGCGCGTGCGCTCGGTCCGCTCATGCAGGGGCTCGCCAAGCCGGCGAACGATCTCAGCCGAGGTTGCTCGGTCGGAGACATCGTGAATGCGAGCCTGCTGAGTCTTCTGCAGGCGAAGGGATAGTTGATGCGGGTCTTCGTTCTCGGATCCGGCGCTCGTGAACATGCTCTGGTCCACGCGTTGCGCCGGTCCCGAGGTGTGAGTGAGGTCTTCGCCGCTCCGGGAAATCCTGGGATCGCCCAAGCTGCCGACCTCCTTCCGGTGGCCGCAGACGATCTTCCCTCGGTTGCTGAAGCTGCGGCAGATCTTCGTATCGACATCACCATCGTTGGCCCGGAGCTTCCCCTGGCAATGGGGATTGGAGATGAGTTCGAGCGCCGCGGTCTGCGCCTCTTCGGTCCCCATCGAGCCGCAGCCGAACTCGAGGCAAGCAAGGTTTTCGCCAAGGAGTTCTGCCTGCGGCACGGTATACCAACTGCCAGGGCCGAGGTCGCCCGTTCACGGGACGAGACAGTGGCTGCGGCACGTGGCCTTGGGTTACCGGTTGTCTTCAAGGCGGATGGGCTTGCGGCCGGCAAGGGCGTGCTTATTGTTCGCAATGAGGACGACCTCGAACAGGCCCTCGATGCCTTCTATGATCAGCGACGGTTCGGCGATGCTGCGGATCGCGTCTTGGTGGAGGAGTACCTCGAGGGTGACGAGGTTTCGTACATGGTCATCAGCGATGGCACCAGGGTGGTGCCGATCGCCACGTCCCATGACTACAAGCGGGCCGGGGAGGGCAACACAGGTCCCAACACCGGCGGAATGGGTGCCCACTCGCCTGCGCTCGTGATTCCCCCCGGAACCAGCCGCATCATCCTCGACAGTGTGGTGCGGCCGACGATTGCCGGTATGGCTGAGGAGGGACGTGAGTTCCGAGGGGTACTTTACGCAGGTCTGATGATGACCACCGACGGACCAAAGGTCCTGGAGTTCAACTGCCGTCTCGGAGACCCTGAAACGCAGGCGATCTTCCTGCGTTTGGACGACAACTTCGCGGCCATTGCCCGCGACGCCGCTGCCGGCATGCTCGAAGTCCAGAACATGAAATGGCGGAAAGAGGCCGTCGCCTGTGTCGTGGTAGCCGCGGAAAACTACCCCGGAATCCCCCGCAAGGGAAACGAGATCACGGGGACCGCCGACGCAATGGCGCTTGCGGGCGTGACCGTCTATCACGGCGGAACCCGTCTCATCGACGGACGTCTGGTGACCTCCGGTGGGCGGGTGCTGTCGGTCTGCGGTCGCGGAGCGACGTTGGACGAGGCTCTCGATACGGCCTACCAAGGCGTGGGGAAGATTCATTTCGACGGTATGTGGTGCCGATCAGATATTGGCCGCGACACCCTCGAAAAACTCGGAACATCGGATGGCTGATCCTGAGGTCGTGATCCTGATGGGCTCAGCCAGTGACTGGAAGCATCTCCAGGGAATGGTCGATATCCTGCGAAAGCTCGGGATCACATTTGATATGCACGTGTCTTCCGCCCACCGAACCCCGGCGCGGACGACTACGCTTGTGCAATCCGCCGAGGCCGCCGGGTGCCGAGTTTTCATTTGTGCCGCGGGCATGGCCGCTCACCTGGCTGGCGTGGTAGCGGCCCAGACGACGCGGCCGGTGCTTGGAGTGCCGTTGCCCGGGGGGGTGCTGGACGGAGTCGACGCGCTTTTGTCAACGGTCCAGATGCCGGCCGGGATCCCGGTGGCGACCTTTGCCGTGGGATCGGCAGGAGCGCGCAACGCTGCGGTTTTTGCGGCCCAGATCGTAGCCGGTGATCGGCCGGAGGTTCGAGAGTCTCTCGAAGCCTTGCGCCGAGATGGCGAAGAGAAGGTCCGTGCCGGTGACCGCCAGGTCTCGGTCGCGCTCAGTGAAGAGGATGTCCGGTGACAGCTGCGCTGGTTCAATGCACGGTGCCTCCCAAAATCGAAGATTGGGTACCAGTATTGGTGGATCCCGATCTTCCGCCGATGCCCTGCCGGGCCGGAAAGCTCAATCTACACCACGGCGAAACGATTGTCGTTGAAACCCCGGACGGTAAGTTCCTCGGCAAGGTCACGGTTTTCGCGCCGCCATCGTTCAAAAAACCACGGAAAACATCGGCGCGGATCGTCAGGCGAGCGACGCCTGCGGACGAAAAACGGCATGAGGACACTGGCCATCTCGAGCGCGAGATTGAAAAGTATCTCCGGCGGCGGACTCGTGAGCTCGCTCTCGAACTCCACCCGTTCAAGGTGCGTTTGCCTCTCTCCGGTCGCAAGGCGGTCATCTACTTTTCAGCCGAAAAGAGGGTCGACTACCGGCCGTTGCAGCGGGACCTTGGGAAACGCTACCGACGGCGGATCGAGATGCGGTCCCTGGGTGTGCGCGATGGTGCCCGGATGTGCGGCGGCCTCGGCCCTTGCGGACGGTGTCTGTGCTGCACGACCTTCATGGACCGATTTCACTCTGTGACGGTGCGGATGGCCAAGCGTCAGAATCTGAGCCTAAATCCGACCAAGATCTCCGGGCTTTGTGGTCGCCTGATGTGTTGTCTTTCGCACGAGGTCGAGCAGTACCCCGAGCAGCCACGCGGCCGGCGCTAGCAGCCCTCGTTACGAAATCCGGTGAGATATGCAGGCTGGCCCGGGGAGACACGTTTGCCGAGATCTGCTAGATTGATCCCAGAATCTGCAGACTTCATGCTTCCGGAATCCCTTCGCCGCACAGCATGGGGCGTGAGGAGAGCGTCATGTCCGATCGAAAGCTGATCCGGCCGTCGATGAACGAGATGATGGAAAAATTCCCAACTCGGTCCACGGGTCGCCGCAAACAGGTGCCCGCCGAGCAGACGAATGCCGAGAGCTTTTACTACCTCAAACAAATGCAGAATCGCACCGCAATGGTGGTGGTTCTCACCGACGGTACTGAGCTCAAAGGTTGGATCGAATGGTACGACAAGAACTGCCTCAAGCTCAACCGGGTCGATGCGCCCAACCTCCTACTCTTCAAGCACTCCATCAAGTTCATTTTCAAGGAAGAGGAGTTGCGCACCCGCCGTCGCCGCCGTCCGCCGGCCTCACGCTGAGCCAACCGGTACGTTGGAACTTCTTTAACCCGTAATCTGGAGCATTTGCATGATCCGGCTGATCACCAGGTCGAGGGCGACGGTGTTAAATCCGCCTTCGGGAATGATGACATCTGCCCAGCGCTTCGACGGCTCCACGAATTCGAGGTGCATCGGCCGCACGGTGGCCTTGTATTGCTCCACGACGTTCTCCACCGAGCGACCGCGTTCCGCAATATCTCGGTTCAGACGGCGGATGAAGCGGAGGTCGGCATCGGTGTCGACGAAAATCTTGACATCGAGGAGTTCCCGCACATTCGGAATGGCGAGGATCAAAATGCCTTCGAGCAAAATGACCGGTCGGGCCTCGACCCGCTCGGATTGCGCGGTCCGAACATGACTAGAGAAATCATAGATCGGGAGTTCCGCGGGCATGCCGGCCTTGAGCAGCTTGAGTGTCTCGACCAGGAGTGATTCCTCGATAGCGTTCGGGTGGTCGAAGTTGTGCTGGATGCGTTGGGATTCGTCGAGATGGGCGAGGTCGTGGTAGTAGCGGTCCTGGTTGACCGTGACAATTCTCTCGCGTCCGACTCTGCGTAAGATCTCATTCGCAACCGTTGTCTTACCTGAGCCAGTTCCACCGGCGACGCCAATGCAGAGAGTATTCACTTTAGGGCGGGTCCGGTCTGCGGACAGGTCCGTCACAGGTATTTGATGGTTTCCTGCGCGGTCGCGGCATCGGGTCCGTCGGGAGCGACCTCGAGGTACTTTTCAAGGTGGGCCTTGGCCCCCTCCATATCACCAGAACGAAGGAGCAGCATCCCGTACTCGAAGTTGCATTGGGGAAAGTCCGGATCCTCATCCAGACACTTCTCGAGCAGGGGGCCGGCTCCAGCATCGTCCATCTTGTTGAGGAAAACAGCCGCTTGATTGAAGAGAATGGTTGGATCCTCGGGGTTGAGCGCCTCGTACTGGGCCATGTAGGTCGCATGCATCTCCAGGTCGCCGAGTGCCTGACTCGCATTGGCGGCGATGGCAAGGCAGTGAATGGATTCGTCGTCCTCCTCGAGACACGTGCGCGCCGCCGCCAAAGCCCCCTCCATGTCTCCCGAGTCATAGTTGAGCTCGGCAAGACCTATAAGTGCCGGCAACAAGTCGGGCTTGGCCGCAACCGCCTCCCCGAATTTCGTTCGCGCGCCCTCGGTATCTCCGGCGGCAAAGAGCTTCTTGGCCTCTTCGAGCTCCTTGTAGCCGGGTTGCTCGCGGAGCTCGATCTGGCCTGCGGCCGTAGCCTCGGCGATGCTCCTGAGCTGGAAGTTGAACTCATTGTCTGTGGAGCCCACGGAGACCTTGAAAGGCCGCTTGTGGGGCTGATAGCCCTCAGCTTCGATGTGGAAGAGATAGAATTTTGTCGCATTGAGGATAAGGGCCTTGTATTTCCCCTTTTTGTCGACCTCGACGATCTTCTCGAATTCGAACACCTCGTGCGATGGGTCGCCCGTAATGGTAATCACCGCATCTGGAATGGGGTTACCCTTGCTGTCGGTGACCTGTCCCTGGATCCGCGCCTGGGCGCCCGCGTGAGCCAAAACGGCAGCGGCGAGCAACACAATGGCGAACACCACGTGTTTTCCTTCGAATAGACGCATCTTCTGCCTCCATCGCGCAGGAGCGCGCAGTTGCAGCATACTCTCTTTCTTGACCGGTCTCAATGCACGCCGAGATTGCAAAAAAGCGCCGTTTCTGGACGAAAACGGGCTAGCGGGCCAGCATCGCACGCACCACGTGATGGGCAATCGTCGGGTTTTCACGCAATCGGCGCATTGAGTACGGGTACCAGTCGCGCCCGTACGGCACGTACACTCGAAGCCGGTGCCCGGCTGAGAGAATAATGCTGCGGAGCGATGGATCGACTCCGAGCAACATCTGGAACTCATAGCGGTCGCGATCGAGCTTCAATCGGTCGACCATGGCCATGCCGGCCCACACCAGGTGCGGATCATGGGTCGCGATTCCCACATATGCGCCTGCAGAAAGAAGCTTCTCCACGTTGTAGATGAAGTTGGCGCGGATGGTCTCAAAATCCTCCCACGCAATGGCTCGGGGTTCGCGGTAAATCCCCTTGCACATCCTGATGTTCGGACTCAGGGGAAGCAGGTCGGCGACATCGGCCGTGGTGCGATGGAGATATGACTGCAGCACGACGCCCACTGCGATCGGGTGAGCCTCATGGATCCGCCGATAAAGACGCAGGGTGGCGTCAGTACAGGTGTGATCCTCCATGTCGATACGGACGAAACTTCCGAGCTCGACGGCGCGGCCGACGATAGTGTTTACGTTCTGGGCGCACAAGTCCTCATCGATCTTGAGCCCGAGCATTGTCGGTTTGATCGAAATGTTGGCGTCCAGACCCTCAGCCTCGATGCGGTCGAGGAGATCCAGATATTGGGATACCGCCCTCTCGGTCTTGGACCGCTCATGAACCTCCTCGCCGAGGACGTCAACCGTGCCCATCGCGCCCTCGTCGTTCATCTCGCGAAGGGTGCGGACGGCATCGTCGATACTCTCACCGGCCACGTAACGGCTTGCGACGTGGCTGACGATCGACCGTGGAACCCACGGCATCCCATATTTGACGAGTGTGTCGAAAAAGCTCATGAGAATCTCCTCGAATCAGGGGCGTGTGCGAGGACGGCGCAGTGCACGGCCTCGGCGCCGGCGCGTACAAGCGCCTCGCTGGCCCGTCTGACGGTCGACCCGGTGGTGGTGACATCGTCTATTAGGAGGATCGTGAGGCCGCGTGCGCGGGGAGAAGCGGAAAAGGACTGACATGGAAGCTCGAGGCGCCGCGCGCGGGAATGGCCTGCCTGTCGGTGAAGCCCGTGACGTCGCAGCAGCTTCACCACCGGCTTGTCGAGACGGCTGCCCACCGACCGAGCCAACAGGTCCGCCGCCGCCCAGGGGCGGCGAAAACGCCGGAAGGGATGGGATGGCACGCTGCATACGGCGTCGATCGATGGTTCCCAACTCGCCGGCGCAACCGCCGCCGCGAGACGGAAGCCCAGCGGTTGGGCGAAATCATCGCGCCGATGGTGCTTTAGCGAAAGAACCGCCGTCCTGAGCACGCCGTCGTGCTCACCCCACACCACGGTTGACCGTTGAGGTGGGGCCGACCGAAGACACTCCAAACACACCTCAGTAGAATCATCTGCGGGAACTCCGCATCGAGGACAGGCACTCCCCACCCGAGGCACCAATGATGCCCAACACGCGCCGCACAGACCCCGGCTTCCTCCTGGCAGTGGTTGCTCACAGTGTGGACAGAGACCTGGGAACAGCGCTTCTACAGCGGCGATAAACATACCCCCCATATGCACGGCGGGTATGGTAGCAGAGGTGCGAGCTATACTTTGAACATGCAGGTCGTGCATCATGAGATCGAGCTCGCGAGCGACGGGCACGGACACGTATACGACCTCACCGAGCAGGTGGCTTCATGGCTGCGTTCGATTGCGGCTGCCGAGGGTCAGATGACGATCTTCGTACCAGGATCAACCGCAGCTGTCACGACCATCGAGTTCGAGTCCGGCGCGGTTCGGGATCTCGGCGAGGCGCTAGAGAACATCGCCCCATCCGACCGTTCCTATCACCACGATGTGCGGTGGGGGGATGGCAACGGGTTTTCCCACTTGAGAGCGGCGCTGCTCGGACCGTCTTTGACGGTGCCGGTGACTGAGGGGTGGTGCGTTCTCGGAACCTGGCAGCAGATCGTTGTCGTGGAATGCGATCTGCAACCGCGGCGGCGACGAGTTGTGTTCTCCTTTGTTGGTGTAGTGGGAGCGGCCGGCTGATGCCGCATCTGGTACTCCGAGATGAGGTGGATTTCGATTTCGTTCTCGAGCGCATGCCGAAGGACGCCGTGAAATGGGGTGCAGCGGTGCTCAAAACGGCGGAACTGTGGCGGCGGGCCGACGGCAGGGCGATTCTCATCGAAGGAGTCGTCGTCGAGCACTCCCGACCCCTTCATCCGGTTGCCCTCATCTCCTTGAGCCACGGCGACACCTCTGTTCGTCTGTGGCGGCTGGCGGCGGTCGAAAGAACGCCCGCGGTCCAACGGTGGCTGGCGGTGGTGGCCAGGGATCTGCAGCAATTGGGTGCGGGGGCTGTTCGGTCCACCAATATCGCACCTGCGCTCTTGGAGGAGCTGAGGATGGACCGAGGGTAGCCCGGTCTTCTCACTGGGTTAGTTCCTGAGCTCCTCGTTGACCTCCAGGATACGCTCCTGATGGGATTGTTGGAGGTTGTCGATCCGGTCCTGCACTGCACCGACGGCGAGCCCGGGCCCGTCCCCCGAGCCACCGCCGCCGACACCCTCGAGGGTCGAGCGTGCCGCCGCCAGAAGGCGGCGAGCCCTGATGAGGCGAATATCCGACGGCGTGAGCGCATACCCGCGGAGCTCCCCGACGGCGCGGCGAATAGCCACCGCCACGTGGAGCTCGGCGCTCGGCGTGGCCGCCGCCTCGGCCCATGACGCCGCAGTCGCGGCGAAGGTCTTGAGCTCGGCGAGGTGATCGGAGATCGTCTCCGGTTCAGCCTCGAGAACCTCCATGGCGGAGATGATCTCGCTCGCGGTCCGACGATCGAAGGTACTGCCGTCGACATCGCTCTCCCGTAGGGTCGAGGCAACCGTAGTGACGGCGTCGAAACTGGAGGTCGCGTCGCTAGCGCCGAGATAGAGGTAGAACGCGACCGCTATCAGAATGCCGATGAAGAAAACTCCAGAGATTTTCAGGGCCCACCCCTCCCAGGACATTATAGCCCCGAATGCGTCACCTCCTGAGGACGACTGAGGTGGATTTCGTCGTGGTACAGAGACCGCTATCGACGAAAACCGTGGCACGGTTTTTGCTGCTGGATTGAGCGGAGGTGACGATGTTCTACTCGAAGATCCTGACGTGGATCATGGGGATTGCAGCTCTCATCCTGCCCACCATGGCCGTGGCACAGCTGTCTGCGGATTGGATGATCCCTGCAGCGGCCCACAACCGCGGCGGTCGGGGTACCTTCTGGATGACCGATCTTTCTCTCCACAACCCCCACGAGTACGAGCTACCTGTGGTTGTGCAGGCCCTGCCCAGCAACACCGCCAACCATGACGTGCCGACCATCAGCTTCACCCTGTATCCATGGGAGACGGTCAACCTGTGGGATGTTCTGGGGCTGGAGGTCTTCGACCTCGATGGTACTGCGGCGTTGTTGGCATACGCTGACCCCGGGCTGGTATGTGACCCCATCGAGAGCTGTCACTTGCTCGTGACCTCTCGAACCTACACCCCGGAAGATGACGGGGGAGACGGGGAGTACGGGCTAGCCGTACCAGGGGTGGGCGTGGAGCGCGCAGCCGATTGGGCAACGCTTGCCTATGCGGCTGGGATTCTCGCCGACGGCCAGCACTTTCGGTGCAATGTCGGTGTCGGCTCGTGGACCCCGGAGTGGACCACAGTTCGCCTTGACGTGCAGGATTCAGACGGCGCCATCGTCACCAGCGATTACTTTGACGTGCCTCCCTTCGGCCACACCCAGCACCGTCTCCCGGTGGCGGTGACTGGCGGTACCCTCGTGTTCTACCTTGAGGCAGGCCCGGCGGATTCCCTCGTTTTTCCCTATGCAACAGTGATCAATCAGGAAACGGGCGATGCGAGCTTTTTTTTTGCCGAGGCCTCGACTGTCGGCGCCACGGTGGCGAAAGGGCTGCTACAGACGGCCGGCAGACCCTCTCCACCCCCGGTTGGCGTCCACATCGCTATCGACGCCCGCGCGACCCGATAACCGCTGGATCTACCGACCAGATAGATTCATAATGGATCTTCAGGGCCTGCGACAATGGTCGTGCTACGGCTGAGGCGGGTTCCGGGAGGCCCATGGTTCAGTTCGACAACCAATACCGCCAGATCAAGATCAAGGTCGTCTACTACGGACCTGCAGTCGGAGGAAAGACCACCTGCCTCCAACATATTCACCGCATCACCGATCCGGAGCGGCGCACCAAGCTGTACTCTCTGAATACGGCCTCGGACCGAACCCTGTTTTTTGATCTCTTGTCGTTGAATTTGGGCAGAATTCGCGGCTTTCGACTCACCCTGCAGCTGTACACAGTTCCCGGGCAGGTGCAATACGATGCCACCAGGCGAACGGTCCTGGCTGGTGCGGACGGCGTAGTGTTCGTGGCCGACTCGCAATTGCATCAACGAAAGGCGAACGCCGAGTCGCTCGAAAACCTCTGGCAGAACATGGCCGCCAACGGCCTCGACCGGCAGATCATGCCGCTCGTCCTGCAGTACAACAAGAGGGATCTCGAAGACATCCAGACGGTGGAGGAAATGGACGCCGCCCTCAACACCGAGCAACGTCCCGCCTTTGAGACGGTTGCGATCAACGGTGACGGAGTGCTTGACGCCTTCGCCGCGATTGCGGAGCGGTCGTTGGCGGCGGTGGCCGACAAGCTCGGAGTGGGCACCAACCCTCAGGCTGTGGAGCGCCTCCAGCAGCAGATGCGTATCGCAATCCAGCCATTCATGAAGCAGGGGGCAGAGCCGCCGCCCGCTGACGATGTCGAGGCCATGTCACCCGCGCAGGGTGCCGACCAGAGTGAGGTCCTGAGCGAGGAGATGCTGGTCGCGGAAGCCGTTCGGGCTAATGTCGCGATGACCGACCTCAATATCCGCCTCGATAATCTCAGTCGTCAGCTCCAGCGCAAGGTGCGGGTGATGGGCAACATCTCGGATTTCGGAGCGGCAGTGAGCAACGAGCGCGATCCTGCAAAGGTCCTACGCCTCCTCATCACCAGCGCTATCCGTCTACTCCAGTTGCAAGGGGCATCAGTGTTGATTGTTCCCGGTTCGGGATTATTGCGCGAGGCGGTGGTCCATGGATTCACGAAAGATCCCCTCTTGAACTCGAAAGACGAAACGGGACCCTCCGTCATCGCCAGGCTCCTCGAGGCAAAGAAACCAGAGCTCGTGGCTCCCGGGAATGAGAACGACGAGGAGAGCGTGTTGTTGTCAGTGGTAGAAAAATCGGGTTTCGCCTCGGCAGCAGCGATTCCCCTGGTGACTCAGGACAAGGTCGTCGGTTTGCTGACCGCTTACGGTGACAACGAGCGGGCCATCCTCGACGAAGATGACGTGCAGCTTGCGACGGTGCTTGCTTCCACAGCGGCCATGGGCTATGCCAACGCCATTGCTTGGAAACAGATGCAGGAATTCAGCAAGGGTCTCGAGGCAACGGTCGAAGAGCGAACCGCTGAGCTGCGGAGAACCCTTGCCGAGTCACGCTGCCTGACAACAGATCTGGCGGAAAAGAACTCCCTCCTCGACAATGCATACCGCGAACTCGAAGCCCTCGATGAGGTCAAGAATGAACTGATCAACCGCCTCTCTCTGGATCTCCGCACACCGGTCACATCCCTGTCCACAGCGGCGAAGATCCTCCAAAGAGAAAAGGACGTCCGGGGCGACAAGACCGAGCGTTTGGTGACCGTCATTCATGATGAAGCGGAAAAGCTCCTCGAGATCATTCAGAGCATCTGCCAGGCTTCGGTTCTCGGCTGCGGCGCCCGCGACTTGAAACGGGATCCAGTGCCCGCTCAGGATCTCTTCCGCAAGGCTATTGCACCCCTGAGGGACCTTGCCAAGGAACGGCAGGTCAAGGTGCACGTTCTCATCCCCAGCGGACTCGAGTCGATCTCCTGCGAGCCGGACAGCTCCGAAGCGGCCCTGCGTGCAGTGATCAAGAACGGCATCGAGTTCAACCGCCCTGGAGGAGAGGTCAAGCTCGAGGTTCGTCGTGTTATGCGCGGTGAGGAACCCTGGCTGCATTTCCGTGTGGCCGACACCGGTACCGGAATCTCCGACCGGGATCTTCCTCGAGTATGTGAGCCTTTCTATCAGGGTGACGACTCGGAGGCGGGCAAACGTCACGGTATCGGCCTCGGTCTCGCGATCGCCAAAAGGGTGATGGAGAACCATGGGGGGTCGATCACGATCACCAGCAACCCGACCGACGGCACCGAGATCGTCATGGCGATCCCGCAGACGGAAGATTAGCCCGTACTTCTCACCGGGCGTCTACTACGGCTGCGTCGCCCGATTCGCGACAAACCCGGCGGATACTTGCGCTTCGCCGCCCTCGCTACGAAACCCGGCAAGAAGAGCGGATTAGCCTGCAGCGACGATCTCGATTTTCGCCTCCTCAGCAACCTCGCGGGCAGCGTCGGCGGCCAAGGCGAGGGCCGATTCCGAAGCGATCTCGAGCATGCATTCGCCGTCGTCGGGGATCGTCACAGGCCAGGTCGAAGTGGATGGGAGACATTCCCGTCCGAGGTGGAGACATGCACCGAGCGACGTGGGTTTTCGAGGATCCAAGACCTCCCGGAAGACGCTTGGGAAATCGGCTAAATGAGCCAGGCGTGATCCGACGCGACGTGAGAGCTCGACCATCAGCGTTTTTCGCAGACCGTCATGAGGAACCGGCAGGGTTGTCACCACCCACAGAACCAGGTCCGTGGGAACCGCAGTGAGGTGAGCCGCCAACGTTGCGGTCTCTGGATCGACTCCCAGATGCGGAGCGGCCGCGGCAGCTGCGCGCGACCATGTGGCGACCCCTTGGCCGATGAAATCGTCCAGCCGTCTGGCGTCCGGTCTGCGGAGGTACTCACTGCTCGTCATCTCCTCCCACAAATCGAGCGCCTCGGCGTTCTTCTCGAGCGCGCCGAGAGTCAGCGGTCCCCGGTGATCGCTGTTGTGTAGAGTGCAGGAAAGGACCATCTGGTTCCACGCGGCATGAGGAAGACCAAAGAGGCAGACAGCTTCTCCACCGAGTACGCTTGCAGCCAAACCCTCGATCTGGCCGGACGGCGACGGGACCAAACCTGGACTCGCAGCCAGCCATTGTGACAAGGTGTTGACGATGTCCCGGATCAGGTCGTGCAGCTCGCTCATCCGTTCACCGTCAACAGGGTCATCGCCGGAGATCCCGTCGCGAGTTAATTCCCAGAACAGACTCTCGAAAGCTTCTCCGGAGAGCGCCAAATCGTAGGAACCCTCATCGTCGTCGGTGTTCTCGTCCTCGTCGGATCGGCGGGCGGCTTCCATCAACAGGTGGCTGGGCTCCACGTCGAGGCTGAGACCGAGGATGTCGAGCACCGGGTGATCGGGTTCGAATGTGAACTCCATCTGTTGGGAGATGAGGATGCGGCCGGTGATGGTCTCGGCAAGTTCGGTGAGGCTCGCCTTGAGACCTTCCTTCCTCACGCTACCTTCGGCGATCAGCAGGTCGGTGAAGAATGCGCGCCGGAGCATTGAGGCTGCGAGGATCCTGCGAAGCTCGTCGATCGGGGCAAGGCTCCGTGTCGCGAGCCAGGTGGCAAGGCGCTCCTCCGGCAGAGTGGAGGAGGCGTAGCAGACCCGCCCTTTATTGAAATCCAGGCGACGCTCACCACGGGCGTCCCTGAGCGTCAATCGACCGCTGACCTCGCCCATCTGCAGCCATTGAAGAAGATCCCCGAAGTGGAGACTGTCGAGAGTTCCCTGGATCACACCCCAGTATACCGAGGTACCATGTTCCAATGCGGCTCCTCGTACTTTCTGCCCGCCCCAGGCTGCGGACAAACCTCCGCTTGTCGCAGGCCGCGTCCGAGGCGGGCGTGGACGTTTCGGTGGTTGATGCCACCACCCTTTCCGCCCTATTGGAGAGTGGCCGTCTGAGTCCGCTGGGCGCCGATGTGCTCGAGCCGCCGCCACAGGTTGTTCTGGCACGAATCGGCAACTGGCGGCCGGAAAGTTTGTTGGCGATTCTCGAGGCCATGGTTGATCGCGGGGCCGCAACTCCCAACTCCCCCGGAGCCATCCGTATCGGGCGAGACCATTGGGCTACCGCACGGTGCCTCGGTGGCGCTGGGCTGCCGATTCCGGCGACGATCGCCGGGGCGGACCCCGAGGCACTGTCGCAAGCCGCGGTCAAACACCTCGGTTTGCCGGTCGTCGTCAAACAACGACGCTCGCGGATGGGCGTGGGAGTCATCCGTTGTTCTACTCGTGATCACCTCGATGCGGTGCTCGACTCCTTGTGGAGGGTGGGAGATGAAATCGTGGTCCAGCGCTATGTGCCGGGTGGAGAGACGAGTTATCGTTTGCTGGTGGTAGGAAAGGAGGTGGTGGCTGCGGCACGCCTCGATGCCACAGACGGTGACTGGCGATCGAACGCATCGCGCGGAGGAATACCTCGGGCCTACACCCCGCAAGGGGAAGAAGTCGACCTCGCGGTGGGCGCGGCCAAGACCCTCGGCCTCGGCCAATGCGGCGTAGATCTCCTGATGGGCGCATCCGGACCGATCGTTCTGGAGGTCAACCCGACTCCGGGGTTCGTGCGCCTCGAGGAAGCCACCGGCATCGACGTCGCGCGTGCCATGGTCGAGCACGCGATCAAAGCTGTTAGGTATTAGCTAATACCTAACAGCTGCCTCTGGCTCGCCCGAGTCATTCTTGCGCGCTCGCGTCCGCCGCGGCCGGGCGGCCCGCGAGCTCGCGGTCGATCATCAGCAGGCCGTGGGGGCTTCCCTCCACCATCTTGACCTGATGAAAGAGGGTATCCGCTGTGGCCTCTTCCTCAACTTGCTCATTCACGTACCAGTGCATCATGACCGTCGTTGCGTGATCATTCTCTCCGTTAGCCAGATCGACGATGTCATTGATCCGCTGGCTGATGAACTGCTCGTGTTTGAGGACCGCCTCGACCGCCGCCGACGGAGAGTCCCACTCTCTCTGTGGTTCGTCGAGTGCCATCAGCTGCACCGTACCTCCACGCTCGATGAGGTAGTCGAAGAGCTTCATCGCGTGGCCGGACTCCTCTTGAGCCTGGATTCGCATCCAGTGGGAAAAACCATCGAGATGATGTGATGTGAAGTACGCCGCTACCGACAAGTAAAGGTAGAAAGAAAAGAATTCGGCGTGGATCTGCTCGTTCAGCGCCCGTTCGACCTTTGAATTCATGATCGTCACTCCCTTTGGCTGATTTTTCTTCGTCAGGGCGATGCCCCTACGCCATGGCGCGCAATAGTATAACGTTGCTCGGACTGCGATCATTTCGTCGGTTTCTATCTCAAGATCAAAAACGGATCGATCCACGGGCGGATGTTGTTGTACGCCTGAGGTTGGCCCCATAGTATGCTCGTAGATGCGTCATCGGGCAGAGGACGCCCGCTGATCCACACTAGAATCATCACCACGGCGGCACAGATCACGAGTGCAACAACACCTGAAACCGTCGGTCTCTCGAGCCGGCGCACGTACGGGGCGGGATAGCGCAGCCACGCCAGGACAATAGCGGCACATGCGGGTGCGGCGATCGCGAGGGTGGCTTCGAGCGGCACCGAGGATCGAATCAACGAAACCAGCCCCACCCACACCACAACCGGCGTGATGAGGTGAAATACAACCAGGATGACTCGATAGGCGCGGCCGGTGTCTTTGTGTCGCCTTCGGGCCAGCTCGAGGAGTCGGAGGGTGGGGAGGAGCCCGGCCCCTGCCGCCAGCACCGGCGCCAGCCACACCAGCGTCGGTGGAAGGTCGTGAAGGTCGAGCCAGCGCGCGAGGTGGCCGTCGGCCTGGTCGAGCAGGGGCAGCCATGCCACCGCGACCACGGCCGCGCCCCAGGCCAACTGAATCACGGAAATCTCGACGATCAACGAGTTCGACCGTAGAAACAAGGGAATGACAAGGGCGGCGACAATCAAGGGCACCATCACCGAACCCAGCCAATATCCCCCTGCGGTGGGTAGCGAGGCGAAGTTCAGAACCGGTTGGTTGACCAACGCCCATACTTGGCGATCGAGCGGGAGACTGGCGCCGATCCACTGGCACCCGCCAACCAGCGCGCCCAAACCCTGGCCGAGAACTGCAAGGATCAGGGCCAGGGGAAAGGCGGCGATCGCTGCAGTCCAGGAGATGGCGACAACTGACGGTGCGCTGATTCTCGGTTCGGTCTGCATCGGCAGGCATGCTACCATGACGCCCGCTATGAAGGTGCAAGGCGCTTGTCTACAGTGTTTTCTCTGCCTCCTGATGGTGGCCACGAGCGTCGTCCGTCCGCTGGCTGCGCAGGCGCTGTATTCAGAACGTCTCGGCAACGGGAGTGAGCTTCTGGTGATCGCCGAGCCACTGGCCGATGTCACGACGGTTGTATGGCCGGCCATGGGCGACGAGGAGATTTCATCCACGGTAGTCACCAGCGGTGATCTGACTCTGATTGCCGACCTGGAAGCGGCGCTCACCGGAGAGGCCGACGATACAGCGCCGTCGATCTTGATCGTTGTGGGTGGCGCACCGGTTCCCGAAATTCGAAGCGTACTGAATCGAGTGCTCGCGAACCGGCCCCCTGCACCACGTCCGCATGTGGTTCCCAAGAACGAGGTGGAGGGGCGCTTCGAACGCCGTCTTGGCAGACCCGGAAGCGACGCCGAGATTCGTCTAGAAGTGAACCTGCCCCCTCCTGCGGATCCCTCTCGAAGCACGGTCGAGGTCCTCTGGAGCCTTCTGCCGGAGCTCCTTAGCGAGGAGCTCAAGGGTGTTCGCAGCAGGACCGATGGTGATCTGGGATTACTGGAGGCGCGCACCGAGTCTGAGATGGCGGACATCGCTCTGGGCCGATTGCGGCTGGGGTTGGCCCGTATCGCGGAGGCGCCCAGTCTACGGCCCGAGCGGGTCGACACCGCCGCTCGGCGGCTGTTGGTGCAACGGCGCGCTCTTCTCGAGCGCCATCCGGACGCGGGCCAACTCCTCCTGGACCTGTGGCTCGAGGGCGGTGCCGACGCGGTGAGCGAGTTTCTGTTTGCGGTCGAGGGAGTGACCCTGGAATCGGTTCGGGCCGCAGCGCAACAGTGGCTTCCCCGGCATCCCGGCAACGTTGTAATCGTGCTTCCACCCAGAACCTACAGGCCGCGTTTTGCCGAACCGCCGCAGATCATGCATTTTGAAAGCGGTCTGACGGCGGCCGTTCTCGAGCGAACTGGGGCTTCGCTGGCGACGCTGTGCATGCGACCTGTTGTCGTCCCGGACCTCGACTATGAGCTGGCGGCGACGGTTCTTTCCCGACTAGCGCGGGAACTTCGGGAGGACGAGCATCGGCCCGGCTGGATCTGGGTGGAGGAGAATCCGCCTCAACTCGAGTTGGCGCTGCCTGCCAGTGATTTCGCACAGCTGGGAGAGGTGTTGCAGGCAGCCCTCGGGCGGGTAGCCGATGATCGGCAGCCCGTGATGGCCGAAGGTGGCAGCGCGAGACGCAGAGCGTTGCGACTGATGGCTGGGTTCCTTGGGGTAGCAGAAGGGACGCAACTGTCGCCGGCGAGCCTGCTGCGACCCGGAAACCTGGCGCTCGGCATGGTCGCCGAGGATGGTGAAGCGGCGACCGAGGCGCTGCACAAGTTCTGGGCGTCGGAGGACATGTCGCAACTGGTTACGACGACAAGGTCGGTTGATCCGGTGCCGAGGACCCGCGAGGCGGCGGCCGGTGGAGAATCGGCGTTAGTGATTGATCTCGAGCTCGGTACATTTGGTGACGAAATTGTTGCCTTAGTAGTGGCGGAGATTCTCGACAAGCGAGCGGCAGAGATCTTCGAGGCATCGATCGATGTCCTGCAGCCGTTCATCCCCGGCCACCGCGTCGTACTCTTGGTGGCGTCGGCACCATCACCGCTTCACGAGTTGGAGACACAGCTGGTGCAGGGTTGGCCGGCCCTGACTGCGCCGGTTGTCGAACTCGAGCTCGAGGGAGCTCGTCGCGAGGTCGCTGCCCTGAGCGCGGCTGAATGGAGTGGAGCGACGGGCCGTGCGCGTCGTTGCGCGGCGGTTGCAACCGGCGGCGTGCAATGGCGTCCGGCATCCGACCTGGAAATGTCGATCGTGGCGGTGCCGGTCGAGACCGTGAACTCGACGCTGGCCGGCTTCGCCGATTGGAAGAGCCTGCACAACACCGGCGCCGGAGCACTGCCGATCGTCGAGCTCGATCAACAGTGAACCGTATGAACGGAGGTGGATGAGTTGCCGCACTCAATCGATGATCAGCTCGACTATCTAACCAAGGGTTGCGTCGATGTGGTCCCGGCGGAACAGCTCGCCGAAAAGCTGCGGCGGTCGCGGTCCACCGGCAAACCGCTCGTGGTCAAGGTGGGCTTTGATCCATCGGCGCCGGACCTTCATCTCGGCCACACCGTTGTGATCCGCAAGATGCGTCACTTCCAGCAACTCGGGCACCGGGTTGTGTTTCTGATTGGTGATTTCACCGGCATGATAGGTGACCCGACCGGCAAGAAGAGCACCCGGCCGCAGCTCACACCGGAGCAAATCGCGGCCAACGCCGAAACCTACCGCCGCCAGATCTTCAAGCTGCTCGATCCCGAGGACACGGTCATCGATTTCAACTCGCGGTGGCTGGGAGAACTCAGCTCTGCGGATTGGATCCGTCTGGCGGCTAAGGTCACAGTGGCTCAGATGCTAGAACGGGATGACTTCCGCACTCGGTACGAGGCCAGACAGCCGATCGCCCTGCACGAGTTCCTCTATCCGCTCGCTCAGGCGTACGACTCGGTCGTTCTGGAGGTCGATGTCGAGCTCGGTGGAACCGACCAGCTCTTCAATCTCCTCTTCGGGCGCCATCTCATGCGTGAGCACGGCATGGAGCCTCAGGTCGTGATGACTCTGCCCCTGCTCGAGGGCCTCGACGGTGTCGAGAAGATGTCGAAGTCGCTTGGAAACTATATTGCTGTGGAGGATGAGCCAACCGAGATGTTCGGCAAGCTCATGTCGATTTCGGACGAGCTCATGTGGAAGTACTGGCTACTGCTCACCGATCGCGGCGCCGACGAGATCGAGGCCGAGCGCAAGCGCGTGAAGGCCGGCGCAAAGCACCCGATGGAAGCCAAGAAAGAACTGGCGGCCGCGATCGTCACCGAGTTTCACTCCGCCGAGGATGCTGCGGTTGCCCGGCGGGAGTTCGAGCGGGTGTTCTCGTCCGGACAACTTCCGCAGGAGATTCCCGACATCGCTGTGACCGCCTCCGGCGGCAGAATGCTGCTGTCCAAAGTGCTGGTTGAGGGAGGTCTGGCGGCGTCGAACTCCGATGCCCGGCGGCTCATCCAACAGGGTGGCGTCAGGGTCGACGGCGTGGGCGTCCGTGACGTCAAAGCCGACGTGGCTACAACCGCGACCGAACCAATGCTGGTCCAGGTTGGCAAGCGCCGCTTCGCGAGGCTGAGCTTCACGAAGGAGTGACGGCCCGAATACCAGATACCAGATACCGGATACCGGATTCCAGATCTACGCAATCAACCCTTGACATCGAGACGGGTGGATTTATGATTTCGTCGCATCCGGCATCAAGAAAAAACGCCCCGCTGTTTCCGGCGGGGCGTCGAGTCGTTATCAGTCGGTGATCAGAAGAACGACGTGTCCTGCTCGACCTTCTGGCCTTCCTCACTGAGCCCCTGGATCTGGATCGAGATGAAGGACGGACGAAATTTGTGCTCCTGGCACAGACGGCGCAGCCGCTCGTCGAGATCGGCATCCCAAAACTCAATGATTTTGCCGGTGGCGGTGCAGACCATGTGGTGGTGACCGCCGCCCGGCTCCATCTTCTCGTAGAAGTAATGCTCACGTCCGAGACGGCTCTTCCGAACCAGACCGCATTGGACGAGCAGGTCGAGAGTGCGGTAGACGGTGGCCCGCGACACCTTTCGTTGTTTGCTCTTCATCCGCGCCAAGAGATCGTCGGCGTCGAGATGCTCATCGGTGGCAAAGATCTCATCCAGCAGCGCCAACCGTTCCTGGGTCACCTTGAGGTTGTTCTCCCTCAGGTATTGGATGAAGAGTTTCTGTGCCCGTTGTGCAAGTTTACTGCTCATAGTGTTAATCCAGTCTCATTATCATCGTTGCAAACTAAGATAGCGTCGATGCGACATCGTGTCAAGAGACACAGTAGCAGATTCTCGGCGTGTTCGAGAATCACGTGGGTAAGGGGTAATGGGTCCTGATTCAAATCCCCCACAACCGGTGCCACACGTCGCTATCCGATCGAAAGTTGTTTTTCGTATACAATTTGTATACAATCGCTGTTAATGGCAGAGGGTGCAACGATCACTGGCGTTCAGCGAAGGACTGTTGCGGAGGACGTGTACAACGCGCTGAAGCGCGACATCATCACCCTGCGTCACCGTCCTGGGGCGTCGCTGACCGAGCAGGAGCTGGCGGGCCTGTACGGCTCGAGCCGAGTGCCGGTTCGAGAAGCGTGCGGACGCCTTCAGCAAGACGGCCTCCTGACCAACCAGCCTTTCAAAGGATACTTCGTCAACCAGATTTCGCTCAATGAGATCGGCGATTGCTTCGACCTGCGGCTGCTGCTGGAGACCTATGCGCTCGAATTGGCGGCGTCACGCGCGACCACGGACGATCTGAGCCGGCTCGAAGAGATCGCGGCCACCGAGTACACCTACCATGATTGGGAATCGTACGCAGATTTCCTCGACCGCAATCTCGAGTTTCACATTCGGCTGGCCGAGCTTTCGCGCAACGGCCGTCTCGTGGCGATACTCCGCGATCTTCTCGGTGGCATGCGGCGTTTCTTCTACCTCGGTCTCGACCTTGGCGACTTTGCATCCGAAATGCGGTCGGAGCACGAACAACTGGTGGAGCTGCTGCATCGTCGCGACCCGGATAATGTCATTAGTTGCGTGCGAAACCAGATCCAGTCGTCCCGCGATCGTATATTGCGGGCTCTGATCGACGATCGTATTGAGCTCCCTTTGAGGTGAAATATGTCCGATTTCGTATATCTCGACAACGCCGCTACCACCTTTCCAAAACCCCCCGAAGTGATCCAGTTCATGTGCGACTTCTATTCCGCGCGTGGCGTCAATCCCGGTCGCACGGGCTTCGACCTCGCGCTCGAGGCGGAGGAAACCCTTGCCGAAGCAAGGCAGGCGCTGACCGACTTTTTCGGCGGAACCGACCGCAACCGGTTGGTCTTTTCCTATAACGTGACGGATGCACTCAACCTGCTGATTTCAAGCGTATTGAAGCCGGGCGACCATGCAATCACCACCTGTCTCGAGCACAACTCGGTTCTGCGGCCGATGTACCGGCAGGCCGAGAACGGCGTCGAGGTCGAATTCCTGCCGTTCGATGCTCGCGGTTACGTGGATCCCGGAGATATCGAGGAGCGGATCCGGCCGAATACCAAACTGGTGATTGTCAACCACGGCTCGAACGTCATTGGGACCATTCAGCCGGTTGCCGAGATCGGCCGTATCTGTCGTGCTCACGGGGTGACCTTTGCCATCGATGCCGCCCAGACCGCAGGGCTCGTACCCATCGACGTAGGCGAAATGATGATCGACGTGGTGTGCTTCACTGGTCACAAATCGCTCTTCGGCCCGTCCGGGACTGGCGGCATGTACATCTGTGAGCACATCGACATCACACCTTGCCGAGCCGGGGGGACCGGGGTCATGAGCGCGCTCAAGGGCCAGCCGATGGAATTCCCGTGGCGGATGGAATTTGGCACGGTCAACATCATGGGCGTCTCCGGTCTTCTCGCCGCGCAGCGGTGGATCGCCGCACGGGGCGGTGTAGATGCGATCTTCGAGCATGAGATGAGGCATGCGCGACGGCTTCACGAGGGCCTTGCCGCCATCGAGGGGGTTCGGCTTTACTGCGCTGACATGGAGCGGGACCATCTGCCCGTATTCGTTTTTAACTTCGACGGCTTACCGGCGGACCAGGCCGGGACCTTCCTCGATGTCGAGCACGACGTGATCACCCGCACCGGTCTGCACTGTGCGCCACAGGTTCACGAAGGTATTGGCACCTTCGAGGAGCACGGAACCATTCGCTTTTCGCCCGGGGTTTTCACTACCGATGAGGATGTCGAAAGGGCGATCGAGGCCGTCGCCGAGGTAGCAGAGTATGCGCGGGCACGAAACGGTCGGGTTGCCGAGCTGGTGGGGTAGCTATCCCGCACATCCCACTGGGATTGGCGGCGAGGGCGGCGAAGTGCAAGTATCCGCTGGAATTGTCGCGAATCGGCCGATGCAGTCACGCCTCAGACCGCCCTCAAGGACGGCGAGTTGCAGTCCACTGGTCCTCATCGAATTACTCGATGCCCGTGGCGAGCAACCGGCCGAGATCCCAGTATGGAACTGTGCGATTTCGTCCGAGCTCCTTGGCCGCATACATGCATGTGTCGGCCATGCGTAGAATCTCGTCTTTCGCAGTGCCGGCATCTTCGCCGACGGTGAGTTCCGGGAGAACGTCTGCCTGGAGGGTTGCGATTCCTATTGAGCAGGTCACCACACCCTCTATGCGGAGAGCCGGACCGGCGCCAGGGTCCTCCGGATCCGGCGTGACCACGAACGCGGTCGCCGCGATGTTTTGCCGGATCGTTTCAGCGACCCAGAAGCACTCCTGCCGGCCGGCCCCGGGAAGGGCGATGACAAACTCGTCGCCGCCATAACGAGCTGCGAGCCCGTTGCCGGGGATGATCTGCCGGAGGGTCGCCCCGACCTCACGAAGCAACCGGCTGCCGATCAGGTGCCCGTGAGTGTCGTTAACCTCTTTGAAGTGGTCGAGATCGAGGAAGATGATGCCGCATTCGGTGCCCTCGGAAATTGCTCGGTCGACAATCTGTAAGAGACTGCTGTGGAGATGGCGATCGTTATAGAGTTCGGTGAGTTCGTCCCGTTTGGCGATCTCCTTCGAGCGCTGGGCTTCGATGGCGTTGACGATCGAAAGCGAAATGGTGCGTGCAAATATTCCGAGAAGCGCGAGATCAGCGTCCGAATACCCGTGCCCCCCGCTGTGGTTGAGGAGCTCGATGACGCCGATCGTGCGGCCCTCGACCTCAAGCGGCGCACACACCACGGACTCGATGGAAAATCCGATCCGCAACCCCGGTCCGCTCCGGAATATCGGATCAGCGAGCGGTTCGGAGCACGAGTATGAAAGGCCCGTTCGGTAGACCTCGCCGATGATTCCCTTGTGAGTGTCAAATCGCTCTTCGATCAGATCCTCACCCTTCGGACCGAAGCTGGCGATGACCACGAGCGATCGTCTGTTGGCATCTTCCGATTTTTCCAGCGGGTCGTCCAGGTAGATCGTGCCTGCATCCGACGGAAGAAAATCATTAGCCCGTTTGAGGAGCTCGCGGAATATTCGATTCAAATCGAGATCGGTGGCGGAGGCCAAGCGCGGTTCGCGCTTGAGGAAGTGCGCCAGCTTGGCGCTGCTGACGCAACGTATCCGCTGTGATGGTACCGCGTGGTCCTCGGCCATACTTTCCAGGATAGCAGGAAGGCGTGCGAGCCAGCCCGCATGATTTATGAGTCAGAATTCTCCCGGGGTGACTCCTCAGCGGTGTCGTTGTCCTCCGCCTTCGAATCTGAGCGCACTGAATCCTTGAAGTTTCGGATGCCCTCGCCAAGTCCCTTGCCGAGACGCGGGAGTTTATTGACACCAAAGATGAGGACCACTATCGCGAGCAAAATCAACAACTCGGGAAGGCCGAGACTTCCGAACATTCGAACCTCCTAGCCTGTATTTCTCACCAGCTTCCAGCTACGGCCGCCGATGCACCACACCCAGCGGTGTTTTCTCGCTTCGGGGTGCTCGACGTACTGTCAAGTACGACTCCGCGCCCCTCAGGTCGAAAACCCCGCTGGGCGCGACACCTCGCCGCCCTCGCCACGAAACCCGGTAAGAAATACAGGCTAGCCCGATCTTCTCACCGGGTGTTCAGTCTAGCAGAAGGTCAACCAGCAACGAAGGCGCTCCGGTCGACTCGAGCTCGGGCGCGATGGCATGGGCGAGACTTTTCATCCAGCGATCGTAGGTCGAAACCCCCGAAGCGGAGAAACGAGAAAACGTGCCGAGAACCTTGAGCCCGCGCTGGATCCTCACCAGACGCCAGCGCTCCCGCCAGCCGGGTTGGGTTGAGGTGGCCTGGGCCCATGCCTCCATGATCCGCACTCGATCCGACGGGCCGGTCATGTCCGGCATGCCGCGCTCGCACATGAGCGACACCGCGTCATAGGTGTCAGGACCGACCAGCATGTCCTGAAAATCGATGACCCCGACCTCGCCCGTGTCCAGGAAGAACAGGTTGTTGAGGTGGTAGTCGCGATGGCAAACCCGTTTCGGATGGGAATCAACGGTGGTCGCGATCTCGTCCAGCCACGTTCCGATGTCTGGTGGCGGTGCAACTCCTCGCCGGTACCGCAAGTACCATAGTTCGAAGCCGGCCAGTTCCCAGCGCAGGCGAGCGGCGTCGAGCGGGGCATTCCACCTTGGAAGATCGGTCGTTTTCGCTCTTGCCAGCACGACCAGCGGGTCGACAGCGCGCAGGGCCATTTCCACCCTGTCACCCACAGGTGTGGTGGCCAGCATCCGGTCGGCGTCATTCTCACCGAGATCTTCGAGAATCGCCCAACCTCCCTCGAGATCGCGATTGAGGAGCCCTGGGATCCGAAGTCCCCGTGTGGCGCACCAGGAGTGAACCTCGAGATCACGCGCCAGGCGGAATCGATCAGCGGCCGGATAGCGGACCAGAATTGCGGTTCGGTTGGTGGCGTCCAGGAGTCGGCTGTAGCTTCTGGCCGAGGCATCGCCTGGTAGTTTCTCCTCACGGATCCACGGTTCGGGGAGCGTGCCATCCAAGATCACCAGTAGAAGCTAACAAACACAGCGATGGTGAGCAATGAGGTAGGATGGGAAGAGTCGGCTCGAACCGGCGGTTGTGTAGGCGGAGGATGATGGAAGAGTCACGAACCCAAAGGCTGCAAGAGCTGCTCAGACGACTGGGCAGAGCTGTGCACGGTTCGGTGGTGCGATCAGAAGAGGTGCGCACCTGCCTTGACGAACTACATGACGAAGGATGGCGCGCAGTGATGCTCCTCGAAACTTCGTTGGCCTGTGGTGAAAGTGGTTCGGTTGAGGTTGACAGTGGCACTCTCAGGATGCATGTCGATACCGTGGATCCAACCATCCCCGAGTATCGGTTGGATGTTGCTGATGCGCGATTCCTCTCGTCACTCGGTATTTCGGCCGGTCGCCATCGCTCAACGAGCACCGCGCTTGTGCACCCGCCGGCAGAGCGCGACAGCGAATCCGCCACCTGACTCCCCGGTTTTCAATATGAACCTCATCGGTAAGACATCTGCAGAAATTTCACGTCTTCTCACGCCGCACGTGGACCGTGACTTTCGAGGTTCTCAGGTGACGAACTGGATTCTCGAGCGAAACGTTGCCACCTTCGGTGAAATGACCAATTTGCCCGTGTCCCTCCGCGAACTACTGGCCAGGCATTTCACCCTCAACGAGCCAGAGGTTTTAGAGGTAATCGAAAGCTCGGATGGTTCCAGAAAATACCTCATGCGCCTTGAGGATGGGGTAACGGTGGAAAGTGTCACCATGCGTGATGGGCGAAAGGCTACCTTGTGTCTGTCTTCTCAGAGTGGTTGCGCTGTGGGCTGCACATTCTGCGTGACTGGCGTCATGGGTGCCGGGCGCAACCTCCGCCCCGACGAGATCGTCGGCCAATACCGGGTCATGTTGCGCGACCTCGAGGACACGGTGGAGCGGGTGAACGTGGTTTTCATGGGGATGGGTGAACCGCTACTCAACGCCCAAAACCTCGGTGATGCACTCGACGTTCTGTCGGAAAAACTGAGTCTGAAGCGCATCACCGTTTCAACAGCGGGGATCCTCCCCGGCATCCGCTGGCTCGCCGCGCTGCCGCGAAAGCCCAAGCTGGCGGTCTCGCTCAACGCTCCTGATCAGAAGCGCCGCGAGAGGATCATGCCAATCGCGGCGCGATACCCCTTACACGAGCTTTTCGTGGCGCTTCGTGCCTTTCCTCTCGAACGCGGCCGCCGCATAACCTTCGAGTATGTGCTGATCAGGGGTTTTAACGACGCCGAGCTTGACGCCGAGGCCGTAGCCCGTCTGGTCAGCGGTATTCCATCCAAGATCAACGTCATTCCCCTCAACGAGGATCCAGAGTGCTTCCCCGACCTTCGGCGGCCGGATGGCGAGGTAGTTGACCGCTTCGCATCGCGCCTTCGAGAGGCCGGTCTCACGGCGACCATTCGGTGGTCTCGAGGCGCGGATGTGGCTGCGGCGTGCGGTCAGCTGCGAGGGCGTCAGTCTTTGGCGCCGCGGTAGATCAGGGAGAATTGCTGGCCGGCCGACTTGCCGTCACGGCGGTACGAAGCAAAATCCGGTAACGACGCGGTGCACAGGTCAATTTCGGTGATTGCAGAAGGACGAAGGCCAAGCCCCTCGAGGCGAGAACGCAAAAAGCCCCTGAGATCGATGTACTCTCCTTTTCGCCACGCGACTTCGTCGACTCCGAGGGTCTTCAACGCGTCGATGACCTCATCTCCAACCGGATACCGCGGCCCTGAGATTGCCGGCCCGAGGGTGGTCTGAATCCGGTCCGGCGAAACGCCGTACTCAATCTCGAACCGGTGCACGGTCGCGCCCGCGACGTCGTCAACAATGCCCCGCCAACCGGAATGAACCGCAGCCACCACCCCGCCCCCGGCCATCAGGAGGGGGACGCAATCTGCGGTCCATACCGCCAATCCGACCCCAACATCGGCGGTGATCAAGGCGTCGCAGCGGCCGACGCAGACAGCCTGCTCCAGGCGAGAGCCGGGTTCGCAGGCGATCGACGCGACCAGCTGACCATGGATCTGCTCGCCCCATCGAATCGCGGAGATTTCGGGTTCGAGCGAGGCGAGAATCCGTTTCATCCGGCTCTCTGGGGGCTCGACGGGGGACGGCGGCCCGATACCGAAAAACAAGCGCACGTCGTTTTCGGCGGCGGCGAGAGCGCGGTCATCGGCGATTTCGACCTCCCGCCATGGACGCTCTGGTCGTGTGCTCATTCCAAGTCTCCTAGCTACCCTGGGCCGCCCTCGCTACGGAACCCGGTAAAAAGACCGGGCTGGCTCCCAATGATACAATTCGATTCCCGGGGGTGCTTTGAAAGGTCACACCAGCGCGCGACAGATTCTAGCCGGTGGTCCGTGATCCGCCTCCGTGGTGTTTCCAAGGAGTACGAGCGGCGTAAGATCCTGCGCGACTTGGACCTGCAGGTGGATGCCGGGGAGTTTGTTTTTCTCACCGGGCCGTCGGGAGCGGGGAAGACCACGCTCCTGCGGCTGCTTTACGCCGCCGAACGCCCGACCAACGGCGAGGTCTGGGTCGCCGGCCGGCGGGTGGACGAGCTGTCACGAGCCCGTCTGCCCTTGCTGCGAAGGAAGATCGGTGTAATTTTCCAGGATTTCAAGCTCCTCAAGCGGAAATCCGTTTTGGAGAACATCACCTTTGTGTTGCGCATCCACGGCGTCGCACCGCGCGAGGCCCAGCGGCGCGCGCTCCAGGTACTCAAGCGTCTCGGACTGCAGCATCGGCAGTCCGCTCTGCCGGATACCCTTTCGGGTGGCGAGCAGCAACGGGTAGCCATAGCCCGCGCCTTGGCATACCAACCGCGATTGATCCTGGCCGATGAACCGACCGGTAATCTGGATGCCGATCTCGCGTCCGAGCTTCTCAGTCTTCTCTGTGACATCAATTACCAGGGAGCGACGGTCGTGGTCGCCACCCATGATCATGCGATTCTCGAATCGATTCCTGCCCGCACTCTGGTCCTCCATCAGGGTCAGGTTCACTATGACGGAATGTGGCCTCCATGATACGGCATGCCGTTGCCGAAGGTTGGCTCCTGCTGCGCCAGCGCGGCGCCGTGAGCCTGGTGCTTGCGCTGGCGCTTGCGGTACCCATTTCGCTCGCCGGCATGGGTCTGACGCTCCGCCATTGGTTGGGCCCTATGGTCGGGCTTTCCGGCCAGTCAAGTACTGTGGCGGTCCTCCTCCATCCTCGTCTTGACGACCGGCAGCGACGGAAGTGGATTGCGGACGAGACAGCAGCTCATCCTGAGTGGTCGATCTCAGAGGTGTCCAACGAAGATCTGGTGAACCGGCTCGGTCGTTGGTTTCCCTATCTCGACGAGTTGGTAGCCAGCGGCGACGCCTCCCTGCCGCCACTGATCGAGATTGTGACCGCCGTCCCTGAATCCGTCGCGATCCTCGAGGATCGGCCTGAGGTGCTCGCCGTGGGTCCGCGCTCCTCGATCCAGCAGTCTCTCGGCCGGGTTTCCCGTCATCTCGCCTGGGCCATGGGGGTCTTGAGCGCGATTCTCCTGGCGGGCGCCGTGCTCCTGGCCGCTGTTTGGGTTCACCTCGAACTCTTCCGCCACGCCGACGAAATCACCATTATGCGTCTCGTCGGCGCCACCGAGCGCACGATCCGTGGGCCGTTTCTGGTAGCGGTCGCAATACCGGGCGCGGTGGCCGCAGTGCTCTCCATCGTAGGTTCCTTGACGGCGGCTTCCGGGTTGTCCCGGTTGACCTCGGATCTCGGTCTTTCCCCCATCGCCGTACCGCCGGCAGTTCTCGTGGTGCAAGCGGCTGCCGGCCTCGTGCTGCCTGTTGTCGCAGCTGTGCTCACTCTTGCCCGCCACGCCACAGACGAGCTCGAAGGCTAGTAAAAAGTGCGACCCGAGAGGGTCGCACTGAGATATTTGAACCTTGTGCCCTGATCAGCCGCAGGTCTCGGCATACTGCCTTTCGAGGCTCGGGAGCTGCTCCTTGAGCAGCTTGGCGTTTTCCATATCGCCGAGTTTCTCGAGTTCCTGCACCTGAAGCTGGAGGGCGTCGATCTTCCGTTTGAACTCCGCACATTCTTTGCGCGCCAAGATATTCTGGGCGTCCGCAGCAATCTTGATATCTATTTCCTTCACCATCTTCTGGTTGCCGGCTTCCTGGTACCAGCTCTTCGCGCTGTTGTAGTCCTTTTTCTTGTCGTAAACGTAGCCGCCCTGGTTGTACACCTGGGTCCGGAGTTTGCCCGACGCGCCGATCTTGAGCGCTTGCCGGAGGTCGGCGATGGCCGGGTTGAGTTGATTGAGCGAAGTCTTGCACTGAGCGGAGTAGAAATAGACGAGGGCGTTGTTCGACTGGTTTGCCCGCGCCTTATCGAACCATCCCAAGGCCCTGGAGTACTCCTTGGCGCCGAGCCAAGCCTCACCGGCGAGAAGCTGGTGGTCGAAGGTCGGCGAGCTCGTCGCCAGGCCCTCGGCCACCTGAGCCGCCTGGCTGTAATAGCGGGATTTCTGTTGCGCCGAGCTCGAGCGCCGCGCGACTGAAATTCCGGCACGAATGGCGTTTCGCCCACTGGCGACATCCTTGGGATTGAGTTCAAACGCTTTTTTGAACGCTTCGAAGGCCTTTGGCTCATCGCCGTCGGCGCTGTAGGCCGAGCCCAGGGCCTGTTGGAGGCGTGCGTTTCTGGCATCGGCCCCTGCTTGGGCGGTTAGCACGCCGATGGCCTCTGCCGTGCGGTTCGTCTTGGTCGCGGCCTGGGCGAAGAGCAGGGCGTAGCTCGAGCGGTGTGAGGCATCCAGTGATCCGATGTTCAGCGGCTTGAGCACCTCGTACGCGTCCTGGTAACGGTCCGCCTGCAACAGAGCCTGGCCGAGCGCGATCTTGTACGAGGCCTGGCCGCCGTCGAGCTCTACAGCCTTGCGGAGGCTGGCGATGGCCGGGCTCACCTGACCAAGGGCGCGTTGCGACACACCCAGCATGTAGTAGGCGCCCGCATAGTCCGGATTGGTCTTGGTGACCTCCTCGAACTCTTTGACTGCAGTTCCCCAGTCCTTTTTTTTGTAGGCCTCGAGGCCCTTGTTCCACTCAGCGTACGCTGGCGCCGTCGCCGCCAGCAACACCAGGGCTGCTGCAACCGCGATCGTCGTTCGCCTGACCCTCGATTTCATTTTCTTTGCCTCCAGTTATCTTAACGAGATCACTCTCCGGATTGTTGCATCTCACCGAGCAAGGGACGGACCTGCTCATCGAACATCGCCGCAGTATCGGCGCCCTTGAGCAACGAAATGGCCTTCGTGTGCTGCTCCACCATCTCGCGCAGCGCGTTGAATCCCTCTCCTCGTTCGATCAGAGTGCGCGCCGCATTGTACTGTTTCTCGATGGTGCGTTCACCGCCCGATCCGACGACATCGAGCGCTACGGCTCGAATCTTTTCGGCCAGACCGAGTAGCGTAACGGGGTTTGGTCCCGCCTGCCATCGTTGACCCGCTTCCACTGGCTCACCGGAATTGCCGAGCGCCACCAAGCCGGTGGTGACCATCCCGAAGAGCAACTTTGAGACATCGAAAGGCGCCCATTTGAGCTGGTTGGCGATCTCCTCGATGGAGTGCTCACCGTCGATCCGGGTAATGAGGATCCACTCCTGCGGGCTCAGGGTAACCTGGTCCGCACCTTGATCACGGGTCGTGAAGTACGGCACCAGATCGAGGGACGGGATCTTCCGCGACAGCACTCGCCATTCGTCGAGCCTTCGCGCCGCTTCCATCATGAGGTTGGCGTTGGAGATATGGACAGTGACCCGTTCGGTTTCCTCACCGGGCCTGAAAACGAAGGATCCCTGCGACCAGATAGCCATTTCATAGACCGCGCTATCCCCACGGAGACGACCGACCATGGCATCGACGATCTGCCCGTCACGGAGGAATATCCTGCCCGCCTCATGCTCTCCCTGGATCTCGAACGCACCCGTTTTGCCGGAGACGCTCACCAGTTGGATGACGTCAGGCAGAGGCAGTTCACTCAGAGATCCTTGCAGGGACATGACGGAGTATCTACTGCAGGTTGAAGCGCACCGTGAGAATGTAGAGAACCTCGACGGGCTTTCCATTGAGAGTTGAGGCCTGGAACCTCCACTTTCGCACGGCATCTTCGGCACTCTCGGTCAGGCCGAGAGGAAGTCCGCGCAGGACCTTGACCCTCTGTACGCGCCCGTCTTTGCCGATCGTGCACTCGAGAACCACGACTCCCTGAATTCGGGCACGACGGGCGGCCTCAGGATAGAGCGGGTTAGGTCCGCTGAGCTTCTGCGGCTCCGTAATATTGCCGCCGACCACGAAGCGAACGGGTCCCTCCGGTTCGGGCGGGGGCGGCGCATCGGGAACCCCGAGAACCAAATTCTCATCGGGCACGTAATCGACGTCCTCGTCGGGTTCCTGATCCCTGATCGGCTCGGGTTCATCCGGCGAGGGATCCGGGATCGGGACCTTTTGGGTCTTCGGCTTCGTAATCTGCTGTATCTCGCGTTTTGGAGGCTGCTTGAACTTGACCTGTTTGACGACGTAGATCTTGCTCTTTTTCTCCTTGGCGTCGGAAAGGCCGCCAGCGAACGACGGCCAGTGGACGGCAAAGATGATGATGTGCAAGATTACGGCGATTCCCATCGCCCATCGCGTGACCTTGCGGTCCTGGCCCTCTTCGGCGGCCAGAATCTCGGCCGTGGTCATCGGCAGCTTATTGTTCTGTTTCGCGTCGGGTTTATTGGGTGGGGATTTCGGAGAGTCGCTCATACCTTCCCCTTTCACTGAATACCGAGCATCGACCAGAGATTTTCGATCTCACGTTGTGTCGGGATTGAAATCGTCTTGATCCCCAGCAACGGATTCCCATGGACGTCGTTGTACAACGGTTGGCCGTCTAGGTCCGTCCACTCGGAACTCGCCTGACGCAGCCGGTCGAAGACACGAATCATGTCACCGTACGTTGCGTCGGGATCAGTGCGGAGAATCACGGGCTTTTCCGGGTTCTGCTTGAGCCTCTCGAGTGTGTACGGGAGCAATCCTTCGAGAGGAAGGGATTTTTGGTCGACCTCGATCGCTCCTCCGCGCAGCACGTGCACGTCGATCGAGTCTTCCTGCTTGATCTCGGGGGTGTCCGTGTCCTCGGGAAGGGCGAAGTCCATACCACGGTCAGCGGAGAATGCCGACGTGATCATGAAGTAAATGATCAACAGGAAGGAGATGTCAGCCATCGATCCGGTGAAGATCTCGGACGCGACTTCTTTTTTCTTGATATTCATAGCCGCCCCCGCCTACTCGTCCACGGTCTTTTGATCAGACAGGAGGAATATGTACTTGGCCTTCGACTGTTTGAGCGCATCGAGCACTGCGTCGACCCTCTCATAAGGAACCGCTTCATCGGCCTTGATGATGAACTCCTTGTTGGGGTCCCGGGCCACCTCGGTCGAGGCGAAAGTAACAATCTCCTCATCAGTGCTGACCGGCAACGACATCTCCTTACCGGTGGACACGCGGATGGTCAACGGCAGGCCGCCTCTGTCGTCCGGAGGGGAGATCGAAATCACTGCCGCCTTTTCGGGAACTTTCATGCGGACCCACGTATCCGGCAGATCCATCTTCGTGCGGTCGACCTCGACCTTGTAGGTGAGGATAAAGAAGACCAACAGCAGGAACACGATGTCTGCCATCGAGGCCGTGAAGATCTGAGCTGCCGCTTTTTTCTCCCTACCGCGGATGAGTGCCATCTGCGGACTCCCTTCTAGGCCTGGCCCCCGCCCCCTTGCCTGTAACGCTCGCTGTCCATCTCGATAAAGGTCTCGACCAGCATGTTGGACGCTGTTTCGATGTCACGCACAAAGCGGGTGATCTTGGTGGTGTACCAGTTGTAGATCAGCTGCGCTGGGATCGCGATAATGAGACCGGTTGCGGTGGTGATCAACGCCTCGGAGATACCGACCGCCACTGCGGCGGGGTTGGTGAGGCCTTGCTCGGCGAGAGTCGCGAAGGACTTGATCATGCCAGCCACGGTGCCCAGGAAGCCGAGCATGGGCGCCACGTTGGCTGTCGTGCCGAGAACACCGAGGCGCTTTTCCAATCGGTCGAGTTCATAAAGCGCGGCATTCTCGATGGTCTTTTCGATTTCATCTCGGGGTTGGCCATAGCGGAGCAGACCGGCCTTCATCACCGATGCGACGGGGCTCTTGTTCTGCTCGCAGACCTTGATCGCCTCTTTGACGTTTCGATTGACCAGCAATGCCTTGCGGATCTTGGTCAAGAACTCATTGACGTTGATCTTGGCCTTCGAAAAGACAATGAAGCGCTCGATCGCCACTGTTGCGGCGAGCACCGAAAAGAAGAGAAGTGGCCACATGAAGATTCCACCCTGGCGAAAATACTCTGCTACCTGTCCAGTCACGGCTATGCCTCCTCTTGGTTAGAGTCCACAGGCGGGGATGAGTTCCACGCTCATCCGGGTTTCATTTTGCGTCGAACCGTTGACCCGAGAATTTCCGAACCAACCGGCTCGATACGATTCCGTTGCCTCATTCGAGAACGAAGGCAGGGCATCGTAGCACGGGTCCCATGGGCCGTCAACGAGGGTTTTTCCACGATCCGAGATGGATATGAGTGAGGGCTACTGCCATGGCGTCCGCAGTATCTGCTTGCGGCGTGGCATCGAGATTCAGAAGTCGCACTACCATGTATTTGATCTGCCGTTTCTCTGCCCGTCCATGACCGACGATGGCGGATTTGACCTGCGCCGGGCTGTACGAGCTGACTGGGAGATCATCGCATCCGAGCACCGCGAGGATCACCCCCCGGCTCTCGGCCAGGGCGAGCCCGGACTTCGGGTTGATGCCGGAGAATGACGATTCCACCGCTGCACAATCGGGAGCGAGGTCGTTGACGATGGACGCCAGGCGGCGCTGAAGATCAGCGAGGCGATGCGGACGGCTGGAACCGGCGGGACGCACAACCCCTGCCGACTCGATGTGATACTTGTTGCCCTCTGCGATCACCAGCGCCCAGCCGGTGGCCCGCGATCCGGGATCGACACCGAGAACACGGCAACTCATCCTATTCCGCCGCCAATAGCTCGTCGTCGATGTCGAAGTTGGCCCACACATTCTGAACGTCATCGTGATCTTCGAAGGCTTCCATGAGGCGGATCATCTGCCGTGCAGCCTTGCCCTCGAGCCGGGTCGTGCTGGAGGGTTCCATCTCCATTTGTGCGGCCTCGATTTCGAGACCGGCGGTTTCGAGCCGTTCCTTGACCGCATGCAACTCGTCGGGGGATGTGAACACGTGGAAATAGTCTTCGTCGTCGACGTCGAAATCCTCGGCGCCCGCCTCGAGAATTATCTCCATCACTTCGTCATCATCCGCCTCCGGGGAGCGCGGGACAAGGATCAGACCTTTTCGGGTGAAGAGCCAGGACACACAGCCGTTCTCTCCGAGATTGCCGCCGTTCTTCGAGAAGAGATGGCGGATTTCGGGCGTTGTCCGATTCCGGTTATCGGTGAGGAGCTCTAACATCACCGCCACCCCGCCCGGACCGTAGCCCTCGAAGCTGACCTCCTCATAGTTCACCCCGGGCAGCTCACCGGTGCCGCGCTGGATGGCCCGCTTGATGTTGTCCGCGGGCATATTGGCGGCTTTCGCGGCGCTGACTGCGGATCGCAGCCGCGGGTTGCTGTCGGGGTCGCCACCACTTTCACGCGCGGCGACCGTGATCTCGCGAATGACCTTGGTGAAGAGCTTGCCGCGCTTGGCGTCGGCTCTCCCCTTTTTGTGTTTGATGGTGCTCCACTTGCTGTGGCCCGACATGACGCCTCCTCGCGTTCGAGCGCTTCTTCCTATTGGTCTCCCAGCCCTACTCGTTGGCCAAAGGCCGGGGGTGTCGGCATTATAGCGCCCACCGCGAAGAGCCTGCGTGACCGGTTGACTTTGAAAGCCCGTCGCACATAATGAAGATTGGGCTTGTGGACTGTTGGAGCTACTGAGGGCGGGCCAATGAACGCGAATATCCTAGTTGTCGAGTACGAGCCGCGGTACGTCGAGCACGTGCGCACGGCCCTGGCTGAGTCCGCCCTTCGTTTAGAAATCGCCAGCAACATGGACGAAGCCGTCAACAAGTGCGCCGGCTTCGAGCCGACCCTCGTCATCATGACCTCGGTGTTGCCAAATCTAAAAATCGAAGACGCCATCACCCAGCTTCGGGCGCGTGCCGGACTTCGGGTCACTCCGTTCCTGATCCTGATGTCCGGTTATCGCGGGGACAATTCGAAGGAAGACGCGGTCCGTTACGGAGCTCAGGACATTCTCGAACGGCCCTACGGTGCGGACGCTCTGCGCAAACGGGTCGAAGAGCTGATTCTCGACGCCCCGGACCCGGCAGCGACCCAGGCGATTCCACAGGAGATGCTCGAGAAATTGCGCCGCAGTGCCAGCCTCGATGGTGGCGAGGCCGCCGTAACATCCGATGATCTCTTCGGCGACATCCTGTCGGATATTGAGGGCGGCGAGCAGCAGCCTGTGGAAAAGCCGTCCGATGTGCCGGCGCCGGCGCCGGTCCCCGACCCCTCTACGGTGGATGCTGCATTGGCAGACATTCTCGAAGGCGGTAAGCACCAACCGGTGGTGCGGAGGGTGGGCGGGACAGAGGCCGATGTCGACAAGCTGCTCGAGGAAACCCTGTCTGGCCTCGATATCACACCGTCCGCCAAATCGGCCGCGCCCGCTCGGACGGCGGAGCCCACGATCCCAGCACCTTCCGCCCCCGCCGAGAGCCCACCTCAGACCGAGGCGGCTCGTCCCGCAGAGGTGACATCCAAACCGGAGGAACCCGTCCCAGCCCCTCCCAGCACGGATCCTGAACCCCAGCTCCAAGATCCGGTGCGGGATTCCGAGACCCCGGAGCCCTCAACGGGAGATCCGTTCGGTCAGTACATGATCGAGGAGCACATCGCAACCGGTGGGATGGCCGATGTGTACAAAGCGCGGATGATGGGCATGGAGGGTTTCCAAAAGACGGTAGCCATCAAGCGGATCATCTCCAGCTTGACGAACAGCGATGAGTTCGTCCGCATGTTCATCGACGAGGCGAAGCTTGCTGCCCAGCTCAGCCACAACAACATCATCCAGATCTTCGATCTCGGCAAGGTCGATCGCTCCCATTACATAGCGATGGAGTTCATCGAGGGCCGTGATCTTCGATCAATATTGAGCGAATGCAGAGAGCGCGATGTAATCATGCCGATCAGTCTCGCAATCTACATCACGACCCTGCTCGCCTCCGCCCTCGATTACGCCCACAAGAAGCGCGACTTCGAAGATCGTGACCTGGGTCTCGTCCACCGAGATATGTCGCCGCAAAATGTCCTTATTTCGTTCGAAGGCGACGTCAAACTCTGCGACTTCGGTATCGCCAAGGCAGCATCCAAGGCCACGCAGACTCGCTCCGGAGCGCTCAAAGGCAAGTTGCAGTACATGTCGCCCGAACAGGCCTGGGGAAAGGACATCGATCACCGGTCCGATATTTTCTCGCTCGGGCTGGTGCTGTACGAGATGCTGACCTCCGAGAAGGTCTTTACCGGCGACTCCGAGCTGTCGGTTCTCGAACAGGTCCGGGATCCGATCATTCCTGCCCCGTCGGTGAAGAATGCCGATGTCGATGCTGAAATCGACCGCATCGTATTTCTTGCCCTGAATGCCGACCGGGAGGAGCGGTATCAGTCGGCACAGGATTTCCAGCGGGATCTTGAAGGTGTATTGCGGCAACACGGTTGGTCGCCGGACCGGGAGTCGATCGCCGGGTTTCTGGCAGAGACCGGAGACGACAGGAGAGTGGCGACGCCCATCGCCGCACCCGAGGATTCCGCGGCCGTTTCGCCGTTGCAGGAACCGCCACGGGAACCGCCATCCCCTCCTCCCCCCGACACTCCGATCTCGCCTTCACCCATGGGAGATGAAGGAGACGAATTGTTCACCGCCGATGAAGAGCTCGAACACTCCCTGAGCTCCAAACCGGAACCAGACGCGGCGGTCGCCACCTTCGATATCGAGGATAGCGGCGCGGATCGGGCGGACGCCGCATCGGGTGGGGGGAACAAGCGCCTATGGATGCTGCTCGGTCTGCTCGCTCTGGTTGCGGTGGTAGTCGGTGGTTGGCTGATCTTCGGTGACAAGGGCCCCGAAGCGCCGCCAACCTCCCGCAGCGTTGCCTTCGTACCATCAGCGACCCCGACGTCGGGACCAGCCGAAGGTTTGCTCTCCGAGGAGGAGTTGATCGAGCAAGCTCGAGAGGTGGCGGCGGCCGAGATCATAAAGCAGGAGGAAGAGCTGCGGCAACGTTTGGAGGAGGAGTTCCCGACCCCGACCCCAATCCCGCCGACGGCAACCCCGACCGACACCGCGACGCCGGAGCCGACGGACACTCCGACGCCGGTGCCACCGACCGCGACGCCGGTGCCACCGACCGCGACGCCGATCCCTCCAACACCAACGCCATCGGTGCGGGAGGGTGACATCGTGGTCGTGGGGCCGGGAGTCTCTCCACCGGTGATGATCTACCAGGAACAGCCCAAGTACCCGCCAGCCGCTGAGAGAATGCGCGCTAACGGCCTGGTGGAAGCTGAGGCACTGATCGGTGTAGACGGTGTGGTCGAGGAGATTCGAATCACCAAAGTCGAGGGCGGAAATGTCGGCTTCGAGAAGGCTACTGAAGAAGCCATCAACAAGTGGCGCTACAAACCTGCGACCAAGAATGGGGTCAGGGTACGAATGTGGATAAAAATTCGAGTGCCGTTCGAACTGCGGTAGAGGGAGAAGAGCATGTCTGATCTTACGGAATCCCAGAAGAAATTTTACGAGGAGGCTCTCAAACAGACCAAGGCGGAGATCCAAGACCTCGAGGGCCTGATTCAGGTCGAACTCGGCAAGGTCAAGGAGAAGATCGCCGACCTCCAGAACGCGCAGAAAGCGGCCCGGCAGATGTACGATGCCGCGTGCCAGCGTCTGGGGATTCCCAACGACATGGAGAGTGATGACACCTGAGGGTAGGGCCTGGCAGAGACGGAGCAGTTGATGGCCAAGGAGACGACTGGACCGCAGGGTCTGTGGATCAAATGCCCCGGCTGTCGGGAGATCCTCTATCACCGCGAGGTGACGGGGAACTCGCATGTCTGCCCTCGCTGCAGCCATCACTTTAGGATCTCGGCCGACCTCCGTCTGCAAATGCTTTTCGACAACGGCCGCTACAAGAAGTTCTTCGGCAAGATCCGTTCGTCCGACCCGTTGGGATTCGTTGATTCCAAGCCCTACTCCGAGCGGCTCAAGGTGTACAACAAAAAGTTCAACGGCTCGGACGCGGTGGTTGTAGGCCAGGGCGAGATCTGCAAGATTCCGACCCTGGTGGCGGCCATGGAGTTTGGTTTCATGGGCGGCTCCATGGGTTCCGCAGTAGGTGAAAAGCTGGCGCGATCGATCGACCGATGCCTCGACCGCCGATTGCCGTTGGTCATCGTCTCGTGCTCCGGTGGCGCCCGGATGCAGGAGGGCATCCTGTCGCTGATGCAGCTTGCCAAGGTTTCGACGGGTCTCGCCCGGATGCGTGCCAAGGCTCTGCCCTTCATTTCGGTGCTCACCGACCCAACGACCGGAGGCGTAACGGCGAGCTACGCCATGCTCGGTGATCTCAACATCGCCGAACCGGGTGCCCTCATCGGCTTCGCGGGACCGCGAGTGATTGAGCAAACGATCCGCCAGACCTTGCCGGAGGGCTTCCAGAGATCCGAGTTCCTGCTCGAACACGGGATGCTGGACATGGTGATTCCACGGCCCGAGCTCAAGGCCACCCTCGCCAGATGTCTGTCGCTCCTGCGTTGATCCTCAGCCGCCGACAAGCGGGCCGAATCAGGCCCGATCTGGATGGTCTGAGGAGAGTACTGGCGGAGCGAGGAGATCCTCAAAAGAGCTTTCGTTCGATTCTCGTTGTCGGCACCAACGGCAAGGGATCGACTGCTGCAATGCTCGAGGCAGTGCTCCGCGCGCACGGTGTGGCTACCGGTCTCTATACGTCACCCCACCTGATTCGGGTTGAGGAGCGCGTACACCTGGGCGGCAGGCCGGTGAGTGGGGCCGAGCTCGGCCGGCGGTTGGCACTGCTTGACGGCTATGCCAACCTCACCTACTTCGAGACGCTGACGGCAGCCGCATTCGAGGTCTTCTCCGATGCGAGCATCGAGGTAGCTGTGCTCGAGGCGGGGATGGGCGGCTCCTGGGATGCGACCCGCCTAGCCGGTAGCGCCATCGCCGGTCTCACGAATATCGGCAGCGACCACAGCCGATGGTTGGGTGACGACCGCGGCGATATCGCTCGCGACAAGGGTCGTGCGCTTGCCGCGGCCGAACGTGCGGTTGTCGGCCGCGGGATGAACCGTGATCTCCTCAATGATCTCGGTGCGCCCGATGCGGTGCCGGCCGATTCGCTCGTTGATTGCATCAGCGACCCCGGCAGCCGAGTGAAACTACGGTGGGATGGCAAAGAGATGATCGGGGAGATGCCCTTGCCGGGGAGATTCCAGTGTGACAACCTCCAGCTCGCCCTGGCGCTCGCCCGGCTGGCGGTGGCGGCGGGTTGGTTGTTGGAGCTCGATCCGGAACGCGTGCAGGATGGGCTTGGAAATCTGCGCTGGCCAGGTCGTCTCAGTACGCACTGGGTGGCGGGCCGCGAGGTGCTCGTGGACTGCGCCCACAACCTCGAGGCGGTGCGGGCCCTGACCGAATATCTTGGTGGTCTCGACTGCAAGTTCAACCTGGTTTTCTCTTGTCTCGATGACAAACCTGTCGACGAAATGGCGGCAGTGCTGAGGCCGTGCGTAGACGAGGTTGCAGTCTGTCCGTTGGCCGATGAACGTGCTATGCCTGTCGACCGCCTGCTCGCCGCCTTTCCAGGAGCAAAGGTGGCCGAAACGCCGCTGGGATGCATCGAGCAGTTGGGCGATCCGGTGCTGGCCGCCGGCAGCATCCGCTTGGTTGGTCAGCTGTTGGCCGATGAGGATGGAGTGTGATGAGTATATTTTTCCGGAACACGCGCGAATCTCTCGAGGAGGAGGAGGCGCGTCGTCTGGCACCGGTAGCGATTCGCTCGACCGAGGCACACCGGCGACGGCCTGAGACCGAGCGTCCCGGCGACCTTCGCCTCGCCTTCCAGCGCGATCGCGACCGCATCCTCCACTCCCGCGCCTTCCGCAGGCTAAAACACAAGACCCAGGTCTTCGTACCCCACGTCGGTGACCACCCGCGAACCAGGCTTACTCACACCCTCGAAGTCAGCCAATTGGCACGTACCATTGCCCGGGTTCTCGGTCTCAACGAGGATCTCGCGGAGGCCGCGGCGCTGGGTCACGATCTCGGTCACACCGCCTTCGGCCACACCGGCGAATCGGTGTTGGACGGGATCCTCCGAGGTGACAACCGCGAGGTTCAGCTGCCACCATCGATAGTCGCCGAGGTCGGCAGGTTCAAGCACAACTACCAGTCGTTGAGGGTGGTCGATCTTTTTGAACGTCGGTATGCTGACCCTGGCATCAATCTCACAGACCAGGTTCGGGAAGCCATCCTCAAGCACACCTCATGGAAGGTGGACTACCCGTTTCCGTTGCCTGACCACGACGGTCTGAACCTCGACCAACCCTGTCATCTCGAAGGACAGGCTGTGGCGGTGGCAGACGAGATCGCGCAGCAGACCCACGACCTCGAAGACGGTCTGCGCGCCCACTTGGTGGGTCTGGCGGAGGTGGAAGAGCTGTTCATCGCTCGGCGGGTGATTGACGACGTCGGCCCCGCCTATGCCGACGAGCGCCCATGGATGAGGCAGAACACTCTCATCCGCGGCATCATCGGGCTCTTCGTTTCGGATGTTGTCGAAGTTTCAGCGGATCGTATAGAGCGTTTCTGCACACGGAACGACGTATCGGACCATGATGAGTTCGTTACCCGGGCACGCGAGGTGTCGCAGACCACCGTGTGGTTCTCGTCCGAGGTCGAGGACCTCTTCAACGAGCTCAAGACCTTCATTTACTCCAGGATCATCAACCAGGCCCCGGTCAGCCGTCAGGACTGGAGGGCGCGGCGGGTGATGACCGCCCTCTTTCGCGCCTTTTACTTGGATCCGGCGGTTCTCCCGGACTACCTCCTGCTGCGTGCGAACGAGGAGCTCGATCTGCCCTACCTCCGCGATCTCCCTCTGAACCGTGTTGCGGCAACGGTCTCCGGCGAGTACCATACCTGTCCCGGATTCGCGCGGTTGATTGTGGATCACCTCGCGGGGATGAGCGATCGGTTCGCCCTCGAGGAGTACCGTGCCCTGCAGCTGCCGTCTCCGGATCAGGACATATAATCCGATATTGTTGGGGAGGATCGTAATGATCGTCATCGCTTCCGACCACGCAGGGATCGACCTCAAGGCGCGAGTTCTAGAGGTCGTTCGTGGCGAGGGACACGAGGTTCTCGATCTCGGGCCGATGGATTCGAGCTCGGTCGACTACCCCGACTTCGGCCACAAGGTGGCCGCGGCGGTGGTCGCCGGTGAGGCCCAGACAGGGATTTTGATCTGCGGTACCGGCATCGGGATGGCCATGACGGCCAACCGTCATCCGGGGATCCGTGCGGCCTTATGCCACGATGCCTTCACCGCCGAAATGGCGCGTCGCCACAATGACGCCAACGTGCTGTGCATCGGCGCACGGTCCACCGGGCCGGGAGTTGCCGAGCAAATGGTGCGGATCTTCCTCGAGACCCCATTCGAGGGCGGCCGCCATCAGCGCCGGGTCGAATTGATTGAGATCGAGCGGGAGGATTCATGACCGACACTCTCAAAGAACAGTTCTTTTCAGTTCACAACCGGCTGCTGGAAGCGGCCGACCCGGAGGTGGCGCAGGCGCTCGAGGACGAGCGGCACCGTCAGAACGAAGGTCTCGAGCTGATTGCATCGGAGAACTTCGTCTCACCAGCGGTAATGGCGGCTATGGGCTCGGTGATGACCAACAAGTACGCCGAGGGCTACCCTGGTCGCCGCTACTACGGCGGATGCCAGTACGTGGACATTGGCGAGGAGCTGGCGCGCGAACGTGCTAAGAAGCTCTTCGGCGCCGAGCACGCCAACGTCCAGCCGCACTCCGGAGCGCAGGCCAACATGTCGGTCTACCTGGCGGTGCTTCAGCCCGGTGACACCATGCTCGGAATGGACCTCACCCACGGAGGCCACCTCACCCACGGTCACCCACTCAACTACTCAGGCAAGGAGTTTGAGGTTTTCGCGTACGGCGTCGACAAGGAGACCGAGACGATCGACTACGAACGCCTGCGCGAGCTTGCGCTGGAGCATCGGCCCAAGCTCATCGTCTGCGGCGCGTCGGCCTACCCTCGGGTCATCGATTTCGAACGTCTACGGGCGATCGCTGATGAGGCCGAGACGCTCCTGATGGCCGACATCGCCCACATCGCTGGCCTCGTTGTCGCCGGCCTCCATCCGTCGCCCGTGCCGCACTGCCACTTCGTCACTACGACCACCCATAAGACGCTGCGTGGTCCCCGCGGCGGGATGATCCTATGTGGGGAAGAGTGGGCGGAGAAGATCGACAAGGCAGTGTTTCCGGGCATCCAGGGCGGCCCCTTGATGCACGTCATCGCGGCCAAAGCGGTGGCCTTTGCCGAGGCCCTGCAGCCCGAGTGGAATGCCTACCAGAAACGGGTGGTCGAAAACTCCGCTGTGCTCTGTGAGGCGGTCAAGGAGCGTGGTTGGCGGATTGTCTCCGGCGGTACGGACAACCACCTCTTCCTGATTGACCTCGGTGCCGACTTCATCTCGGGCAAGAAGGCCGAGCGCTGGCTCGGGCTCGCCGACCTCACCGTCAACAAAAACACCGTGCCCTTCGATACCCGCAAGCCCTACATCGC
>Ga0164313_10000032_pt1 | contig 76579 bp, 60 predicted proteins | sample GuaBasSedimGuay4_FD_113735 | JGI IMG/M metagenome (GOLD analysis project Ga0164313, IMG submission 113735) | Subseafloor sediment microbial communities from Guaymas Basin, Gulf of California, Mexico - Guay4, Core 4569-4, 0-3 cm | ecosystem: Environmental > Aquatic > Marine > Hydrothermal vents...
ATTTCCCGGACCATGCGTTCTCTTAAACGATTTTTTTTTGCATGATTGTTAAATTTTATGATTTAGTAACCATAAATTTAGCAAAAAATTGCCGCCTCCCTTTGGAGGCGGTTTCGTTCAACTAGTATATATCCACACCCCAATGGCGTTTATTTGCATTATACCCGTTGTAATACATCCCGGTAAAAGTTTGATAATTAAGCAAGTAAATTTTTTGGGTTTTCGTTGTCATGTTTTGAGTGGTGTATATACACACATAAAAATACATCTTTTTACTTGAAAAAGAGCGATTGTTAAAGAATTATTTAATTGATGGTTTACCATATACCAAACTATGTAATACAATTGGTCTAACACCTGAATTTCTTCCTACATTTGCAGAAATACAAAAATAAAATGGATATCAAAATACAAAAAACAGCCAGGCGTACACCTTCAGGCGATACTGCTTTTATCTTTAAATCGGTAAATGATTTAAAAGAGATTAAGCTCAGCAAAGATGAATTAACTTATGCGAGAAAAGAAATAAAGCTTAAAAGGAAAGTAATTGAAATTAACCGCTTCAAACAAAAGCTGGTATTGGTTCATAACAAACATGAAGGATCAAAAAACAGTCAATATGAAGCCCTGCGGCGACAAGGTAATTCAGCCCTGTCATTTTTCAACAAAACCAAAAGTAAACGTGTTATCATAAGCTCACCGGAACCGAAAGAGATAATTTTGGCTTTTGCAGAAGGAATGCTGTTAGGAAATTATCAGTTCCTGAAATATAAGAAGGATGCCGAAGAAAAAGAGAACAGCCTGGAAGAAATTGACATCAATTCAAAAAATGTTACTGAAGAAGATATTGAACTGCTTAGCATTATTACAGAGGCTGTTTATAATGCACGTGACTTTGTAAATGAACCGCTGTCTGCACTGAACGCTACAAAATTCTCAGAAGAAGTAAAGAAACTCGGAGCCGCTTGCAACGCTAAAGTTGAGGTTTTTAACAAGAAGAAAATTGAAAGCCTAAGGATGGGAGGTTTGCTGGCAGTAAATAAAGGCAGTATCGATCCGCCAACATTCACGATCTTTGAATGGAAACCCAAAAATAAAATCAATAAAAAGCCCTACATCCTGGTTGGCAAAGGGGTTATGTACGATACCGGCGGCCTCAGCCTCAAGCCTTCCAATTTTATGGATACGATGAAATGCGATATGGCAGGTGGCGCAGCAGTGGCAGGTGCTTTATATGCTATTGCCAGGGCTAAACTGCCTGTACATGTGATTGGTATGATTCCGGCTACCGATAACCGCCCCGATGGCAATGCATATGTGCCCGGCGATGTGATCACTATGCTGGATGGCAGTACAGTTGAAGTTTTAAATACTGATGCAGAAGGCAGGATGATTCTTGCAGATGCATTGAGTTACGCAAAAAAATATGATCCTGAGCTGGTAATTGACATTGCTACCTTAACAGGAGCTGCTGCAAGAGCCATTGGATCTAATGCAATGGTGGGCATGTGTGTTAAATCAGAAAAAGAGTTTGATGCCATGCAAAAATCAGGTGACAGGGTGAATGAAAGAATTGTTGAGTTTCCTATGTGGGATGAGTATAAAGATATGCTGAAATCGACAATTGCCGACCTGAAAAATATTGGCGGCATGGATGCCGGGGCTATTACTGCAGGGAAGTTCCTGGAACACTTTACCGATTATCCATATATTCATCTTGATATAGCCGGACCCGCTTTTCTTTCTAAACGCGACAGCTACAGAGTTGAAGGTGGCACCGGTGTAGGAGTTAGGTTATTTTTTGAATTTATAAGTTCGATTGCAAGTGCTTAATTAAAAAATGGTAAGGCCAAAAAAACATCTCGGACAACACTTTCTAACGGATAAAAATATTGCCGGAAAGATTACTGATTGCTTAAGCAGTGATTTCAGCACTGTTTGTGAACTTGGCCCCGGAACCGGCATTCTAACCGAGGCCTTACTGAAAAAAAACTTTATTAAAGAACTCCACCTTATTGAAATAGATAGCGAATCGATTGATTATCTGAAAACTCATTTTTCAGACAGCCGCATTAAGATAACTGAAGCTGATTTCCTGAAATATGAGCTTACAAAGATCAGTTCATCACCATTTGCGTTAATTGGAAACTTCCCTTACAATATTTCAAGCCAGATTCTTTTTAAAGTTATCGAAAACAGGGAACTGATCCCTGAAACAGTTGGAATGATACAAAAAGAAGTAGCCGAAAGAATTGCCGCTCCACCCGGAAATAAAACCTATGGTATTTTAAGTGTTTTACTACAAGCCTGGTTTGACATAACGTATTGTTTTACAGTAAACGAAGGTGTGTTTTTTCCACCTCCGAGAGTAAAATCAGCCGTAATTCGTTTAAAACGAAATAAGGTTACGCACCTGAATTGTGATGAATTATTTTTTGTTAAAGTTGTAAAAACAGCATTTAACCAGCGAAGGAAAACACTTCGAAATGCTTTAAAACCACTTACAGGAAAAGATTTTGATCATCCTCTTATGGGACAAAGGGCTGAGCAACTTTCGTGGCAGCAATTTGAAGAACTTACAAATCATATTACGGAATCAAATAATCATTAAAAAAGGAGTTGCTTTTTTTCTTATTTTTCACAATTCTATTTCCCTAGTCGAGAATTAATGAAGATTATTTACAGATTTTTTTTCGTATCAGTTTTACTGCTTATACAATTCAGCTTATCGGCACAAATTGACTCTGTTTTTTCCAATGACAATATTGAAGTCATCTATCCTGATATCATCGTAAAAACAGTAGAACAAGAAATTCAAATTAAAATAACTGATAAGGAAATTGCCCGTCTTTTAGAAGGTAAAGAAGTAATCATTGGTTTTAACAAGGATGAAATAAGCACAAATGTAATAGATGGTTCTATAATTATTTTATATGATTTCCCTGAAAAGGAAATGATTACCATCAGTATTGGTAGAACAAAACATATTAAGAACGTAAATCCTATTCCGCTTTGGCTCTCTATTTTGCCCCCATTAATTGCGATTATGATTGCATTGATTATCAGGGAAGTTTATTCAGCTTTATTCGGCGGGGTCTGGTTGGGTGCCAGCATTATTGCTTATTACCAGGGTTTTGGTTTCTTCCTGGCAATACTTAAAGGGTTCTTGCTTGTCATCGACACTTATTTAATCCAATCACTTTTAAACAGCGACCATATTTCCATTATTCTGTTCTCAATGATCATTGCAGCAACAGTTGCATTGATCACCAAAAACGGTGGAATGAAAGGCGTTATGAACCGATTATCAAAATACGCAACCGGTCCCAGATCGGGTTCTTTTATTACATGGTTACTGGGTATATTAATCTTTTTCGACGATTACGCCAATACCCTCGTTGTAGGAAATGCCATGCGTCCTTTGTCTGACAAACTCAAAATTTCGAGAGAGAAATTAGCGTATATTATCGATTCAACAGCAGCTCCAGTTGCATCGGTTGCCTTTGTTACCACATGGATTGGAGCTGAGCTAAGTTATATTCAGGATGGAATCAACACTTTGAATCTTGATGAATCTGCGTATAGTGTTTTCTTTAATTCACTCGCCTATTCATTTTATCCATTCTTTACACTAGCATTCATTTTAATTCTTATTTGGAAGGGTGTTGACTACGGGCCTATGTTAAAAGCTGAGGCAAGAGCACGTCAGAATTTGACACCAATTGGGATTAAGGAAGAAGAGATTGATGCCGAATTACAAGATGAAGTAACTATTGCAAGGGGTATTAAACCAAGAAGCTTTAATGCTATTATTCCTGTATTGATTATCGTTTTCGGCACACTTTCAGGACTTGTTTATACAGGTTGGGATGCAGTAATTTGGGATGATAATACAATCGGATTTTTTGATAAACTTTCTGCAACTATTGGAAATGCTGATTCATTCAAAGCACTTTTATGGTCTTCTTTGATGAGTCTTTTTTCTGCTATTATATTAACTGTCAGTCAAAAATTACTCGACTTAAAAGACACCATGGAAAGTGTAATAGCAGGTTTTAAAACAATGCTGCCGGCAATTTTGATTCTTGTGCTGGCATGGTCAGTTGCGTTGATCACTGAGCATTTGCATACCGCTAATTTCATTTCAAATCTTTTACTTGAAGCCTCTGTATCTCCGTACTTAATTCCAACCCTTACTTTTATCATTGCAGCATTGGTTTCGTTCTCCACCGGAAGCTCATGGGGAACTATGGCAATTTTATATCCCCTGGTACTGCCAACCGGATGGATCTTAGCACAACACCAGGGTTTGGAGTATGGCGCAACGCTTTCCATTTTCTACAATATCGCCGCAGCTGTATTAACAGGTTCCGTATTCGGCGACCATTGCTCACCAATTTCCGACACAACAATTTTAAGTTCGCTGGCAAGCTCCTGCCCTCACATCGAACATGTGCGTACGCAGCTACCCTATGCATTAACAACAGGCGCATTTGCCATTTTTCTTGGTATCCTACCGGCCTCATATGGAGTTTCTGTCTGGTTACTTATCCCGATAGGAATTTTTGGTATGTTCTTATTACTTCATTTTCTGGGTAAAAAAAGCGATAATTATAAAGTTGTTGAATAACGATTTCATAAAACAGCATCTCAGGGATTTCTAACTTTGTTGTCAATTAGCATAAAATAGTTGAAAAAGATTCAAAAAAATACGGATTTACAAAACCTGATACGTTCACTGCCAACCTGTCCGGGTGTTTACCAATATCTTGATAAAGACGGTAAGATTATTTATGTAGGAAAAGCAAAAAACATAAAGAAAAGAGTCGCAAGTTATTTCACAAAAACGCACTCTTCGGGCAAGCTCCGTTTGCTTGTCAGGAAAATTGAGCATGTTGAGTTCATTGTAACCGATTCGGAGATGGATGCCCTGTTACTGGAGAATAACCTGATAAAAAAGCACCAGCCGCGATATAATATTCAACTCAAAGATGATAAAACATACCCGTGGTTATGTATTAAGAATGAGCCCTTTCCCAGGGTTTTCCCCACGCGTAATCTAATTAAAGACGGTTCGGAGTATTACGGCCCTTATGCTTCTGTAAGGATGATGAAAACATTATTGGATATGATCAAACAATTGTATCCGATACGAACTTGCTCACTCAAACTTACACAGAGAAATATTCAATCAGAAAAATTTAAAGTCTGCCTTGAATATCATATTGGCAATTGCCTGGCTCCTTGTGTTGGAAAACAAAGTGAAGCCGAGTATAATGCAATAATTGATCAAATAAAATCTATTATTAAGGGAAACATAACACAGGTAATTAAGGAGTTGAAAGTATTAATGCAGGATTCGGCACAGGAAATGAATTTTGAAAGAGCTCAACTTCTAAAAGAAAAAATTGAAACCCTTGAGAAGTATAAAAGTAAATCAACAATTGTTAATCCACGAATAGAAGACGCAGATGTTTTAACTATTCTTAATGAAGAAAAAGTTGCCTATGTAAACTATTTGAGGGTTATAAAAGGGGCCATAGTTCAGGCTCACACCATTGAGCTCAAGAAAAAACTGGACGAAACTGCTGAGGTGTTGTTGTTATTTGCATTAACAGATTTCAGAAACAGGTTTGAATCGAAGGCAGAGGAAGTTATATTGCCTTTCAATCCCGGTTATGACTTTAAAGATCTGAAAATAACAATTCCGAAACGTGGAGATAAAAAGCAATTGCTGGAATTAAGCCAGCGTAATGCAAAGTTCTATAAGCTGGAAAGGCAAAAGCAAAAAAATCTGATTGATCCTGACCGTCATAAAAAAAGAATTTTAAAAACTTTGATGGAAGACTTAAGGATGAGTGAACTTCCTGTCCAAATTGAGTGTTTTGATAATTCTAATTTTCAGGGGGACTATCCTGTTGCTGCAATGGTACAGTTTATTGATACAAAACCAAATAAGTCAGCATACAGGCATTTCAATATTAAAACCGTTAAAGGGCCTGACGATTATGCATCGATGGAAGAAGTAATATACAGAAGGTATAGTCGCTTACTGAAAGAAAACAGGACTTTGCCTCAACTTATAGTTGTTGATGGGGGAAAGGGGCAATTAAATGCAGCCGTTAATAGTCTTGACAAACTGGACCTTTATGGTAAAATCGCCGTTATTGGTATTGCTAAACGACTGGAAGAGCTTTATTTCCCAAATGACCCTGTTCCTCTATACCTGGATAAAAAGTCGGAATCGTTGAAAGTAATTCAGCAACTACGTGACGAAGCTCATCGGTTTGGGATTACACATCACCGTTCCCTGCTTGAAAAGGGAACCATTAAATCAGAACTAACTTCTGTTGATGGTATCGGTTTTTCAACTGCACAAAAATTATTATGGAAATTCAGATCCGTAAAAAAAATAAAAGAAGCAAAACTCGATGAGCTTATTAAAGTTGTAGGAAAATCAAAAGCACGGATAGTATTCTCTCATTTTAGTGAAAAATAAACGAATGAAAAAAGGCCACTTTTCAGTAGCCCTTCTATTTTAATTCAAAATATTTTTCTATTGTAATGTAAATTTCACTGGTAAGTTATATGATACCCTTACCGGTTTTCCACGTTGCTTACCCGGTGACCATTTAGGCATACTCTTAACCACACGAACGGCTTCTTCATCGCAACCGCCTCCGATACCACGTAATACTTTTACGTTAGAAATACTGCCATTAGGCTCAACAACGAAATTAATAAATACTCTTCCCTGAATTCCACTTTCTTTAGCAAGCGTAGGGTAGTTAATGTTTTGGCCGAGGAATTTCATCAATTCACCCATTCCTCCCGGAAATGACGGCATTGATTCAACTACTGTAAAAATTTCAGCCTCAACAACTTCTTCATCGTCATCAGAAGGTGGTATGTACTCTTCCACTACTGTTTCATCATCTGCCTCAACATCGATGTCCAGGTCATCTTCAACTTCAACATCGTCTTCAACAATCTTGATCTGAGTAACCTGCTTTGGGGGTGGAGGTGGCGGAGGTTTTACTTTTTGTTCTGTTATCGGTATAATTTCTTCTGCGAAATCATCGGCAACTCTTGCTTGAAGATCAATCGTTATTTTATCGTAACTTTTGTATTCAAATGCTACCAAAACAACTACCAGGGCAAGAATTAACCCTATCTGGAAAAAAATACTTTTCTTGTTTTCCAGGTCTGCTTTTGACGTTTTTTTAGCTTCCATATCTTGACTTTTTTTGCTAATAAAAATCAATTGCTAAAATAGCAATTAATTTCTTAACAAGATTTATTATAGTCTTTATTTTTAAAATGTTGCAAATAATATGCCATTCCTCCGCCTATCGCCCCTATTGCATCTGCATAAAAATCATAAACATTTGCATTACGGCCAATAAATACATAAAACTGTAATAGTTCAGTAATTAATCCGTAAACCACAGATATAAGAACGGCAACAATTACGTAATAGGAACGGTTTTTACAATTCAAATATTGTTGGCGATTACCAAATAAAATGAGGTATGACAAAATCCCGAAAATAGCAACATGTACTATTTTATCTGGCGATAGCCAATCCAGAAATGTTGGAATTTCTGGAATCTGGTTACCCGGAATGCCAACAATTATCAGTATGAGCAAGGCACAAGCCAATGCAGGCCATTGCTTTCCAATTGTCATAAAACTTTAGGATTCTATACTGTTTTTATATGCGTCGGCATCTATTAATTTATCCAATTCACCTGAGTCGGTTATTTTTATTTTTATGATCCAGCCATCGCCATATGAATCTTTATTAATAATTTCAGGCGTATCTTCAAGGGCTTCATTAAGTTCAAGAACAGTGCCCGCAATCGGCATAAATAAATCAGATACTGTTTTTACCGCTTCGATGGTGCCAAATGTGTCTCCGGTAGCCAGCTCCTCATCAACTGTTTCAACTTCAATAAATACAATATCACCCAGTTCGTTTTGAGCAAAATCAGTAATACCGATATAAGCTTCATCACCCTCTACCCTAACCCACTCATGGTCTTCAGTGAACAATAAATCAACAGGAATATTCATTTTTTATGTGTTTTTTTGTTGCTTCAAATTTATGCTTTTTTTATTTTGTATCGGGTCAAAACTGAGAATTATTCTTCAAGTTTTTTCATTTAATAAAACTTAAGCCCGGTAACGAAAATTACTGTGCAAGGTTAAACCTAAGTGTAAAGCCGGCACTTGTTGTTGCGTTAGGAAATTGATTAGATACATATGGATTGTTACTAGTCCAGTTATAATACGCACGAAGCTGCAAGCTCTGACTCAGCATATAATCTGCAGCAAAGTTAAGGGTATACTGCATTGATCCAGCTGATATCTGGTTGTTGTTCTCATCAATTCTTCTTAAAGTTGTTTTATTATCTCTCATCCCAAAATCAAGCTTCAGGTTCAAATCGCTACCTACCCTGCTCGAAGCTTTTCCGCTAAATGAAGCCATCTGGAATTTTAATCCTTTTACTCTATACCCTAATCCAAGAACAAGTTCATTTCCGACAATCTCAGTAAGCTGGTTATTTACAAAGCTCATTGATAAACTTCGTGATTTTTTATATTCAGCACGAACAGTTAAGCTGTTATGCATGGTTACATCAAGGCCAATCAACGGACTATAGCTCTCAATTACGGAAACAACCCCAACATCATATTTTGTAATATAATTATAAGTACCCTCAAAAGTTTGATCAGGCTTGTTTTCATCAAAATTAACATTTGTTCTCCACGAAGTTATACTTAACATCGATCTGTAACCATGTGTAATATTTACACTTCTAAATGCTTTTCCAATGGATTTTATGTTAGTTAAGCCATTAAAAGTAATACGCCAATTCGGAATTGGGAATTTCGGAAATGGTGAAGCAATTCCGATTGAATTCGGATCACTTCCACCGTATGCTGACAGAAATGAATAATATAAAACTTGTTGTGAATTTGAGCCATAACCATATGGAAACTGCTGACCTGCAATGGTATCATAAAAATATTTTGAATCGTCCGGTAAATTCCGCCAGGCAGTATTATCATGCGCAAGCCTGTCAGCAATTATACTGCGATTATCAAGAAACGTCACAAATGTGGGAGAAATCTCATCATTATCTGATTTCTGGAATGATGTTCTTATGATAGAATATGAAATACTGAAATTTCCGTTATTAACAGGGGTATATTCTGTAAAAATTCCTTCTGTACTATACCTGTAATAGGACTGGAAATTGTCCGCATAAATCCTATCTCCATCTATATCAATTCTAATTGCGCCAAGGATATCTCCGTTAACTTTGTATGATAAAGCCTCATTCACTTTACGCATATAAGCATTATTCAATGCTGAATCAGTTGTGTACCAGCCATTATCGGCTATTGTGTATGGTATGTCGTCGTATTGTTTTCCAAAAACAAATCCCCAGCCAGGAGCCTGATTTGCAAGGTCCATTCCCAGGAATTTTGGTTCCAGCATATAACCAGGTAAAACTGTTCCATTTCCCTGACTCCATGTTACCGATGCTTTCTTAACTAACATTAAAATCTTTAAAAAGCCTTCGCCTATCTTCTTTCCATATTCCTTTTTAGGTTTAGCTATGGTATCATTTTCCTGTTCCTTCGGATCAGGTGTTGTACCCCTTCCCCGAGATGGTCTTGATGATCTTCTCTGTGTTTGATTGAGTGATTTGAGATAAGGTATCTTATTGTAAAGTTGCTGCAGATCAGCATTGCTATTTAATTGTTTTTGGTTACCATTTTCAATGGTATTACCAAATCGTGGCTGAATAGATAAAGGAGATGCAGCCCAGGTATATAATGTTTGTACACTGACAGCCAAAGTAATCCAATCAAGTATTGGAATTTTCTTCAGCGGTACATTGTAAGTAACCCTTAAACCCTGGTTATACCGTTGCATGGTACCAAAATTCGTGATTTCATTCCATATACCCTGTTTATATTTTTCCCATTCCTCTGTATCCTTATCAGGATAGATAACGGCTTCATTAATAAAGGTATTGGCACCTGCATTAAATTCAAAAGACAGTGACTTCGAAAAATCATATTTAAAATCAAACATGCGATTCCAGTTCCAAACTCTGTTAACAGTAGGAAATATGATCACATCGCCAAAACTTTTATCACGATATAATATTTCGTGTATTTGCCGGTTCATATCTGTTCTGAAGGAAAGTACTTTAGGAAGTAAAAAAACATTGAAGTCCTTGATCAAAGCCAGATGCTTTGATTTTAACCCATTTACTTTCCCCAGTAGCATATAATTTTTAGGGCGGCCATTATAATTATATCCGAACCCTCCCCTATATTCTTTTTGGTCATCGTATTCGAAATCAATATTCCTATGATCACGCTTTGAGTATGCGAAGGAGACATCGAAGTTTTCAACATCGTAAACTTTTGGTTTCTTTTTGTTATCCGTTCTTGTCTTTCTAACGTTCATCAGGTTAACATTTGTTCTGGAAGTATAATCAACCACCAAAGCTTTTACTGAATCCCGGCTTTGCTTATTTACATAAGTATCTAAATCCTCCTTCAGATTAACATCAGGCTGTAGAGGATTATATTCAGGTGTAATTTGTGATATCCCATAATCAAAGTGCACCGGGATATTTACTCCTGCTTTTTCAGAAAAGAACTTGCCCATATCGAGATCGGTAGTTACGAGAAAATCCGTTACATATTCTAATGGAATTTGTGTGATTTTCTTTTCCAGACTGGCAAATCCTGCCGAACTGTGAGAAGCGGAAACAGCAATTCTACCTAAATCGGCTAAAGTAGCTTCAACACGACCGGTCGCTGCCCAACCCGGTTTATCATTAAAATCGGAAAGTCGTAGTTCGTCAACCCATACGATAGAACTAATCGGGTTGCCATCATCATCATGGCCTGAACCAATACGTTTTGGGTTTCGAACACCTATTAATATTCCTTTAACATCACTTATGCTTGGGCTTCCCAAAACAGTTACACGCGCCCTGCCGTTATATTCACTATAAGGTTTATATAGCGCAAGATCAGTATTAGGATCACGCATTGCGACATTCCTATTCTGTTTAACCTGAACAAGCTCATCCAGGTCAATCTCAAAATTATTTATTTCGGGCCATATCGAATCACGTAGATCAGGTGGCGTGTACCACTGTGTGAATTGAACAGGGAGTTCATATTCGTAATAGTTAGTGGTGAAGTCAGAGCCTATTCTGATGAAAACAGTCATATCACCATATTCTAATTCCTCCTCCTCATACCGTTTTTCAGCATGCACATACATTTTAAGTTTTTTAAACTGCCTGAAGTCAAATTCGGTAGTTTTAAAAACTCCACGCGCATCTCCATCCAGAAGGTTATTTATCTCCAACTGAATAGATTGCTCATTTTGGAAGACATAGTTCGTAGTCGCAAAGTTCACTTCTCTTTCAATTCCGGGAGGTATTACATAAGGTACAGGCTGACGTTGGCCATTCTCTTCAATATTTACAGTTGATACGATAAAATTTGTTTCGGTTCCGTCATCACCGGGAATGTATTCCCCTTCCGCTAAAAGTGAATGTTGATACCTTCTCCATTCACCCCTGACTAATTCAAATGTAGCAAATCTTGTTACGATTGGTTTTTTAAAGCCCCGCATAAAAACACGCATAAACCTGATAGATCTGAAATCACTGATATTTCCTACGATTTTATTTGGATTTTGTACAGGAATTTTAAACTGGTACCAATTAACGTCTGTTACATCGCCATTTGCCAATCGTACATTTTGGGCATGATGGACATCAGCAATATAATTCTTGCCCACTTCCATTTCCTCAGGATTCAGTTTAATTTTATACTGGAAATATCTTTCAGATTCGCTCAAAGTATTATCGCGGTTAATATCTTCCACGTTAGGAAGATTGGTTTGTGCCGTTGGATACGATTCTGGATTGATATCATCAGTAGGCGAATTACCTTCAGTTCCATTATATTTCTTATACCTTTCGGTAACACTTGCATACTGAGCCTCCTGATCATAATCAGAACCCCTAAAATAATGATAGTTATCTGATGAAGGATCTACATCGGCCTGTGTGTAGGCATTGGAACCCGCTCCATATTTTTCCCGAATAACACTTAAATAAGAGTTTTCATAAAAAGTCTGCTCATCTTCAAGTGATAAGCCATCATAACCCAGATCCTGAAATGTTCTTGAACCGGCCGCTGAACTAAATGATTCTACCAAAGCTTGCAAAGTTGGTACCCGTCCCCATGTTGTTGTGTCAACATCAATAACTTCGGCAGAAGTTGGGAGTCCGTTCTCATAACTTTTACGTCCGTCGCGCAGGATATCCTCAGAAATTTCACCCAGGTCGATATAAAGTTCACCGGGGTTATCAGGATCTTCGGAGAAAGGATCCATCATCCAGAACTCGATATATTCAATATTGGCTGCTTCAAAATCAGAAGATTCTATTTTACGCATGATACCTCCCCAACGCGATTCAGGATCTGCCAGTGTTCCATCTGCATTCAAACCTGCTGTTGGTGGGTTCATGACAGGTTCGACATCATAATTATACTGACCTATTTCGGATGGGTAAAAAGCAAGGTTAAGAACAGCAATATTCGTTGGTGTACCGTTTGGAATATCTTTATTTGGAAATACCTCGGTTTCAAGCACCTGGCGAGTAGAGTTCTTTGATATTTCATTCTTGTCAACGTTAGAAGGACGGAGGCCACCAGACCTGTCGTAAAATAATGGATCGATGATATACCAGGCAAATTTTGCACGATTTTTTCCATAAATAAGCGAGTCAGCAAATTGAGTTGACATAGCTTCAGGGAATAAATCGGGTTGGCCTTGAGGTGTACTCGCCAGAAACCATGAGCCAATATGTTTTAAATCGATAGTTGACTGGGCTCCTTCAAAGTCATCAATATATGATGTTCCTGTTTTGCCTACTGCTTTGGAATGACCGGGGATAAATTGTGCAAATTCGCCATCAACGGTAATTCTTGAAACTTCATTTGTTGAAATACCGGGAAGTTTGTCAATTAAATTAGTCAACCAGCGCGATTCTGTTCGGTAACTCAGATCCAGCCCCCAGATAGTGTTATTAATAGGATCGTCTCCATAATTAACCTTTTGGGTAAGCGGTTTTTCATTCAGATTCAATATCGTACCTCCAATATGAAAGTCTTTATTAATCTCATGATCAACATGCACTCCCATCATTCTTTTTTGCTGAATATTGAACATGGAGTTACTCTCCAGAGATACATTGATCGGTACCCCTGAATTCATAATTCCATCATTAATTATTTTGACTCGTCCAAGCGTGTAATCTACTGTATAATCCACATTTTCAACAAGAGGAACTCCTCCAGCTGTAACCCGGACAGAACCCTGAGGAACATTTAATGCATTCAGGCTGATATCAGATCCCGACTGGGATTTATACATCCCTTCAATAATAAAACGGTTTTTTTCCGGGAATTGTTCAGCTCCTGTTTTTGTCGTTGTATATAATGAGTCGAATGCATAAAAATTTGCAAATTCCGGATCGTTGGGAAAAACCGAATCCCTGATGTAACTACCAAAGGGTTCTAAAGATGTGAAGAATAATCGTCCATTTGAAGCCTGAAATGTTCCTCCTAAGCTTGCAGCGCCATCTAAAAAGTCAAACATTCCATCTCCATTCGGAACAGGGTTCATCTGATAATCTAAATTATCGAGCCCCAGCAAATGTATCAGAGGCACTCCAACTACATCTTCGGGTCCTTCAGTAAAATAACCCGTTGGCACACCTTCTTTATTTCCTGTATACAAAATATTTAACCTGAAATCATTGCGCTCAACCTGATATGCACCAATCGAATACACATTTTTCATCATCAGGTCCCACACAGGCATCCCCGTATTCGGGTTGCTGCTTTTAAGTAATTTAACAACCAGGTTATTTGGTGCTGTATTACCCTGATCAGAGAACTCACCTATCTGAAATACACTATCATACCCGATAATTGTATATTGCACTGCCACTGCTAGAGCCTGATCAGGGTTAAGTGTTGTGTTCAGTGATAAAAATCCCAACCTGGAATTTACATTGAACTCAGATTCTCTAAGCTTTCGTGCATTTTCAAGTTTCACAAAATCTTCCCCTGAGACAAAATAGTTATTCTGGCCAATACTGAATGGGTCACCTGTTAAATAGTTGGTAACAGTATTAATATCTCTTAGCTGAGCTGTATCCATTTTATACAACATATCATTCGACTTATTGCTAGGCAAAATGTCCCCATTAATTAAAGGATTTATATATGGATTATGGATGTTATCACGGTTTCCCTCTCCCAAATCAGTAAAGGCTACAATATTTCTGTTTTCCTGAGTTGCGGCTCCAATATTTGTAACCCACACTTCAATCCTTGTAATAGTAAGGTCTGAAGTTACAATTGGTAAGGTTGAAAGCGCTCTTTCGTAACTATCCCTGAATCTATGTACTACGAAAAAGTGTCTGTTTGCTTCATAATCGATGGAGGTGAGCTCAAAATTATTGGTTTGTGCACCACCCTGAACTGTTATATTTTGTGTTTCGCTTTGCTGTTGCGAGAAGAGTGCTGTAACACGTGTTTTACCAAACTGCAGCTCTGTTTTGATCCCAAACAGGCTCTGGCTGCCCTGAATCAATGATGATCTTAACGGTAAACTTACATTTCCGGCTTCAATTATTTTAATAATCTCATCCTCTTTACCCTCATACTTTAATTTGAGCGTGTTCTCGAAATCAAATGAAGATTCAGTATTATAATTCGCTTTGAACTCAATTTTATCTCCAATTTTAGCGATTACATTCATCTGAATACGCATATTAAAGTCAAAATTGGTTGTTCTTCGCTGGCGAACATCCAGAGCCGGGTCTTCTCTCTTATTCGATAGGATTCCAAAACTTACCTCGGCAGATCCCTGTGGCCTGATATCAATGGTATTACTTCCAAAAATTCGATCGAATGCTTCGCCTCCTACATAAATTTTCGGAATCAGGCGTGAACCTTCAGCCGTACCAGCAGTTTGTGTTCTTTCATTCCAGTAACTTCTTATATCTTCCTTCAGATCATAATCTTTATAATCCTCAAAATCCATTATTGTTGGAGTTCGATAAGTAAAATCTCCTATTGTATTTTTAAATTCATAGCTATTGGTTTCGGGGTTATAGGTGATTTCGCGCTTTATATTTTCTGGATCGCGCAGAAACAAAGGACTGGTATTTTGTTCATCAAGATATGGGTTACCTGTATTGTCATGAAAGGGGTAAATAAGGTTAATTTGCGAAGTGTCCTGTTGATTTGTTGTGTCGGGAGGAAAACTATATTGTGGTATAGCAAATGCCAGTGCCGGCAATGACAAAGTAATCATTAAGGCAATTACAAAACGAATAATGAAAACGTATTTAATCTCCCTATTCAATTTACTCCCTTTTATCAAACCTGGTAATCGAACAAATAAACTATAAAATCTTCAAAGCATCTTTAATAAGACTTTCTACATTACTTGCCGAGCCTGTCTGCAATATTTTGTTGATCGCTTTTTCAGCAGTGGTTTTATGAAACCCTAAAATCAGTAACCCTGATAACGCTTCATCCTTTAATGTATTGTGAGAAAAATCAACTTTTTCAGGTTCAATTCCGGCTTTTTGCAGTTTATCTTTTAAATCGATAACAATTCGTTGTGCCGTTTTCCCTCCAATTCCTTTAACTGACTGTAATATAGATGGTTGTCCCTGTGTAATTGCAGAATAAACTTCTTCCGTTGTTAGGGATGATAAAATCAATCGGGCGGTGTTCGCTCCTACCCCCGAAACTGAGAGTAAATATCTGAATAATTCGCGCTCAACTTTATCGGCAAAACCATAAAGAACCTGGGTATCTTCTCTCACATAAAAATGAGTGAATAGCTTTGCGTCCTGATTATCTTTTATTTTAGAAAAAGTATTAAGTGAAATGTTAATGAAATACCCTATTCCGTTATTTTCCAAAACAACATAAGTTGGGTTTTTCTCAACTAATACACCCTGAAGAAATTCGTACATGAAACCACGTTGGTTTGTTGGTTAAGAAACAAAAATACAATAAAAACCGTAGCTTAAAGCAGCGATAATTATTAAGATGAAATGTTCTTTTTTTATAATTTTTGAATCAAAGTTTTGATGCTTTCAACGTCAAAACCGCAATCCTTATGAAGTTCAGGGATGGATCCGTGCATAATGAACCTATCAGGAATACCCAATGATTTAATCGGATTATCATAATCAAATTCATTTTTGAATTGCTTTAATGCCGTTCCCAAACCTCCTGTTACAATCCCATCCTCGATGGTAATAATGTGGTTGTACTTTTTGAAGATTTTGTGCAGTAACTCTGTATCAATTGGTTTTAAAAATCTAATATCAACCAAACCAACATTTATTCCTTCATCGAATAATTCCTGAGATGCTTTTACCCCGGCATTTCCTGCATGGCCAATACTTATAATAACTACATTGTTCCCGGAGATGATCTCACGGCCTTTTCCAATTTCCAGCAAGTTTAATTCCGTTTTCCACGATTCCAGCACTCCGTAATTTCTTGGATAACGAATTGAAAACGGTCCATCAGAATAGCTGGCAGCTGTAAACATCATATTTCTTAATTCAGCTTCATTCATTGGGGCAGCAACCACCATACCCGGTATACTACTCATATATGCAAGGTCAAATGCACCGTGATGGGTAGCGCCATCCTCACCGACGAGACCAGCACGATCTATACAAAAAACCACAGGTAATTTTTGTAAAGCAACATCATGAATTACCTGGTCATAAGCACGTTGCAGAAAGGTTGAATAGACAACACAAAATGGTTTTAACCCACTTTCTGCCAGACCGGCTGCAAACGTTACAGCATGTTGTTCAGCAATGCCCACATCAAAAACCCTATTAGGCATTTTTTGCATCATTTCGATGAGGAATGAACCTGTTGGCATGGCCGGTGTAATTGCCACAATCCTGTCATCTTTTTCGGCAATCTCAATCAGTGTTTTCCCAAACACTTCCTGATAGGTAAAAAAAGGAATCTCTTTCTGTTGATCAATTTGAGCGCCGGTTTTGCGATCAAACCTGCCGGGAGCATGAAACCTGGTTTGCTCTTTTTCGGCCTGTTCAAATCCTTTTCCTTTTGTTGTGATGATATGTAACAGTTTAGGCCCTTTAATTTCTTTAATTTCTGCCAGTACCTTTATAAGTTCATTAACATCATTACCATCAACAGGACCGAAATACATGAAATTCATTGATTCGAACAAATTGCTGCTTTTAAGAATATTTCCTTTTAATGCTCCGGTACTTTTGTCAATAGAAATTCCATTGTCATTTAAAATTACAAGGATATCAGCATTTGAAGCAGCTGCATTATTAAATCCTTCGAATGCCATGCCCCCGGTAATCGCACCATCACCAATTACAGCAATATGACGTCGGTTATTTTCTCCTTTTAATTGCGAAGCTATTGCCATTCCTAAGGCTGCTGAAACAGAAGTAGAAGCATGTCCGGTGCCAAAAGCATCATATTCGCTCTCTTCAATTGAAGGAAACCCACTTATTCCCTGCCATTTGCGATTGGTACTAAAAACATCCCTGCGACCTGTAAGAATTTTATGTCCATAAGCCTGGTGACCTACATCCCAAATCAGTTTGTCGTAAGGCGTATTATACACATAATGCAATGCCACTGCTAGTTCAACCACACCCAGGCTGGAGCCTAAATGTCCCGGATGGACCGATGTAACATCCAGTATAAACTCCCGTAATTCGCCTGCCAGTTGCAGCAGTTGTTCAGGCTGAAGCTTTTTCAGATCTTCAGGTGAATCAATTTGAGATAACAATAAACCGGGTTGAGGTGTCATTCATTATAAATTGCGAGGCAAAATTAGGGAAAAGGCTATTATATCTTATGCTTATTTTAAAATGAATCAAGCTCTGTACAGAAAATTCTATAATACAAAAGGAATTACCGCTTTACGCTCTTTTGGATAATCAGTAAAACGCCGCTTGTACCACCGGTGATGATCTAATGCACGTGGTAAAAGATTGGCCATTGTCCATAATGCAAACGAGAAACTTGGCAAACACCAACTCATCATCGCCCAGCCAAGCCATTCAATGATCTCACCAAATAAATTAGGAGAGGAAATGTACTTGAACATTCCGCCAATAGGAATATAATATCCTTTTTTGCCACCCTTTCGCAGATTAATTAATTTTTGATCGGAAGACATGTTTAGGTACATCCCGACAAAGAATAGAATGATTCCGATAATGAACCGGGGATCCTGCAACCATGTATTTGAGTAGTATGGAGTAAGATATCCAAACCAGTAGCCGTTAAAAAAGCCATTAAATATATTGAAGAAGAATGCCATAATGACAATTGACCAGGGCATACGCTTTCCATTATTTTTTAACCGAAGAGGAAAAATAAATACCCTGTTGAAATAATGCAACATGAATGTCCCATAAAAAATATAAACGGGAATGGATTTTTCCACAGGACCAGAGAAAAACAACCAGGTAAAAATAATTAGGACAGGGACCTCCATAATGAACCAACCTAATCTGCTATTTAAAGTTGGCCCCCATGTATTGGTTGTGTGTCTTCCATAAGGAACTGTGATTCTTAATAAAACGGGAAATATAATTACCGCTAAGCCCATCCAGATAAAAAGAGCGGTAAAAAATGTTGTTTCGGAAATCATGGCTAAATATAATGGTTTTCTTTAAACCAGTTCAGCGAGTCTTTTACTGAATCGGAAAGTGGGCGTGGGTTAAAACCAAGTTCTTTTCTTGCTTTGTCGTTCAGGATATTTTTATTCCCCTGCATAACAATATCCAATGATTCATTTGTATAAAGGGGTTGCTGGTTAGATAATATCGACCAAAGATGAATAAACGGAACGCCAATACGTGCCAGCCATATCGGAAAAACCATATTCACGATTTTCTTTCCACTCACCTGCTGCAATAGATCAGCTAAATTCTTTATACTATACCAATTCCCTGACAAAATATAATGCTCACCGCTTTTTCCATTAGTAATGGCATTCGAGGCAGCTTCGGCTACATCCCGTACATCCACCCAGTTATAACCACCGGGAACCAAGCCCGGAAGATTTCCTTTATACAATTTTATCAGTAACTGCCCCATAAGAGAAGGCTTAAAGTCAATTGGACCAACCACTGCCGTCGGGTTTAATACAATTACTTCAAAATCATCAGTTTCCTGAGAAAATATCCATTCCTCCCCCATTGATTTTGTACGTTCATATGCTTGCGGAGAATCCTTAACCAAAGACCTTGATTCATCTAATGGCTGATCTAATGGTGCATGCTGCAATGCATGGATTGAGCTGAAATAGATAATTCTCCTCACGCCTGCTTGTTTGCAGGCTTTTACCAAATGCTGCGTTCCTTCCACATTGATTTTATGAAGCGTCTCAAATGAGTTAGCTCCTATTGAAATTCGGGCAGCCAAATGGAAAACAACATCAATACCTTTACAAAACTGATCAAGACTGTTTTTGTCGTCAAGGCTTCCTTTAACAATCTCAACATCCAGGCCTTTAATAGCTCGTTTGTCATTGTGCTCAAGGACTCTAACCGAGTACTTCTTCTTTAATAAGATCCTTGTAAGATGAGCTCCAATATGCCCACTTGCTCCTGTAACTCCAATTTTCATATTTTTTCTAAAAAGGAGCGCAAGTTACTAATTATAGGATATCTAATAAAGAGCCTTTTGGACTCTATATAAAGTAATAACTAATGAAGATAGAATTTTCAACTTGTTATTTAATCTCTTCTTTTCTATCATATACCCAAAGTTTGCTTTGCCTATCCAAAAATGCGACAAGGCCGAACTCATAGTTATAGAAAACGTTGTTGTTGGCATAAACATCATTAAATATTCTGTCGCCGATTTGTACGGTGTCCAATTTTGTAATTTCATACCAATTAATATACTTTTCTGTCAGATTCCTTTCATCGACTAAAATATCCATTAAACCACTAAACGAGGTTGAATCGGTTGCATCGTTTAAAGAAATGCTAAGCACATCAGCAACCAAAAAATCATCTCCATGAAAAGGATTAGGACTCAGGTGTATAAGAAATTTCATATTCAACAGTTGCTGTGGTTCTGATATGATATAAACATAACTCTTAGTATCAGCGTTTTTTGCTTCCCAGATTGAAGGATTACACTCACATCTTTTTGAAGCCGACATTGAAGTTTGTTGCAGCCCTTGATTTTCTTCATCAAATTCAAAATAAACTTCATTGTCCAGCGAATCGATAAAGTAAATTTTCAGCTCATTCTCATAAGGTATGCTGTTCCTGGATTCAGGCATCAGTGAAAACTCACCTATATGTTCTTCAAGTACACAGCAATCAATGCTATTATCCTTTTTACAGGAAGTAAAATAGAATATGAAAAGTGCAGATATGAAAATTGGAATCGCAATTATAACAGTTTTTTTCATCTGAATCATATGGCAAGTCGCTTTTTTTGAACGAAAATACTCGCTAATTATTACCTTCCAAAGGTATATAAGTACTAATTCAAATAATTGAAACGTATGTTAAATTGGATTAAAGAATGTTAAATGAAGGGAGCGCAATACTAATAAACATCGAAATGATTTTAAATCCTCAATAGTCTATTATTTAGAGCTATTTACCATTTTTCCGTCTTTAAATTCTCCTAAGACAATCACATCTTTTATTTTTCCGTATTCTTTTATTGCAGATAACATTTCTTTTTTAGTATCTCTACGAATTTTAATTCCGGTCTTGGATCCTTTATTTCGAATTTCAATATAAAATCCATCTTTTAATTTCTTTGGTCTTGTTGGAGGTCTTCCCATAATTATGATTCGTTATAACAAGTAAATAAATACAATCCAAATGTAATTCATTCAAATTTATAAAACAAGATATTTAAGTATTTTATACATTATTAAATGAGTGATAAACGGAAGTAACTGATTATTAACTGAATTACTCCCGTCAGCTGTCATGCATTTGTTCCATATTTCGTTCTTATACAGCAATAAAAATGAATTAATAATTATTTATAAACTAAAATTTTACTAAATGACAACTTAAAAAAATTCTATATATACTGATCGGACGCTTGGAATGGACCTTGAGGTAAAAACTTTCGAAAACGATAAAATCAAAGTTCATTTTTCACTTGCATCTTCTGATTATTACAAAAATAACGAAGGCTAGCGCGTGGAGAAAACACAGTGGCACAATATTGTTGCCTGGGGGAAAAAGCGAAAATTGCAGAAAGTTACCTGAACCAAGAAAAAGAAATTTCCCTCTCAGGAAAACCAACCCATCACTTATACAACGATAAAGACGATAATAAAAACTTTAGCTGAAGTTACTGCCAATGAACTACTTATGTTTAAGAAGAAGAGCAAGTTCTTAAATTTCAAATAAGGTTTGAAGGGCGTAAAGAGAAATCTTTGCACTTTTTTTTGATCGTGATATACACAAAAACCAATGAAAATTATTAGTAGTAAATACTATCAAATCCATAATTGCTTATTTAATTATTGAAAATTTATATATTGTTTTTTGTTTATATGTATTCCCTGCCTGAAGTACTGTTGATGGAAAATTATTGTGATTTGGAGAATCAGGGAAGTGCTGTGCTTCAAGACAAAATGCAGTTCTGTGATCATATCTTGTGCTGTCTTCTCCAATATCGGATCCATTCAGAAAATTGCCGGAGTAAAATTGCAATCCCGGTTCAGTAGTAAATATTTCCATTTTTCTTCCCGTAACGGGCTCACGAACAATTGCTGCCAGGCTTAATGAATCGGATGTTTTATTTAAAACCCAGTTATGATCATAGCCTTTTCCAAATTGAAGTTGTATATATTCCTCGTTAATTCGATTGCCTATAGTTGTATATTCTGTGAAGTCCATTGGCGTTTTTTTTACTTCTATTATTTGGCCTGTAGGTATTAGTTCATTGTTTACGGGAGTATAGCTATCCGCAAAAATTTTAAGTTCATGTTCAAGAATATCAGATTTTCCTGCATCTTTAAGATTGAAAAATGAATGATGAGTAAGATTGATAATTGTATTTTTATCGCATGTGGCATCATAATCGATTATTAATTCATTTTCATCGGTAAAAGAGTATTTTACATAGACTGTTAAATTGCCTGGATATCCTTCTTTGCCATCTTTACTGAAGTACTTGAATTTTACATAATGTTGGTCATCACCATTTTTATATTCAACAACTTCCCAAATTACATTGTGAAAACCATTTGGACCTCCATGAAGATGATTGTTGCCATTGTTGGTTGACAAATAATATTTGGTGTTGTTTAAAACAAATTTCCCTTTATTAATTCTATTCCCGTATCGTCCTATTATTGCGCCGAAGTATGGATTCCCATCGATGTATTCTTCAGGAGAATCATAGCATAATACGATATTGTCAATATTCCCATTTTTATCAGGAACATTTATTGAGATAACTGTTGCCCCGAAATTTGTAATTTTAACAGAACTGTTGGTTTTATTTGAAAGGACAAAGGTTTTTAATTGCTTTTTAATCATTTTGGTTTTGTTTTCATTTCCACAAGAGAAAGTGAATATTAACAAGAAGAATAACGTAGACTTTAGGATACTTTTTGCCATAATATTTAATTCTTAATTAGTCTTGGAATTTCTTTTCAAGTACTAACTTGTTAATCAAGCTTCCATTCAAGAATACCCCCGGAGAAGTTTTCCTGTAGTTTCACTTCTAACTTTATCGATTTTGTTTTTACGTTAGAGATTTCGATAGAAGTAAATTCATCTTTTAAAACCGGATATTCACCATGTTTGGATATTTCTTTCCATTCTCCGTTTTTTAGATACGTTACCTTCCATGTTTCAGGAACTCTGCAACCACCATCAGGCCCATCATCGAACCAATATATATGAATATTACTAATTGTTGATTCTTCATTAAAATCATACTGCACCCATTCTGTTGTTCCTTTATGGTTCCAAAATGTTAATCTTGGAACATCATGATCATTAGAATTTTTCGGACTAACCTGGTCGTTAACCGCAAGTATCTGATCGTGAATATATGATGCTGATACTTTGCTTTCAGAAGCTATTGTTGGCGGTAAAATTGGGTTAGCTACCGATTTTTCATAAGGGAGCCAAACTGTCATTTCGCCATTTCCCCTGTGTGCCCATGCATAATATGGAACAGCAACAAAGTCTTGTTCTTTTTCTATTATAGAATTATCTGATTTATCAATGGATAAGGATTTTGATATTCCATTTACAATGTTAAGCCCGTTAATCAGGTCTTCTTTATATTCATAAGTAAAATCAGCATTTTTATCTAATAATAGATTTCGTACTTTTCCGCCATTATCAGCCCATTCAGCGCAATATACAATGGGGCCTCTTTCAATGGAGAATTTACCAATATCTTCTGTAACTTTTTCGTTTGCAATAACTTTTCGTATAGGCATCGGGAAATTAATTTCGATAACATCTCCCTTTTCCCATTGTCGGTTTATTTTAGCATATCCTTTACTGATATCGTATTTTGTTTCTTCGTTATTGATTTTAATTACAGATCTCTGATCTGATTCATTCATATAATGATACAAATCAGATGGTGCGGGTTTATTTTGAACCCATCCGGGAATCCTTAATGATACAGTAAATTTTGATTTTGTTTCAGGTTCAATATTGATTTTTACATTTCCATCCCAAGGATAATTGGTGTTTTGCGATATAATTATTTCCCCGAAATCCATATTTATATTTGCTTGATTCCCGATATACAGATTTATAAATAAATCATCTTTCGTGTATGCATATACATATCCGGGCAATGATGGTAAAAAGCGAACAACATTTGTCGGGCAGCACGAACAACTAAACCAGGGTTTTCTTTGGTGGCTGCCATCAGATTCAAGTGGATTTGGGTAGAAAAATTTATCGCCATGAATTGAAACTCCTGAAAGGAATCCATTATAAAGAGTACGTTCTAAAACATCAATATATTTTGCATTTCCATTTAATAAAAACATTCTTTGATTCCATAGCATATTGGCAATAGCTGCACAGGTTTCGTTATATGCACTCAGGTTTGGTAAATCATAATTTTCACCAAATGCCTCGCCTGCATATTTAGAGCCAATACCTCCTGTAATATATAATTTTTTAGAAACTACATTATCCCATAATTCATCAACCGCATCATTGTATTTTCTATCGTTTGTAAGCGCTGCAATATCTGTCATTCCGGAATACATATATGCTGCTCTTACAGCATGTCCTACTGCTTCTGATTGTTCAATTACCAGTTTATGATCCTGAGTGTAAACTTTGTTATTTCCGTCTTCACCATAAACATATAATTTATTGCCATCGGCATTCCCTCTTTGATCCAGAAAATATTTGGCGAGGTTCAAGTATTTCTCATCCCCGGTAACTCTGTATAGTTTTACTAAGCCTATTTCTATCTCCTGATGTCCCGGAACCCCGTGTAACTGATCTTTGCCCGGTCCAAAAATTTCATCAACTAAATCTGCACTCTTTATCGCTACATCCAATAAGGTTCTTTTACCGGTGGCCTGGTAATATGCAATGGCAGCTTCGTACATGTGTCCGATATTGTATAGTTCGTGGCTGTCTTTTAATTGCGACCATTTTGTTTCTCCTGTATGTCGTGGTAAGCTGTCGGGATTTATGGTTCGGCAAGTATATAAATAACCGTCATCTTCCTGTGCTGCAGCAATCTTTGTAATTAAATCATCTAAATACTTTTCCAGTTGCGGATCAGGATGGATATTCAACGAATATGACGCCCCTTCTATTACTTTAAAAACATCAGAATCATTATACCTGATTCCTATAAAAGAACCCTCCTGCAAGCCTCCTGCAATAGCAAAATTATCAATCCTATGCGTCTCTTCACATTTTTTAAAATCATAAGGAATGGTAACTTTTCTATTTGTATCTAATCGCGGGAGCCAGAAATTATCTGTAAACTTTACGTTTGTAAAGGCTACCGGTTTAATCGGATAATCTTTCTTTATGTCACTATCTTTATTTGAACATGATACTGTTAAAATTGTTGCGAGTAATAATAAAAGTAATTTTTTCATATCTGTCGAATTTTATAATTAGACTTAAGAGTTACATTTTTTGGTAATTGCGTGAGGACGATGCTAATAAGAACGAGAAGAACGCCTACTATCCCTAAAACATTTATTGTTTCATTTAATATTAACCAACCCAGGAACACAGCAAAAACCGGTGATATAAATATTGAAAACGAAGTTACAAATGCAGTTGCGTGTTTTGCAATCCAGTAATACACGATAAATCCGAATGCCGTACCGAGAACTGCTAAATAAACCGTGCTTATCAATAATTTCGGGGTAAATATATTTTCCGGTGGTTTTTCAAATATCAATGTCAACAAAATAAATGCGACTGCGGTAATCCCTATATGCGTCATTACTTCGGGTACAGGGTCGTATTTATGTTTTTGTTTTGATAATATAACAAGACCCAAAGCGGCGCTTGCTGCTGCAAACAATAATGCTATTATACCTTTAGGACCCTGAATTTCATCCCAGGTAATTTGACTTTTATAAAGAATAAACAATCCAAACAACCCGATAAGAAGACCTAAAATCTTGTTAACCCTGACTTTTTCTGTTTTTGAAATAAAGTGGGCAAAAATTACGACAAACAACGATTGGGATGAAAACAATACTGCTGATAAGCCCGATGAAATATATTGTTCCCCCCAATAAACCATCGCATAAGGGATGATGAACATGAGTAGGGCAAGTAAAATCGAATTCCCCCAATACTTAATGCTTCTTGGGAATTTATACCCTTTAATCTTTTGCCAAACAAATAAAATCGCAAATGTTAAAATAAACCTTATTGCTGCAGAGAAAAAAGGCGGTGCATCAACAAGGCCAAATTTGATAGCCAACCATGTTGATCCCCAAATAATTCCGAGTATTACTACTCCAAGGTAAATTTTATATTTTTTTACTTGCTTTTGCAATCGCTTAACAATGTGTTATTACACTGTTTATTTACCCCAAATTTATTCTCTAATTACTTTTCTATAAATTGTGTTCTTATCAGTAACTACTTTAATTAAATAAACTCCACTTGGCATAGCACTTAAATCAAAGATACTCCTATCATTTTCGACATTCTTTTCATCAATAACTTGTCCATTGAAATTTATCAATTCAAGCCTAATAATACCTTCTCCTGTAATCGTCAGCATATTTGATGTTGGATTAGGAAAAACTTTGACAGAGGTCATATTTGACACATTTAAAACCCCAACATTATTATCAGTTGTAAAACTCCAAATTACTGACCAGGGAGAATATCCTGATGAATTTTGGCCTCTGACGCGCCAATAATAAGTGGTGCTTTCATTTAAATCGACAATTGTTTCTGTTAAAGATGCTGTTGTTCCGCTGTAAACCCCAGTATTAAAAGTATTATCCTCACTGTATTGATATTGATAGTTGGTAGCATCTGGTATTGACGACCATTCTAAATCAACCGCTGTAGCTGGCACTCCTGTGCTTCCGTTGGGAGGACTAATTAAGTTTGGAGCATTTGGCATTTGATACAGTGTAGTAAAATTCCATGTATTTGACCAAATTGAAGTATCAACCGCACTTTTAGCACAAGCATGCCAATAATAAGTAGCTCCGAATAACAAATCCGATACCCCACCATATGAGTTATTCTGAGCTGTTATTCCTTCTTGTAATAATGAAGAATTAAAACTCTGTGATGTGTCAATCTGATACATATAGCCTGAATTACCGCTTATATCGGTCCAGTCAAGATAAAGCGATATCTCTTGATTTATTGCTCCGTTATCCGGACTGGTATTAGTTACGGTATGGTAGGTTGTAAATATCCAGGTATTAGACCAAATTGAAGTATCAACTGCACTCAAAGCACAAGCACGCCAATAATAAGTAGTTCCGAAAAACAAATCCGAGACGCCTATATAAGAATTGTTTTGAGCAGTTGTTCCTTCTTGAAATAATGAAGAATTGAAATTCTGCGATGTATCAATTTGATACATATAGCCTGAATTTCCTATTATATCTGTCCAGTCTATATAAAGCGATATGTTTTGATTAATTGCACCATCGCCTGGAGCAGTATTATACACAGTGATCCATGTAGAAAAATTCCATGTAACAGACCAAACTGAATTCTCTGAAGAACCTAATGTCATTGCACGCCAATAATATGTTTTCCCAAAAAAGAGATTCGAAACATTAACATAAGATACATTAGTTGTGGTAGTACCTTCTTGCATAACAGGCGAACTAAAATCGGAAACGGTATCGTATTGATAGGCATAGCCAACATTATCCGCAACATCTGTCCAATCAAGATACAATGTTATGGGTTGATTTGTTGCCCCATTGCTGGGAGATGTTAAAGAGGGGGGATCTAAAAATTGGAATGTAGTAGTAAAACTCCAGACCGTTGACCATGGAGAATTTCCCGATGAATTTTGCCCTCTGACACGCCAATAATAAGTGGTGCTTTGATTTAAATTAGTTATTGTTTCTGTTAAAGAAGTTGTGGTTCCGCTTATAACCCCAGTATTAAACGTATTATCTTCACTATATTGAAATTGATAATTTGTAGCTTCTGCTAATGATGACCATTCCAATTCAACTGATACGTATGATATTCCTGTGCTTCCGTTTGGAGGGCTTATTAAGGTTGGGGCATTTGGCAAGGGAAATAATTCGCTATCCAATTTTACCAGATAATAATTATACTCCCCTTGTTCGTATATATATGTATCTCCGGCAAGTATATAACCGCCATCAGTTGTTTGCACAACTGATCTTGCCCTGTTTAAGTTATCGTCTCCAATTGTTTTGGTCCATATAGTATCACCGGCATTATCAATTTTCAACAGCCACATATCATAATTTCCTGCACCAAAAGATTCTGTAAAACCTGCAACAACAAAGTTATTGTCTGATGTTTGCTGAATTGCAAAACTGCGGTCATCTTCCGGTCCGCCATGAGTTTTGTTCCAGATTTCATTACCGAGGTTGTCGGTTTTTATTAGCCATACATCATAATTGCCTTCACCATATGATTTTGTGTAGCCTGTAACAACATATTCATCGCCCGATTGAACAACGGAATATCCATGCTCGGGTTCAGTATCACCAAAAGTATTATCCCATTCTAAATTCCCGTTTCCATCAGTTTTAATTAACCACATATCACTACTTCCCGCACCATAAGAATAGGTGTATCCGGTAATTATATAACCGCCGTCAGAAGTTTGCTTTACACAATGCCCCACATCGTAACTATCGCCACCGAAAGTTTTTGTCCACATGGTATTTCCCTGGCTATCAGTTTTTATTAAATAAATATCCCAGATGCTGTAAATAGCAGGATCTTTACACCCTGTAATGATATAACCGCCGTCGATTGTTTGTTCAACGTAATAACCCCAATCCCAACTTGTTCCTCCAAATGTTTTAGACCATAATTCATTTCCTTCACTATCAATTTTTATTAGCCAAATATCGTACGAGCCGACACCATACGATGCTGTTGTTCCTGCAATTATATAGCCTCCATCGGTGGTTAGCTGAATAGATTGTCCTCTGTCCTCATATATGCCTCCATAGGTTTTTGACCATTCGGTAACACCGTTTTCATCGGTTTTTATTACTCCGATATCAAAAGAACCGGCCCCTGCTGATTCCGTATCTCCTACCATAATATAACCTCCGTCGGTGGTTTGTTGAACTTGCCAGGCCCAATCAAAAAGGCCTCCTGAATACATTTGTGTCCAGGCTGTATCAGGAGCAGTTTGTGCTGATATTATTCCTGAAAAGAATATTAATACGATTATAAATGTGATTTTTTTCATGTCTATATGTTATTTTGCAATACTATGACTCGTACTCTTGTTCGCTATTAAAATATCTTTAATACATTCGAATATATGAAGTATAATTTATAAATATTGATTTTTAAAAGGAGATTGATGTTGGCCATTATAGCCACTTTAGGCATGTATGGCCTTAGGAAATGTTAAAATGCTCGCCGTAATTACGAGACAATATCGAATATAGTAATATTCTGGTTTTTTTTAGAGATAATAGTATATAATTAAACAAAATCATTGGTTTCTTTTATCAAGAGACAAGATTACAAAATATTATAATAAGTTCAGAAGCATTCTTAAAATTTACCAGTACTAAGAGACTGTTTCTAAAGAGTTATAGCCTACTTCCCCGTAATCTTATGGAAATACTGCAGGAATTCTTCAAACTGAACCTGTTTGTCAAATTTTTCTTCCATCATGCGGCGTCCGTTTTCACCCATTTGTTTCAATACTGCAACATCGGAACATAAATTTACAATCGCTGCCGAAAGCTCATCTTTGTTACCAGGCTCGACCATGAAACCGGTTTCACCATTTTTCACCACTTCAGGAACACCTGCCATTCGCGATGAAATAACAGGTACAGCCATCGACATTGCTTCAAGTAAAACATTTGGTAATCCTTCTTTATATAAGCTGGATAATACCAGGATATCAATTCTTTCAAATATATAAACAGGTTCGCGTGTAAATTCAAAGAAACTCACATTATCCGACAGTCCGAACTCCTTCACTTTTTCTTTCAACATCAACTCATCAGGGCCTTCGCCAACCAAAACCAGATGAGCATTTGGTAATGCTCCGTTTACAAGGTCTTTCATTGATTCCAGCAAAACGGTTTGTCCTTTACGTTCTTCATAAGTGCCAATACAACCAATTACCGGAAACGCATTTTTGGGTAAAACATAGCGTTTAAAAGCTTCTTTTTTTCTGTTGGCATTTGGTGTAAATAATTCTACCTCTGTACCTTGGTATATCAATTCGGCAGTTTCAGATGGTATTTTATACGTATCGAGCATATAATTCCTTGTAAACTCGGTAATTGCAATCACTTTTAAGGGTATGTTTTCGTAGGGAACGTAAAACTCCCTTAAATAGTCGGGGACAATAGTACCTGACTTTGGCATTAAAACAGTTTTCAAGCCGGCATCTTTTATGCAGGTTCCTGCAAATACTGAACAATGAAAACCCTGACGCGGAGGATGCACCGTACAAATGGCAACATCACACAATTTAAGGGTTTCAGTCCAGATTTTTTTACTTTCAGCATCTTTGTTTACAACCTTATCATAGTCATAGGTATGCACATCAGCCCCGATTTGTTTGCAAATTTTTGCTACCCAACTACCTTCGGGAGCCAGAAGGATTACATTTTCTCCTTTGTTCAAAAAATATTGTGCTGCTTCGGTTACCCAAATTTGAGTCCCGCCACGTAATGGTGTGTCTTCTATAAAGCCTATGTTCATAATATTTAATTATTAGTTTCTAAAATCTGATTAACAAATCCTGTAAGTTAGCGTCCATAACAGCTTCGCTGTATCGTTTTTGAACAGCTTTCCGATTTTGCTCATTTACTATTTTATTTTTTTCGGGATAAAGCAACAAATCGGTAACACTGTTTAGAAATTCTTCGGAAAACTCATCTTCGGGGAACAGGGTGTATTTTATTTGTTCTTCTTCCGCTAAAGTTTTACCAACAACTCCATCGAAAACCTCGACAGGGAAATAGCGGCTGCAAATAATAGGAACTCCGCCAGCACTCGATTCAACAATCGGCAATCCTCGCCCTTCGGTTTCGCTGGGAAAAACTATAGCTGTTGCAAGTTGATATATATCGTGTATGTACAAACGTTTAAATCCTTTTCCGGGAAAAACACTGTGTTCTTCGGTACCAACCGAAAAAGCTAAAAACAAACGACTGGAAACAGATTCCGGCAGCTTTTCACAAACTTCTATAAATGCATTCAGAATAACTTCCAAATCGTGCTGGTGTTCGATAGGAACAGGGCCGGTAATGTGCAGGATAATCTGTTTTTCAGCATAATCATCAAATTCCTTTCTTAAATTTTGATGATGCAAAATCTCATCGATCAGTTCAATATCTTTTTCAATTCTTTTGCGCCCGATAACCCGCGTAGGTTGCAACAGATAAATTGTGTTTTCAGTTGTCGGATCTAACACCAGGTTATCAGAACAAGCACAAACAATTGGTTTTTGATTCGACATCCAGTGTTTAAGATTTTTAAGGTGCTTTTTTACTGCCTGAGGATGTATAACAGGATGACCATCCGATAAAATATGAGCCATTCGCAAACGAACCGATTTCACATCTTCTTTTGTGTAATTGGTAAAAAACTCGTTACTGATAGAAGTTGCCAATTCAAATACCTTTGCCAGATCGAAATTGTATTTTTCTATTAATCTATCCGACTGAAGTTTATTAATATTCGTTTGAATCCACTTAGCACCATTCCATGGATATAACTTCTCGAAAAAACTGAAAAAATCGCGGTTTTCATAATTCCTGAAAAAATGATCTCTCAAGCCGGGCATCTCGCTAGGTTTTTTCTCTGATATAGGTTTTCCGCCTTCCCAGTAATAATCATGATTCGAGTTTAAAACATATAAGTCCATCAGTTCGGTAACCAAAGGAATACATAAACCCAACGCAAGATTTCCCGGGTTAGAACATATATTTACTGGAGTTAAAAGATGAATATTATTTTCGGCCAAATATCTACCGAGTCGTTTGCTTAGTGAAACTGCCTGTTTCCATATTTCTTTAGCAAGATTATCGGATTTTTTGCTGTTCTGAGGCATTTCTTCATTAAATAGTTGGTTGTACCAAAATGCGTTTTCCCATTTTCCCCAACCATTGGAGCCTGTTAGCTTAAACCGCTTCCATTCCGGTTTAATAATAGTATCGGCCTGCTGATAAAAATCGCCACCGATAAAATGTATTTGCGGTTCGGTATTTTTGAATACAAAATTTTGCAAACTCATCGCATATTTCGACATTTCAATCGAAACGCCATCAATTCCGTAATCGTAAGTTATAAAAGCTATTCCGTTTTTTATTTCTTCGGGGAAAGAGTTTGTTACTGACTCAGGGGCAGATTTCGATGGTTTTTTAATCTGCATTAAAATATCATCAATATCTTTCCAGTTTTGAGGATTGAACTTTTCAAGTTTTTCCATCATTAGCTCGTACAATTCGGTTTTATGGTTTTGCTTCATACTTTATTTTCTTAGTAGAATTTTATTTTCAGAGATGTCTACAAATATAAAATATTCACTTTTATTGCTGACCACTTTGAAAATAAGATTGCCTCACTGAAGGAAGCAATGCTAAAGAAATAATTAAAATGCCAAGCAACATATATGCTGTATGAACAAAATGAACGGAATTTATCACTAAGGTTTGAACACTGATCCAGATAATTAGGGCAAAACCTATATACAGTGTGAATGTCCATGCCCAATACATATCGCTATATACATTCAGTGCATTTACCCATGACCATTGTGGTCGCTTTAATAATGAATAAAAAACCAGGGCAGGGAGAACCCCTAATACGATAAATAAAAACAGCCCGGGAATCAAAAAGTTATTGAATGGCGAATTTTGCAAAATTATTACAGGCATTTGAAAAAGATCTCCACTCGAATCAATAATCAATACCCCACCCCCAAATAATGCACCTAATGAAAGGAATAATAACAAAAACAGCAATACATTTATTGCAAAGGGCCTTCTTGTTTTCATTTTAATTAAAATTTAAGTATAACGGATACCTATAAATTTTGGTAGGAGTTTTTATTCTCTTCTTTATAACGAAACTGTCTTAAGTTAATCGGAAAAACTATGTTTAAGGTCTTGATTTTATTCTTTAGCAAGACTAATCACCTTACTTCCTCCATCCCATATTTTGGTTGCCCATTGGTCGCATTCTCCATCACCAAAATCAATAGTTGCAACCCATTTGTTACCTTCGTAAAACTTAACAATACCGGATACAATATAATCACAACCTTCTATTTTAATCAGGGGTTCAACAACAATTTTTTTGTATTTGGAATCTTTCTTTTCCAAGCTAAATTCTATCACTTTACCATCAATTGTCTTCGTCGCTATGTTATCGCATAAACCATCACCAAAATCGACTATTGCGACGATTTCTCCATTTTTAAGAAACTCAATGGTTCCTTCTACTATAAAACTGCAATCATCTGGTTTTATCAAAGTTTTGGTGACAATTTTCTCAAAATCACCATCGCCTTTAATAAACAAATCGGCCTCTTCTGTTTTAATTGTATTTTCAATCAAATTCATTTTATCACTTTTGTTGCATGCAATAAAAATAAATATCAAACCTAGTGCATATAATACCAAAACTTTAACTGAATTTTTCATTTTTTCAAAAAATTTATGAATGATAAAGATAACGAATTTATTTTAAACCGATTAATGGTTTAAATCCAGAGCATTTGGTATTACAACGCAGAATATTTTCAATTTATTATGCAGTTAATTTATGCAATTATCTTCATTCCTGTCAGCAGGGAGGTTTAGCATTATCCGTAAAATGACTCATATTTTTTGTTGCCTCCCAGGGTTTATTTTTTATGCATACTAAGTAGCCTAAAATCAAAAGGTGTCCACAAACATGCTTTTATGTCACTTTCTTTTAACCCTGCGTTAACCCAACTATTGGAAGTTTTAAAACAGGAATAACTCCCTTTAGCTTCATAAAAGTCATCATTATATGAATAAGCTTTGCTATTCAATAATACCTTTTTATTCAGCGAGTCGAAATAAAATGTTTTATAAATATACTGATTGATTTTATCCAGTTGATTTTGATTAACTTTTATTTCCACCCAGTCTTTTTTAGTTGTTGAATACCTGGTTAAATGAATTAAGGTTGAGCTTTTAAGAAATAATGCCTGGCAAGCAATAGTAAAAGATAAATCGCTCCAGCTTGGTGTATTGAGATAAAAATTCTTGTCGCCCCAGCCAAATGAAAAATATTTATCATTTTTTAAATGTTTTAGTCCATCTAAAAGCTTTGCGTTTAAATGATCTTTAGGTATGATAATATTTAAATGGACTCCATTTGAATTTAAATAAATAGATTTATTTTTTTCTGAGTTTTCTTCTTCATTATTTATTGGGATATATGTCAAAATCAATGACACAAGAAAGTACACAACCGGAATTAAAATAATTGCAATAATCCATCTGACTATTTTTTTAATCACCTTCATTTTATGTTAGGTTACGGTTCGCAAGTATGAAGCTGTACGGGATTTTCGCCCTGTTTCATTATCCCCCGCTAACCAAAGTTAAAGATAACTAAAATTGTTAAAAAAAACCACTAAAACTCGTATGCTTTATGACTTGCTGTTAGGGGCAGGTGTTTTTATTATTGTACTCATTTTCTAAAAATTTCACTCCGGTTCTAAAAGGGTCATTCTGATTTTTTAGAAAATCTATATTCGTTTTATATTGTTCTGGGAATTGCTTAAATTCTCCTGCCATTCGTTTTAGTCCAGCTGGACATAAATATGCAGGTGTATTTTGACCTTCAATGCCTAACGAAGATATTGTTTCATCAAATAATTCTTCTGATACATCTACATTAAATAAAGTTATAATAGCTTTGTTGGTCAGCTGTATAAAGTACGGAATTCGCACAACTTTATATCCAAAGTTTTTATATAATTCATTTTTTTTCAAATCTTTTGCAATAATATCGGGTTTCGTATAATGCTGAAGTCCATCAAATTCGATTATAAGTTTTAATTTCTCACTTCTATAATCGGGACGATTTCTGTAAGTTGTGCCATTTACCATACCTAATGCTTTGTCGTGTATCCAGTCGTCAATTTTCGGAAAAATTACTTTCAGATAAACTTCCAGTCCAGTCCTATGCAAACCTGTATCTTTATCTATACCAGCCTTCTTAGCCAAATCATCAGTTTCTCGTAAAAATCCCCACTTTTTTTTCATCATAAACATTTCCTTTATTTCGATAAACAAATTGTTTTCCAGCTGCGGGTGTTCTCACACTTACCCCTAACTAGCAAATAAGCGCAATTCAAAAATAATTCTTTTAAATTTATAAACCAAAGTATTTGATTGTTTTATCCGTTTTTAAACACTTGTAAACGAATGTTAAACGGAAGTAAATGATTATTAACCGAATCGGGTGAAAAGGTCGCCATAGTTTTGCTCCAGATTTAGTTCATAAACATATTGGAAGCTCGATACTGCCTGCCCGTCCGTAGCAAAGTGAAGGCGGGGATGCTGAAAATTGAAAAATTTGTAAGAATCATCAATGATCAAGTATCAAATATCCAAGATCATACTAAGAACAATCTAATTAATTTATTTTTAACTAACTAATACTTATTATCATGACAACTTTAAGAAATTCAGTACAACTGATCGGACGCTTAGGAATGGATCCTGAAGTAAAAACTTTCGAAAACGACAAAATCAAAGTTCGTTTTTCCCTGGCCACCTCTGATTATTACAAAAATAAAGAAGGTGAGCGCGTAGAAGAAACACAGTGGCACAATATTGTTGCCTGGGGAAAAACAGCAAAAATTGTAGAAAGCTACCTGAACAAAGGAAAAGAGATTGCCCTTTCAGGAAAACTAACCCATCACTCATACGATGACAAAGACGGTAATAAAAAGTATATAACTGAGGTTGTTGCCAATGAGATCCTGATGCTTGAGAAGAAGAGTTAATCATTAAATTTCAGACTGAGATCTTTGCAAAACCACAGAGAACTATCTTTCTGAATGAAATGAAGAATCTTTACACTCAGTATATAAAGTACTTAAAGATCCTTCGCTATGCTCGAGGATGACAAAGTGAGTGTTTTGCAAAGGTTTCAACTTATTGAAAAGGCGCGGGGAAAGATTTCTTTGCGCCTTTTTTTATACTTTCCGTGTTGATGCCAATAGTTTAAAAAACCAATTTGGTAAAGGTTTTGTTTGCCCTCTCCTTTTGAGATTTAAATACCAGCCTATTTTTTTTATGATGGGGATTTTATGTGTCTCCACAAATTCTATTAAGGCTCCGTCAGGATCCTCAATATATGAGAAATGTCCGGCTGCTTCTCCCATATCAAAACTATTTGCACTGTCTACAGTAAACGGATAACCTAAATTCTCACATTCCTTTTTCAAGTCATCCATCCCTATGATATCATAACACAAATGAATGTAGCCTAAATCTCCCCACAATCGATTTTCATAAATATTTCTTACTTCACGGGTTTTAGCCTGTACGAGCTCAACCCGGCTATTGCCTAACAATGGACTAAATGCACCTGTCCTGCTTTTAGAATGTTTAAGTAGTACACGTCTGTATTTTTCCTTACTTCCGGCGAGCCCTGATAAATCATCAAAAACATCTTCTTTATCGTAAACCACCGTATCATATCCTAATATTGAAGAATAAAATTTTATTGATTTATTGATATCAGAAACACCAATGATTACGCCGGAACTGCCTCCTGTGGGGTTTTTCTGATTCAAAAGCCAGTCGTCACCATCATTCTCTTCAATCTCAAAAATATTATTGTATGGATCTTTAATAAAGAAATGCGGTTTTCCTTCGGGAGAATTCCTTATTTCAGAAAGAATATTGACATTTTTATTTTGGAATTCCTTGTATGCTTTTTCAACATCAGCAGATTTTATTTTACATACGAAAATTCCCAAATCCCCTAACTGAATTTCAAAAGCTGGAGGCACAGGAATACGACTTGTGTATTGCCAAATCTCAAATCCTCCACCACTTTTAAGATTGTATGTTAAGATGGCATGGCGTTTTTGCGGTTTATTGTCAGTGTAGCGTACCATTAAATTGGCCTCTGCCGCTTCATCAAAAATGACCACATCGTAACCCAAAATTTCTTTATACCATTTCTGAGCTTCAAAAACATCCGAAACACCTATTCCTATTTGTTGTATCCCTGCTATTTTCTTCATGTGTTTATTTTGTGTCAATTTTATTTACAATCTTATAAAAAAGAAAAGGTACATACTTCCTGATCTTCACCATAAATAGTTCCTTTCCGCCAATCAACGTTTCTTTTTTATTTTTCTTAATCGATTTGATAATTTGTTTTGAACAGGATTCGGCGCTTATGCCTTTATCCTGGCCCGGATCCATTTTTCCGTGTTGTTTTCCTTCTTTATTTAAAGCATTAACAGAAATATTTGTTCTAACTCTTCCCGGAATAACTATGGTAACATTAATATTATCTTTTTTATGTTCAGCACGCAGTGTTTCGTAAAATCCATGTAAGGCATGTTTGGATGCAGAATAGGCTGAGCGAAGTGGGAAACCAAATTTTCCTACAATTGAGCTAATAGTAATAATGTGACCGGATTGCTGCTTTATCATTTGGGGTAAAACAGCTTTTGTAATGGCAATATTTCCAAAATAGTTAATCTCCATCAATTTTCTATCAATATCGATTGGCGTCTCATGAATCAACGATCTTTGACTGATTCCACCAACTACCAGTAAATAATCTATTGTAGCATATTTTTGGATAAGTTCGTTTACAAGATGTCTGTAGTCAGTATTTTTTTCCAGGTCTAAAGGAATAACAGTACATTGTTCGGTAAACAGTAAACATTCTGTTTGTACTGCCTCCAATTCATTCAGTTCAGGAGATGATAAAACAAGATTTGCCTGTAGTTTTGCAAAATCAATAGCAAGGGCTTTCCCAATACCGGAAGAAGCTCCTATTATCCAAACCGTTTTGTTGTTAAATTTAATATCTATTTTTTTTGGGTTTTTGCACAATACCGGAAGCTTCCGGACTATTGCACATAAATTTTTTATCGATTTAGTTAAATTCGATCCGGTAAATATATGAAAACCTCGAACAAACTTTGATCACCGATAAAAACCGGGAATAAGAGAAAACACAAATTCTTATAAAAATCCCAATTCCAGTTTTGCTTCTTCCGTTATCATATCCTGCGACCAGGGAGGTTCAAAAGTAAGCTCAAGATCAATTTCTTTCACTTCTTTCAGAAAACTTACTTCTTCTCTGACCTGAGCAGGTAAACTTTCAGCTACAGGGCAGTTGGGTGAAGTTAACGTCATTAATATCCTGACATTTCCATCTTTATCTGACTTAACTTCATAAATAAGGCCTAAATCATATATGTTAACCGGAACTTCAGGGTCGTATATATTTTTTAATACAAAAACGATTCGTTCCTCAAATGCTCTTATTTCAATATCTGTCATCGCTTCATTTTTTTTACATTCGACTTTAATTGAAACGCACGTGCATAAAACTGAATCTGTTTCACCATGGACACCAATCCATTAGCCCTGGTTGGTGATAAGTGTTCTTTTAAACCTATTTTTTCCAGAAAACTCAGATCAGCATCAAGTATTTCTCTTGGTGTATTGCCCGATAATACTTTAATCAGGAGGCTTATTATACCTTTTGTAATAACCGCATCACTGTCAGCAGTAAAAAAAACCTTGCCGCTCTCATCTACTTCGGCAAATAACCATGCCCTTGACTGGCAACCGGTGATCAAATATTGGGTTGTTTTATATTTCTCATCAATCACTGGTAGTTCTTTCCCTAATTCGATCAGATAGGCATATTTGTCCATCCAATCGTCAAAAATGCTGAACTCTTCAATAATTACATTTTCTTTTTCTTTTATTGTCATCTTTTCCTTTTACCGTATCAGTGCTATAACTTTCTTCAACGCTTCTATAAATATATCAATTTCTTCAATAGTGTTGTACATCGCTAACGATAACCTCACAGTTCCAGTGAGACCATATGATTCGACAAGCGGTTGTGCACAATGGTTTCCAGTTCGAATCGCAATACCCATTTGATCCAATAATGTACCTATGTCATACATATGAATGTCTTCCACTACAAATGAAATAACCGCCGTTTTCTCATCTGCTTTTCCAATAATCTGAACTCCATCAATTTTTTCTAATTCGGCAGTAGCATAATCTAAAAGCTCATCTTCATATTTTTTGATGTTAACCACACCATATCTGTCTATGTAGCGTATTGCTGCTTCAAGACCTAATGCACCCGCAACATTGGGAGTCCCGGCTTCAAATTTATAAGGTAGCTCATTGAATGTGGTATTATCAAAATGCACACTATCTATCATTTCACCACCAAACTGATAAGGAGGCAATTTCTCCATCCACTGTGTTTTTCCGTACAAAACTCCTATTCCCATAGGGGCATATGTTTTATGTCCGGAAAATGTGTAAAAGTCACAATCAATATCCTTCACGTCAACCGGAATATGTGCAATGGCTTGTGCACCATCAATTAAAACCGGAGCTCCAACATCGTGCGCTAATCGGGTAATCTCCTTAACAGGATTAATAGTTCCCAACACATTCGAAATATGAGTCAAAGCAACAAGTTTGGTTTTTTCGTCAAGTATTTTTTTGAAACCATCAGGATCAATCTCACCTTTCTGATTTGCTTTAATTACCACCAATTCGGCACCTCTTCTGAAACACAGCTGCTGCCACGGAACAAGGTTTGAATGATGTTCCATTGATGTAATCACAAGCTCATCACCTTCATTAATGAAACCTTCGAAAGCATTTGCTATCAGGTTGATAGACTCAGTAGTACCGCGTGTAAAAATTACTTCTTTAGGATCTGAAGCATTTATATATTCTGCTATATATTTTCGGGCCGATTCATACTTCTCTGTTGCTACCTGGCTTAAATGATGTACGCCCCGGTGGACATTGCTGTTCTCTTTTTTATAGTACTCACTTATCCGGTCAATTACCTGTATAGGTTTCTGGGTTGTAGCTGCATTATCAAAATAGACCAGGGGTTTATTGTTTATGGTCTGTTTTAGGATTGGAAATTCTTCTCTTATCTGTTTTATATTATATAACATAGAGTCAAAGTTAAATTTTACTCATGTCAATTTCAAATTCAATCGGATTATCAGGCACACTGCAATGTAACACACATTTTTCACAAATTGACAATTCACCTCTTAATCTCCGCTTAATCATATCCTCATAGCTAATACGAAGTGCATCAATTGATACTTTTGAAGTAACCTCAGCAAGGAATGCATACATTAATAACAATTTCGCATCAACTTTACTGATTCCTCTCTGCATAAGATAAAACATAGCCTTATCATCCAGTTGGCCAATTGTTGCTCCGTGGCTGCATTTTACATCATCGGCATATATTTCCAAAAAAGGCCTGGTGTCGATTGTTGCTTTCGGGGTCATTAAAATATTGTTATTTCTCTGAAATGCATTTGTTTGCTGAGCATCTCGCGCAACATAAATACATCCGTTGAAAATTCCGGTAGCTTCTTCATCCAGAACGCCTTTAAACAACTCATTACTGTAACAGTTTGGCGCCAAATGGTTTACATATACCTGGTTATCTATATGTTGTTGTTTATCCATTAAGTACACCCCATTCAAATCAGCTTCGGCACCCTGCCCCATCAAATCAACATGGAGCTCATTTCTGATCTTTCCGCCATTTAGCGAAACCACATTAACCCTTAGCCTGCTATCGCGTTCCTGGTGAAAAAATGTATTATTCAACAAGCTGGTGTTGTCATTGATGTTTTGTAATTTGTACACATCCAAATAGGCATTCTCATCAATATAAACCTCGGTAAGGGTATTGATAAAACTGGCAAAATGATTTACTGAATCATCACAATGCATGAATGTAAGCTTGCTGTTCTTTCCAAGAATGATCAGATTCCTTGTGTTGACCATTAGTGGTTCTTCACGGTTGATCATTTTAATAAGCTGAATAGTATTTTCAACTTCAACTCCATCAGGAACGTATATAAAAATGCCATCCCTGAAAAGTGCTGTATTGGCAGCTGTAAATCCATCCTGCTTACAGTTGGCAATTTTATTAAAATGCTTATCAAATAATTCAGGAAATTCATGTTGAGCTTTCATCATGCTACCAACAACTACTCCATTCTCCAAAGTTTCAAGTTGTTTTTCCTCTGAACTGTAGTACCAGCCGTTAAGTAAAGAATAGGTTTCTGCCCCGAATCCATGAACCTCACATTGAAAAATCTCATTCACAGCCTTATCATAATCGGCTGAAGGTAAATCTATCAAATAGCTTTCTTCGTATTGCTTATAAAAAGGCGAGTTTTTCCACTTTTCATTTTTACGTGTAGGTAATCCATGGTTTTTAAGAAACTCGAAGGCTTCTTTTCTGGATTGACTCACCTGAGGATGACAAGAATTGAAAAGTTCTTTTTGCTTATCCTCAAATGCACTGATAAGGGAAGACTCCAAAGGTTTATATGCTGTTCCTGTTTTTTGCATTTTGCTAAAATTAGGCTTCAAACTGTTCAATAATCCAATCGTATCCTTTTTCTTCAAGCTCAAGTGCAAGACCTTTACCTCCCGATTTCACAATTTTTCCATCGTAAATTACATGCACAAAATCGGGTACAATATAGTCGAGTAATCTTTGATAATGCGTGATGACTATGAATGCATTATCATCTGATTTTAATTCATTTACACCTTTGGCTACCACTTTGAGCGCATCAATATCAAGTCCGGAATCTGTTTCATCTAATATAGCCAGTTTTGGTTCCAGCATAGCCATCTGGAAGATTTCATTTTTCTTTTTCTCGCCACCTGAGAATCCTTCATTTACTGATCGTTTGGTTAATTTAGAATGGATATCAACCAGTTTTTTCATTTCTTCCATTTTCTTCAGAAATTCACCGGCAGGTAAAGGTTCCAATCCTTTGAATTCTCTTTGGGCATTGACTGCGGTGCGCATAAAATTAGTCATGCTTACACCTGGAATTTCAACAGGATACTGAAAGCTTAAAAAAATGCCCTTGTTAGCTCTTTCATCAGGCTCCATATTATTGATCACCTCGCCGTCATAAATAATTTCACCTTTGGTAATCTCATATCCCTCACGTCCGGTAATTGCCAAAGCTAAAGTACTTTTTCCCGTACCATTTGGCCCCATAATAGCATGCACCTCGCCTTTATTCACACTCAGGTTCAAACCTTTTACTATTTCTTTGCCATCAATGGCAACATGAAGATCTTTTATATTTAGTAACATACTCTTTATTTACGATTAACGAAAACGAATGAAGAACTATTTCTTAGTTTATAATCCGTATTTATCAAAATATTTATCCAACACTTCCTTCCAATGTAATCGCCAGCAATTTTTGTGCTTCAACAGCAAACTCCATAGGTAATTTATTCAAAACTTCTTTCGCATATCCGTTTACAATAAGGCTTATTGCTTTTTCCGCATCAATACCACGCTGTTTACAATAAAATAACTGGTCTTCCGATATTTTTGAGGTTGTTGCCTCATGTTCAACAATCGAAGTTTCATTTGCCGATTTGATATAAGGAAAAGTATGCGCTCCGCACTTATCACCAAGCAGCAATGAATCACATTGAGAGAAATTCCGTGCATTTTCAGCTCCCCTTCCTATACGTACCAAACCCCTGTAACTATTATTGCTCCTACCAGCAGAAATACCCTTCGAAATAATGGTGCTTTTGGTATTCTTTCCCTGGTGAATCATCTTTGATCCGGTATCTGCCTGTTGCATATTATTTGTAACAGCAACAGAATAAAACTCTCCTATCGAATTATCACCTTGTAATATGCAACTTGGGTATTTCCATGTAATGGCTGAACCTGTTTCAACCTGGGTCCAACTTATTTTTGAACTTTTGCCTTTGCACAAACCTCGTTTTGTAACAAAATTATAAACACCACCTATCCCTTCTTTATTACCCGGATACCAATTTTGAACCGTTGAGTATTTCACCTCTGCGTCATCCATAGCAACAATTTCAACAACAGCTGCATGAAGCTGGTTTTCATCTCTCATGGGTGCGGTGCATCCTTCGAGGTAACTTACATAACTGCCGGAATCTGCAATCAATAGTGTTCTTTCAAATTGCCCGGTATTAGCAGCATTAATCCTGAAATAAGTAGATAATTCAATCGGACATCTTACTCCTTTTGGAATATAACAGAATGAACCATCGCTGAACACTGCCGAATTCAATGCAGCAAAATAGTTATCAGTAACAGGAACTACTGATGCAAGATATTTCCTTACCAGGTCAGGATGATTTTGAACTGCATCACTGAATGAACAGAAAATGATATCATGTTTTGCTAAGGTATCCTGAAATGTTGTTTTTACAGAAACGCTATCGATAACCGCATCAACAGCCACACCTGTTAGCATCTTCTGTTCCTCAAGAGAAATACCCAGTTTGTTAAAAGTATCTAGTAATTCAGGATCAACCTCATCCAAATTTTCCAGTTCCTTTTTCTTTTTCGGTGCTGCATAGTAAATTATATCCTGATAATTAATAGGTGGATAATTCACTTTTGCCCAGTCAGGCTCTTCCATTTTTTGCCAGTATCTGAAAGCTTTTAACCTGAATTCCAGCAACCATTTCGGTTCTTTTTTCTTTGCTGATATAAATCGGACAATATCTTCATTCAGCCCCTTTGGGGCCATATCCATTTCTATATCAGTATAAAATCCATATTTATAATCTTCCTTGGTTAGCTGTTCTAATATGTTGTTATTCTTGTTGTCACTCATTATTATTCTATTTAGAATAATTTTAAATAGGGCTGCAAACTTAAGCATTTTAACTGTAATAACGAGCATTTAACAATGAATAATTCCCAATATTTTATACTTGTATTTATACTACTTTTGCCTCGAATTTTATTATTATGAGAAAATTTTTCCGGTTTATAATTAGAACCATTGCATATATATTCCTTGTTTTAATAGGAATGCTGGTAGCATTTTATTTAATGGCACCGATTTATCAATTTTCCGGGCCTGTAAAATTTAGCGGTGATAAACTTTATAATCCCTATGAAAACATGGATTCGGCTCAGTGGAGAAAGTATAACTTCCAGGTACAGTCAAAAGCATGGTTAGGTATTACAGATGGGAGAAAAAACAGCAATGAGCTGATAGATAGTATTTATACTGCCTTAGGTTTTGATCATGTAGCCACATCTGACTACCAGAAAATAAATTATTACGGAAAGGAAAAACCTTCCTTTATTCCAACTTACGAACATGGCTATAATATATTCAAAACTCACCAGGTTTGTATCGATGCTAAATCCGTTTTATGGACAGATTTAATCTTATGGCAAACACGCAGCATGAAACAATGGGTAATTGACCAACTAAAAAAGGAGAGTAGTATTGTTGCACTTGCCCATCCCCTATTGAGGCACGGTTATTCTGTTGAAGATATGCGGTATTTGACAAACTATGACATGATGGAAGTGCTGAACAACGCACGACTTTCGTATGAACATTGGGATGCTGCTTTATCAACAGGAAATTTAGCCTGGATGCTGGCTAACGATGATGCTCATGATGTTTTAAACAGCAATCATGTTGGCAGAAAATTTACCATGATTAGCTCCCCCAGTCTGAACAAAGAAGACATAATTAAATATCTGAAATCGGGAAATGCCTATGGAGTTGATTTCTTCCCAAAAATGGATGTTCCAATGGATGAGCGTATTGAGCTATCAAAATATATTCCGTATATCACAAAAGTCGATCTTACCGGTGATACATTAACTGTTGCAGCCAGTCAACAAGCAAGAACCATAACTTTTATCGGGCAGGAAGGAAAGACTCTCCAAACTTTTTCTGATACCAGTATTGCTCAATATATTATCAAAGAAAATGACACCTACGTTCGAACTGTTTTTAATTATTCTGACAATACCTCTCTTTGCCTGAATCCTGTAGTACGTTATTCGGGGGAACAAGTTGTTTCGCTTAAAACCGCGAAGATTAACGTAAAGGCAACTTTGTATTTACGCATCGCATATTTTCTAATATTCCTGACAATAGCGTATTTTTACGCAAGAAGAAGAAAAAACAAAGCTGCTAATAATAGTTAATGCAAGAGCAAAAGAAAATCCGGAATTACCTCCTTCTGCTGATTACCTTATCCACTTTAATCAGGGCGTTTATTGCAGCAAGCATTGAACTTGGTAACGACGAAGTTTATTACCGTCTTTATGCCTTGTTCCCTGACTGGTCACATTTTGATCATCCGTTGATGGTTGGATTGACCATTCAGTTTTTCAGCCTTGACCTTTTATTAGACAGTGAGTTATTCATACGATTAGGTTCAATAGTTTTTGGAGCGATAAATACATGGATTATTTATCTCATCGGGCGTACTATAAAAAATGACAGGACAGGATTTTACGCTGCATTGCTTTATACCGCCTCCATATATGCATTTATCATTACCGGCATCTTCATACTCCCTGATACTCCTCAGAACTTCTTCTGGTTACTGAGTATTTTATTAATGATAAAGGTAGTTCCTTTGAGTCCTAACACACGCATGTCAGGATTAAATATTTTCTGGATGGGAATTGTTATCGGACTGGCCATCTTGTCAAAATACACGAGCGTTTTTCTGTGGATAGGAGCCTTTTTATACATTCTGATTTTTAATCGTGACTGGCTGAAAAATAAATGGTTGTACTATTCACTGGCTATTACTGCCATTATTAGCCTGCCTATTTTGATATGGAATATACAATACGATTTTATCAGCTTCGCCTATCATAGTGAGCGTGTTGCCGTAAGTGGTTATACATTTAATTCCGATTACTTTCTAACTGAATTACTTGGAGAATTTTTATATAATAACCCGATCAACTTTATTCTGATCCTGATTACTTTATATGTTATCATCAGAAAGAAACTGCTGCTCACCAAAACTTATGTAAGAATCATTTTGTTAAGCTCATTACCTCTCATCATCACTTTTTTAATTTTCTCGCTTTTCAGGAGAACATTGCCACACTGGTCAGCCCCGGCATACACTACATTGCTTGTGCTGTCAGCGGCCTGGTTAGATCAGGTAACAAAAGAAAAAATAAAACGAATACCCACGATAATTACAGCTTCCTTATCCGTACTTCTGTTGATCATTATTTTGGGCTTTTCGCAGATTAAATATGGTATTATTGATTTTAAATCACTTGAAAACAAATATGGTATTTTAACCGATGATCCTTCCCTTGATTTGTTTGGATTTGACCAGGTGGGTAAGGCTTTTGAACAAATGGTTATGAATGACAGGAAAAAGGGATCCATGTCGGATGAAAGTATTCTCGTTGGAAATTACTGGTTTCCTTTAGCCAATTTCGATTATTATGCAGCTTCACTAATTGGTATGAAAACTTATGGAATCGGCAGGCTTGACCAAATTCATAAATATGCATGGATTAATAAGGCTAATGGTGGTTTTAAACTGGGTATGGATGCCTATTACATTACAACCACACGCGACTACAGATCACCTTTTGGAAACCTGGATCAATATTTCGAAGAAATCCTTTCCGCAGATACCATCAATATTATCAGAAACGGGAGAATAGCCAAGCAAGCTTTTATTTACCGCTTGAAAAACTTCAATAAAATTCCCGAGGACGAATTGAAAGCTTATAATTAAATCATCTTTGCGGGATCAACTCTTTCGGTGAATTCTTCATCAGTCAGATAACCAAGCTCCAAAGCTGATTCGCGCAAAGTAGTTCCCTCTTTGTGAGCTTTCTTAGCAATTTCAGCAGCTTTTTCGTATCCAATATGCGTATTAAGGGCCGTAACCAGCATCAATGAATTATCAAGATTATTTTTAATGTCTTTTTCATTTACTTCAATACCAAGAACTGCATTTTTAGTAAATGAAACGCAAGCATCCCCGATTAGCCTTGCCGACTGCAATAGATTATATACCATCACCGGTTTAAATACATTTAGCTGAAAATGACCATTCATTCCGCCGACCGTAATTGCTGTATCATTTCCGATAACCTGAGCACACACCATTGTTAAAGCTTCGTTTTGGGTCGGGTTAACTTTACCAGGCATGATCGACGAGCCGGGTTCGTTTGCAGGTAATTGTATTTCACCTATGCTACAACGTGGCCCTGATGCCAACATACGAAGATTGTGGCCAATATGCATCAGGCTAACGGCCAGTTGTTTCAATGCACCTGAAGTTTCAACCATAGCGTCGTGTGCTGACAATGCTTCAAATTTGTTTTCAGCGGTTATAAACGGATAGCCTGTCAGTTCTGCTATTTTTGCAGCAACCTTTTCGGAGTAACCCGGAGGTGTGTTGATCCCTGTTCCAACAGCTGTTCCACCCAAAGCCAACTCTGTAAGGTGTGGCAGGGTATTTTTCAAGGCTTTTAACCCATGATCGAGTTGCGACACATAGCCTGAGAATTCCTGCCCTAAAGTAAGAGGTGTAGCATCCATCAGGTGGGTACGGCCCACTTTCACAACATCCTTAAATTCCTTTGCTTTATTATCCAATGCATCTCTTAACATTTCCACTCCCGGAATGGTAGTTTCCACTATTATTTTATAGGAAGCTATGTGCATAGCTGTTGGAAATGTATCATTTGAAGACTGTGATTTATTTACGTCATCATTGGGGTGCAGTGATTTTGATGTATCACTTAAGCTACCACCATTAAGCACATGACCACGATTGGCGAATACTTCGTTCATGTTCATATTCGACTGTGTTCCTGATCCTGTTTGCCAAATCACAAGTGGGAAATTACCATCTAGTTTCCCTTCCATTATTTCATCAGCTACACGGCCAATCAAATCCGCTTTTTCCTGTTGTAACACTCCAAGGTCGGCGTTTGTCAATGCTGCTGCTTTTTTCAAATAGGCAAAAGCATAAATGATCTCCTGAGGCATGGATCCCTCCGGGCCTATTTTGAAGTTCATTTTTGATCGTTGGGTTTGAGCCCCCCAATATTTATCGGCAGGTACTTTTACATCACCCATAGTGTCGTGTTCAATGCGATATTCCATTGTTATATGCGTTTTATATTAAATTTTTATGTTGATAATAATCTGTTTAATCCGAAATTAAAAAAGCACTTCCAATTCTTCAGCGGGATCACCCCATACTGCTTTATTCCCCTTCACCACAATGGGCCGTTTAATCAATTTCGGGTTCTCTATCATGATTTTGATCCACTCATGGTCATTGAAATTTTTGCCTTTATAATCAGACTTGTAAACAGCCTCCTGAGTTCTAACCATATCAAAGGGCTTTTTATTGAGTTTCATGAGCAACATCTCCAAATCCTTCTCAGCAAGTGGGATTTTTAAGTATTCTATCACTTCCAAATTCTTGGTTCTTTCTTGGATATATTGCAGGCCGGCACGTGATTTTTTACAACGTGGGTTGTGGTAAATGGTATACATAATTCGGTTCAATTTATGGCTAACAAAGTTATTGAATTCTAGCAGACAAACCATTAATTCTTCATCAAAATCGGAAATTAATTACAAGTCGACATCTAAGCAGATAGATCTAAAATCTCGTTATACAACAAAACAGTTGAATTAAATTTTGTATTTTTAAACTCATAATAATGAGCTATTTGTAAGACTGAAACCAACAAGCCAACCATGGATCATAAAAACAAGGCTATTCTAATAATTCCAGTTGCTATTTTTCTATTACTTATTGCCTGTAAGAAAAAGGAAGAAGAGCCATATTTTCCACAGACTACCCGGCTCGAACGTATACCTGAAGACGCCATTAAAATAACCCCTGACACCGACCTTTTTCCTCCAATTTTACATTCTTTGGAGTGGATGGAACCAGTTCCATTGGGGCCGGAAGTAAATACAGCTGGTGCTGAAGATTCACCTTTTATTCCTGCCGACCGGGATGAACTGTATTTCTTTTTCACCCCTGATGTCGATGTTCCGGTAGAGCAACAGGTAAATGATGAGGTAAGCGGAATTTACATTTCAAGGCAAAATGGCGTTTCATGGGTAAATGCCGAAAGAGTCTGGTTACAAGACCCCGGAAAGCTGGCATTGGATGGTGCTGAATTTGTGAAAGGCAACGATATGCTATTTGTTTCGGCACGTGAAGGATATACAGGTTTACATTGGTTTAGTGCAGCCTATGAAAACAGTAAATGGAGTAACTGGCAGTTAGCTGATTTTGAAACTGATTATGAAGTTGGAGAACTACACATTCACGGCGAAGAGCTATATTACCATTCTTCAAAAAGTGGAGGTCTGGGAAAACTTGATATTTGGAAACTCACCAAAATTAACAGCATATGGCAGAATCCGGTTAATGTAGGTACAGTTAATACAGAAGAAGACGAAGGCTGGCCTTATATAACACCTGATGTTAATGAGTTATGGATAACACGCACACACCAAGGATCTCCTGCGATTTTCAGGTCGAAAAAGGTGGATGACACATGGCAGGAGCCGGAACTGATTGTTTCGCAGTTTGCCGGTGAAGCCACTCTTGATAAAGATGGAAACCTCTATTTTGTACATCACTTTTTTAATGATGGCAAAATGATAGAGGCGGATATATATGTTGCAAAAAGAAAATAAGCAATAGGTTAAAACATATAGATTTCAAATGACAAAATAATGAAGAGATTAACTTTATTAATTTCTTTGATTTTATGCGTTACAATCGGCTATTGTCAGAAATATAACCCTATACTTATTAATAAGAAGTCAGCTGGTGCGCTTGCAGAAATTGCAATCCCATTTTATTTTAAAGAAGAAATTAGGTATACTCCGGTAATTGTTGGCGGCATATTTGAATTACCCTTATACAAAACGAATAATTATTTTAATATATCGTTGAGCTTTTATCCAAATTTTGCATATGTATTTGTAACTGACGGTGATGCTTATGAATTTGGTTTAAATATACGGGCTAATTTCAATTTTGCTGTTAGCAGACATGATGTAATAAGGGGAGTTATTGGTTCCGGGCCACATTTTATGGATTATCATGCAAGTAGGCAAGCTTACGGCTTCTTGTTTTCTGATTATATTCTTATTGGTTACCGCAGGTATTTTATTGTGAATGACCGGTATTGTAATTTTGATTTTGAGATTGGATACCGGCATATCTCAAATGCTTATATTAAGGAACCCAACGAGGGTATTTCAAGCGCATTATTGGGAATTGGCTTTAATGTGTTGTTAGGAGCATCAGCAAAAGTGAATTGAACATTTATTCCTCACCACCAAACTCCATTAAATAGTGTTTGATAAATTCATTGATGTCGCCATCCATCACTGCCTGAACATTGGATGTTTCGTAGCTGGTTCTTACATCTTTCACCTGCTTATAAGGATGCATAACGTAAGAACGAATCTGTGATCCCCACTCAATCTTCTTTTTACTACCTTCAATTTTTTCCTGGGCTTCACTCTTTTTTCGCATCTCAATTTCATACAATTGTGAGCGCAGCATTTGCATAGCTTTTTCGCGGTTTTGTCCTTGTGACCGGGTTTCCTGACATTCGACTACAAGGCTTGATGGAGCATGCCGCAATCTTACTGCAGTTTCCACTTTGTTTACATTCTGCCCGCCAGGCCCACTTGCGCGAAACGTATCCCATGTAATATCAGAAGGATTGATAATTATTTCAATCGTATTATCCACAACAGGATACACATAAACAGAGGCGAATGAAGTATGCCTTCTGTTACCTGAATCAAAAGGAGAGAGCCTTACAAGTCGGTGAACCCCATTTTCGGCTTTCAAATTCCCGAAAGCAAATTCACCATCAAACTCAAGCGATACCGATTTGATCCCTGCTACATCAGCTTCCTGGTAATCCAATTCACGCACTTTAAAATTATTACGTTCGCCATAACGGATATACATGCGCATGAGCATTTCAGCCCAATCCTGGCTTTCAGTACCACCTGCTCCGGGGTTAATTTTCAAAATTGCATTTAACTTGTCCTCAGGAGCACCTAACATCCTGAGAAACTCAAGATCGGAAACTTTTTTCTCAACAACTTTAAATTGTTTATCAAGTTCTTCCTGGGTTGATTCGCCCTCATCAAAAAACTCAGCCAATACTTCAAGGTCACTAAATGATTCTTCCGCTTCAGCGAACCGGGTAGTCCACTGTTTGATTCCTTTAATTAGCTTTAAAACTTCTTCTGCTTTCTTAGGATCATTCCAAAAATCGGAAGCTTGTGTTTTTAGTTCGTTTTCTTCTATCTGATTTAGCTTGCCATCAATGTCAAAGATACCTCCTCAAGGCTGCCAGCCTCTTCGACATTTCTTTCATTCCTTCCGTTGTAAACATAATTAAAGTTAAGGTTAAAATAATCAGCAAAAGTAAATTAATCTTGAATCCTTCGAGTAATTAAATTTCTCCCCGAATCACTTTCCATGCAAAACTGGCCTGAAACCCTTTTTGTACTGCATATCGCACCAGCTTATTATTCCTTTTAAATTCGTCCTTTTCGTCAACTTTTTTTGAAGAAATGATAAACTTTAGTGTATTAATGTATTCCTCATCATCAATCTCGTTCAACCCCATCTGTATATAAATTTCAGGGATCCGCTTTTGGCTCATCGCATAAAATATCTTATTCTTACCCCATCTGTTATTCCTTAATTTTCCAAGTGCAAATGAGATGGCATACCGTTCTTCGTTAATATAATCCTCTTTTTCAAGGGTTTGAATAATCATCTCGATAGTTCTTTCGGATGCTTTCCATTCAATCAGCCTGGATTTAATTTCAGCAAAGCAACGTTCCTGGTACGAACAGTATTTTCGTGCCTTGTTCAGTAAAAAAGTGTGTTCGGGCGACATTTAGACATATTTTGATTAAAGATGCCCTAAATTACTAAAAATTCTACTTTGCAAAATCGTAAAGTGTAATGTCAAAAATCAATACTGAATTTGCTGGAATTGAACCAGCCTGACTTGATCCATAACCCAAAGCAGAAGGAACCAGTAATTTGATCTTTCCTCCATTGCCGATTAGAGGAATACCTTCTTTCCATCCTGGGATTAAAGAACTCAAAGGGGAGGTGAAAACTAAATTCTCATCAAAAACTTCTCCATTAAGCAAATAACCTTTATAAGCAACTGTAACGGTTGAATAAATTGTAGGATGTTCATTACCGCCTGCTGTTATGATTACATAATACAAACCACTGGAGGTTGACTGTGCATTTAATTGATTGTCGGCAATGTACTGCTCTATCAATGCCTTATCAATTTCAGCCTGTTCATTGTTTTCTTCTTCCTTTTTACATGAACTTATTGTTATACTTACAATCAACAGTAAATACAGAACTGTCAATCCGGTCTTTTTTTTCAAGAATATCGTCATCGGTTTCAAAATTAATTGGCAAAAGTAAAAAAAACTTTAAGACATTATAAACTCAAATCACTAATCATCATCTTAAATTATTTAGTGTATTTTCGCAAAAAATATTATATGAAAAAACTATTCCCCATTTTCATTATTGTTCTAATTTTATCTTCTTGTGGTTCGCTTAAGGTCTATTACGACTACGACAAATCCGTTGACTTTGATCAGTTTAAGTCTTTTAGTTTTTATCCATGGGATTATAAAAACGGCTTTCAAATCAACGATTACGACAAGCATACGATCCTGATGGCCATTCAAAGTAAGTTGGAAAGCAAAGGCTACAAATACGTTAAAGATAGTGGTGAAATGGTTGTTTCTCTCTTTGTTACACTTGAAAATAAAACCAGTTACGATGCTTATACCAATCACTACGGCGGTTGGGCAGGATATGGTGGAGGCTGGGGCTATTACGGCTTTGGTTACGGCTATGGTTATGGTTCCGGATATGGTTATGGATATTCTTCAACAACTGTTACCGAAACTAATTACGAAGAAGGAACCCTGATCATTGATTTTTTTAATGCTGCCGATAAGAAATTAATCTGGCAGGGAATTGGCTCCCGCGATGTTGAATATGATCTTGACAAACGCGACAAGAAATTACCTAAAAATGTTAATCAAATGTTAGCCCGCTTTCCTGTAGCCAGTAAAAATTAAAATAAACTTTGTTTATAATTATTAAAATCAAGAATATGAAAAAATTTGTTCTTCCCTTAGTTTTAATTCTTCTTTATTCATGCAATCCCTGGAAATTTGCGGCCGAATATGACCATGAAGTTGACTTTAGCACATACAAAACCTTTGGCTTATTAAATTGGGATCCGCAGAACGATAAGGTTGTAAGTCCGGAAACAAAGAAAAACATACTAATGTCTATTAAAGACGAATTAGAAACACGCGGGTATGTTTACCAGGAAACTGATGCTGATATGCAAGTTTCGGTATTCGCGATTGTTCAGGAAGAAACCAACTATGCAGCTTACACCAACCATTATGCCGGTTATACGGGTTATGGCGCAATAGGAGTTGGTGTTGGTGTAGGATCCGGAGGCGCAGGTGTGGGTGTTGTAGGTTATGGACTGAACCCGTATCCTTACACCGTCTACAAAAACGATTACAATGTTGGAACACTTGTTATTGACTTACTTGATCATTCCAAAAAGCAAATAATCTGGCAGGGCGTTGCCACTGGAAGGCTAGATAATGAAGAAGCTGCAGAGGGCTCAGTAAAAAGAGATATTGGCCGTCTTTTTGCACAAATGCCGGTTAAAAAAGTGAAAAAATAGGTTAGTTGGAGTTTGGCTTGTCCTTAAAAGTCATGAACTCAACAAATCCGTCACCAGGCGAGGAACTCCATCTCCGGCTTTCTCGTTAATTATCTTTAGATTAGATATCCCCGAAACATGAAATGCCTTTGGATCAATATAATATTTAGGTACATCTTCCTTCGCATAGCTGATCAATCCTGCTGCCGGATACACTGCCATTGAAGTTCCGATAACGATAAAAATATCCGCCTGTTCAGCAATTTCTGCTGCTTTTCCCATCATCGGTACTGCTTCACCAAACCAAACGATATGAGGCCGTAACTGATGACCTTTTTCGCAGGTATCGCCTATTTTCAATTCCCAATGATCGAGCGTATAAACCAAATCAGGATAAGCAGTACTACGTACTTTTTTTAATTCACCATGCAAGTGCAATACATTTGATGAGCCTGCCCGTTCATGCAAGTCATCAACATTTTGAGTGATAATTTGTACATCAAACTGACCTTCCAGATTGACCAATGCTTTGTGTCCTTCGTTAGGATGCACTTCAAAAAGTTGTTTTCGCCTCAGGTTATAAAACCTCATAACTGTTTCAGGATCATTTTCCCAGGCAATGGGTGATGCTACTTCTTCTATCCTGTAATTTTCCCAAAGGCCATTACTATCGCGGAATGTACTGATTCCACTTTCGGCACTTATACCGGCTCCCGTTAGTACAACAAGTTTTTTCATAAGTTTTCCTATTAAACCCGAAATATCATAATCCGGGTTAAAGTTTAGCTTTTAAAGGTACAAAAAAAAGCGCCCCGGAGGGCGCTATAAGCCTAAACAAGAATCGCAACCATTAATGAATTAGGCTAGATCTTAAAATAATTTCATTTTATCGAGTACTTTCATCACATCATGAACAGCTTCTGCTGAACTGGCGAGAAGTTTTTTCTCGTCTTTATTAAGGTCAACTTCAATGATTTCTTCAATACCTGCTTTCCCAAGTTTTACAGGCACTCCCATGTATATATCTCTGAGTCCGTATTCTCCTTTTAAACAGGCACAAACCGGAATTATTCTTTTTTGGTCATCTACAATTGCTTCCACCATTTGTGCTACTGCAGCTCCTGGAGCATACCATGCAGAGGTTCCCATTAGATTAACCAATTCCCCGCCACCTTTTTTAGTACGTTCAACAATTTTATCCAGTTCATCTTTTCCTAATAATTCAGTAACCGGAATACCATTTACAGAAGTATAACGAGGCAATGGCACCATAGTGTCTCCATGGCCTCCCATTAACATGGCATGTATATCAACAGGTGCTACATTCAACGCGTTTGCTATAAATGCACGGTATCTTCCTATATCAAGAGTTCCTGCCATTCCGAACACCTTCCTCGATGGCTTATTTGATGCTAAATAGGCAGCATAGGTCATAACATCAAGAGGGTTACTCACAACAATAATGATGGCATGTGGCGAATACTTAACTGCTTTCTCTGTTACATCTTTAACTATACTCGCATTTGTTTTTATTAAATCGTCTCGCGACATCCCCGGTTTTCGTGGTATTCCAGAAGTTATAACGATAATGCCTGATCCTTTAGTTTTTAAGTAATCATTTGTGACTCCGACTACGCGTGTATTAAAGTGATTAATTGCAGCGGTTTGCCAAATATCCAATGCTTTTCCTTCGGCAATTCCTTCTTTGATATCTAAAAGAATTACTTCTTTTGCGAGATCTTTCTGAGCAATAACATTTGCGCAGGTGGCGCCAACATTTCCAGCTCCAATAACAGTAATTTTATCCATTCTCCAATTTTTTTTCTTAGGTTTTCCTACTCTCTTCACCAGCACAAATTTAGTAATATTTTAATAACAATATTTTAATTGTTATCACATTAGTAAGTACCTATTTTTGTAGTCTTTTCATATTTATAGTCATTAATCGATTCAAATGCATTAGCTACCTAATCCAGATAATAGTAATAACTGTTAGTTTACATTTTTTTATCTATTCAAAACACTCTAAAATCCTTGCAATAAAATGATCAAAATTGAAATTCTTTTGTTGACCGCTTAATAGTACTACCACCAAATTTTTTGAAGGGATTATTAATACTCGTTGTCCGCCAAAACCATCCTCATAATAGGCATCAACCGGAGCACTTGGCATTTTTTTTCCGTCAGTATTCAACCACATTTGTGCTCCATATTGTCCGCCTGAAGCAGGTGCAGGAGTTATACTGTATTGGGTCCATTCCGGTGTAAAAACTTGTTTTCCAAACCAATTTCCATTGTTCAGATACAGTAATCCAAACCTGGTCCAGTCCCTCGCTGTTGCCCAGCAATAGGATGAAAATACAAAGTTGCTGGCTTTATCGGTTTCAAGAACTGCACTTTTCATTCCAATTACATCGAACAAACTGTCACGGGGAAATGCAATATATTCTTCCAAACTTGACCATTTAGATCTGATGATTCTTGAGATAATATTTGATGTTCCTGAAGAATAAACCCATTCATTGCCTGGTTTTGATCTGAGAGATGACGATAAGGCATGCGAAGCCATGTCAGGTACAAGGTACAACATGGTAGTTACATTTGATATTTTACTATAATTTTCTTCCCAGTCTAATCCACTACTCATTTGAAGAAGGTTGTTCACTGTGATTTTCTTTCTTCCATCATTCTGCCATTCAGGGATACCGGTGGGTTGGTCAATGTTTATCTTTCCGTTTTTTACAAGATTTCCTATAAGGGCATTGCTCATAGTTTTTGTCATTGACCAGCCTAGAAGTCGGGTATTCCGGTCAATACCTTTAGCATAGTCCTCAGTAAGTAGAAAGTTTTTATAGGTAACAACAATAGCTCTTGCTGCCTGGTTGGAATCCATTGTCTGTGCAACGACTCTTCTTAGCCTATCAATATCAACTTCTTTTAAAACTGTATCCCTTAACCGGTCTCCTTGCGGCCAATATATTGTATCATTTTCAACATATGTTTTAGTGGGTAAATCCTTGGCTAACTCATTCGATTCAATCTTTTCTTCGCTTACAATGCATCCGCATCCCTCATCGCTATTTATAAACCAGGCTCTCTGATGAACAATACCGAACAGGGTGCCTTCCACATATTTCTCTTCATCGTTAATTGTGTATTTAACCTTATCAACCAATGTAAGATCCAGATTGCTTTTAATTATTTCATCGCTGAGGCCGGAAATAAATGTTGCTGAACAAGCATATTTGGTAGCATAGCCCGTTGCTATTTTCATTGAAGGAAGCACATACAAGCTGAAAACAAAGAATATACCGACTAATAATATTCCCAGGATTACAAAAAATATATTTCTTTTCGACATCTTTTTATATGTTTAATTCGTCAATTCGCAATATTTTAGCTGATAACACTTACCTATTTTAAAAATTAATCGATTGGTATAATTGTCATCAACAAATTGTAGCATTATTCACTTACGATCATTGCAAAGTACAAAAAAAGCCTCAAAGCAAAGCTTTGAGGCTATTGAAGAAAAAATTATGTTCTTATTTTTTATGGGCATCCATAACAGAAACCATAATCATATTAACGATGTCATTAACTGCACTGCCCATGGTTAGTACCTGAACAGGTTTTTTCATCCCATTTAAAACAGGCCCGATGACTTCATAATCCGTTAGCTCTTTGATGATTTTATGCGTAATATTTGCTGAAGCCAAATTTGGAAATATTAAAGTATTGGCTGCTTTTCCCTTTAGCTTTGAAAATGGGAAATTTTCTTTCATCAAATCAGAGTTAAGGGCTGTTGACGCTTGCATTTCGCCATCAACAATAAGATCAGGATAGTCCCTATGCAATATTTCAATCGCTTTCCGCAATTTACTAGTTAATACACCTTTTACAGAGCCAAAGTTGGAATACGATAATAAGGCAACCCTGGGTTCTATTTTAAACCTTTTCACTTCTTCAACCGTTTGTAATGTAATACCAACTATTTCTTCAGCTGTTGGTTCTTTATTTACAGTGCAATCGCTGAGGAAATAAGGGCCTTTCTTGGTATTGACAATATACATACCGCTAACCACCTTACAATTTTCGCGTCTTCCGATAATTTGTAATGAAGGGCGTATTGAATCAGGGTAATTTCTTGTTAATCCTGAAAGAACAGCATCAGCCTCGCCTGTTTCAACCAACATAGGCCCGAAGTAATTCCTGTGTTGCATGTCGTCCAGGGCTGAGGTCAGGGTCATCCCTTCTCTTTGTTGTCTTTCAAACAGGATCTTTGCGAACTTTTGCCTCCTCTTCTTTTCTCCTGCGCTTTTATTATCAATAATTTCAACCCCATTTAATTCAAGTTCATTTTCCTTGATTATTCTATTAATTACTTCCTCGTCTCCTAATAAAATTGGTATTGCCAATTTCTCATTTAAAACAATCTCAGCGGCTTTTAGCATTTTATAATCCTGAGCATCTGTGAGTACAACTCGTTTAGGATTACGCTTACAAGCAGCTTTCATCTGCCTCATTAACGGATTGCTGAGCCCAAGACGTTTTCTTAGTTCCTCACGGTAAGCACTCCAGTTGGTAATAGTTTTAAGAGCAACACCCGATTCGATAGCTGCTTTTGCCACTGCAGGTGCTACTATTTCAATCAATCGCGGGTCAGTTGGTTTTGGAATAATATAATCCGTTCCGAAATTCAGATTTTGAACTTTAAAAGCAATGTTTACTTCTTCAGGAACAGGCTCTTTTGCTAATTCCGCAAGAGCTTTTGAAGCGGCAAGTTTCATTTCATCATTAATTTCAGTAGCTCTTACGTCCAATGCACCGCGAAAGATAAATGGGAAGCCTAAAACGTTATTGATCTGATTAGGATAGTCGGAACGGCCTGTAGCCATAATAAGATCATCACGGGTTTCCATGGCTTCATCATATGTAATTTCCGGATTTGGATTTGCCAGAGCAAACACTATTGGTTTTTTGGTCATTGAACGCAACATCTTCTTTTTCATTACACCGCCAACTGACAGGCCAAGAAACATATCAGCGCCTTTAATAGCTTCCTCAAGCGTATGAACAGGTTTATCAGTTGCAAACTCCTTTTTGGTTTCATTCAGGTCAGTTCGATTTTTATGTAACACACCCTTACTATCCAACATAATGATATTCTCAGGGTTGGCACCTAATTTAATATACAACCTACAACAAGAAATAGATGCAGCTCCTGCACCATTAACGACAATTTTTACGTCTTCAATTTTTTTATCGACAATTTCCAGTGCATTTAACAATCCTGCAGAAGTAATGATAGCGGTTCCATGCTGATCGTCATGCATGATAGGGATATTCAGTTCTTCTTTTAAACGTGTTTCTATTTCAAAACATTCAGGAGCTTTTATATCTTCAAGGTTAATTCCTCCAAATGTTGGTGAAATAGCCTTTACTATTTCGATGAATTTGTCAATATCTGTTTCGTCAACTTCAATATCAAACACATCTACGTCAGCAAATATTTTAAAGAGCAATCCTTTACCTTCCATGACCGGTTTGCCGGCTTCAGCACCAATATTTCCAAGCCCAAGAACCGCGGTTCCGTTTGATATTACTGCCACAAGGTTCCCTTTTGCCGTGTATTTATATACATCTTCAGGAGTTTTCTCAATGGCAAGACAAGGGTCTGCAACACCAGGTGTATAGGCTAATGACAGATCACGCTGGGTTGAATAGGGTTTAGTTGGTACTACTTCAATTTTTCCTGGACGTCCTAATGCATGGTAATTAAAAGCATCCTTTCTGAATAATTTATCCATTATTAATGGTAATTTTTGGGTGAATAATAATGCGAAATTACTACTTAATTTGTCCTTATTTTACACATTTTTACACTCGTTGTTAATTTATAAACAGTCTAAAAAAAAATCGTATTCAATCATCAAAATGACACCAAATAAAAAACCACCTTCCTATTCTTAGGAAGGCGGTTTATAAGAAAAAATAATTTGATTATCTTGACAACACAAGTTTTCTTGTTATAGCCTCATCACCAACACGTACAGTGTAGAAATATAAACCTGGCTCCATCATAATTGCATTCCATTCAAAAGTATGATTACCGGCACTTAATTCTTCGTTGGCTAAAATCTGAATAACTCTTCCGGTAAGATCATATACATCTACGAATATATGAGAAGTCTTTTTAAGGCTTACTTCGATATTTACCTTATTACTAAACGGATTGGGATACGCTTTTACTGCTGACTCATCCAAATTGTTATCAGGTATTCCAACCCAGTAATGAACAGTTATAAAATCATCTTTTGTAATCGTGTTTTCATTATCTCCATCTGAAACAGTAAGACTTACACTATATACCCCGGGAACATAATAAGATACTGTTGGGTTTTCCTCGTTGGATGTTGCCGGTTCTCCGCCTTCAAATATCCATGAGTATTCCGTTATGCTTCCAATAGAATTACTAGAAAAACGTACTTCAGGATTTTCATAAACATTTTGAATATCAGATGTGAAATCAGCAAATAAAGGTGCCAGTCCGGCAGATGGTAAAACGATATAATCAACCCATGCACAATCAGAACCTCCAATTGTATTGGCATCCTTTTTATACTCCCATTTTAAGGTGTGTTCGCCTTCAGTAATTGCAAATTCTTCAAATGACCATGCAACTTCACCATCCCAGCTTCCTTTTTCACTTCCATCGATGTAGAACTTTAAATTATCATAACCGCTTTCGGAACTAACCATCTTATAGAAGCTGATTACATCGTCCATAGGAACATCAATAACTATTTCTAAAGCTGTTTTTTGGTTGTCACCTATAGCTCCTGATTTAGCTGAATACAAGCCTTCATAAACGTCATCTCCATCAATAATCTCCCAATCCGCATTACCGGAAAATGTCCAGTCGAATGCTGTGAAATCCCCTGTCTCAAAATCTTCAACAATTAACCCAATGGGCAACATCATTAAAGACGACGCTGAATATGCATCTGCAACAAGGTCTGTACTAAAGTTAGCAAGAACACCAACTGGCGCATCTTCAGCTGTAACAATTTCAAATGAAGCTTCAATATAGCTTTCTGAATCAATTATGCCCAATTCAACACTTGAAGTATTTACAGTAATGTATTCACTGGAAGAAACAAAGCTCATTACTGCCTCCAACGACTCAACATGTCCATTGTTTTTAGCATGGTAGATCATATTTACAGTTTCTCCTGCATCCAATCGTCCGTTATTGTTACCACCACTTTCATCATTAATACTTATAAATTCAATTTCCATAACAGGAGCGTTGGCTATATCATTAAAATAGGACACAATATCCTCTCTATCAATAACAGTTGCAATTATGCTAAAATTGAGAACAGTTTGATCAGGAATATTATTTGCAACGCTAAATGAAAATGCATTTTCTATGGTTACTTCTCCTTCAGCTGCTACCATGCCAAAATTTTCAACTGAATCAATAAGTATAATATATGGATTGTCTATTGTAAGTAAAACCTCAACATCGGCATCTTCAACTCCAACATTTTCAACAGTAAAATCCAGTGAAATGGTTTCGTTACAGTCGATCAGGCCATTATTATTTCCTGTTTCATCATTTACTACATGATTCGCGTAAATAATATAAGGGCCTTCGGCAGGTACTACATCAATTGTAGTAATATAAGGTCTGTAGTTGAAAGCTGTTACAACAAAATCTGCTGTACCAACAGTTAAAAGCGGATCGTATTCAATGGTAGCGGAACCTCCTTCGATAACGGCACTGCCAATTAGTTCTCCATCCATACTCAAAGCTGCAATAGCACCTTCAGCATCACAAGTCACGGTCATTGACGATGTACCAAGTAAAAGTGCTGAAGGATGAGTTACTGTTAAATCCATTGGAACAGCCGTACGAACAACCAAAGACGGATCACCAAATATAGTCCAGGTATCGGTCATTTCATCACCTCCGCTACCATAAACATCATTCATATTCATACAACCGTTCATCGTAATACCACCAAAAGTTCGCTTGATATTATCTTCATATGCTTCAGTCAGAATATCTGCCATTTCATCCTGACCACGCATAGGTGGATTCCAACTCTGGTTGACAGTTGACATTAATGTTGCAATAGCCCCGGCCGGTTCATCATTGGCTTCAGCTCTTAACCACGCTTCGGCAAAACATGTGCTATTTACAAAGTTGCCATTAACGCATGCTACTGAAATAATAAAAGGCCATTTTCCATTATTTGTAAGCTGATTTACATTTGAGTTAGAAAAACCTGAAGAGCCCCATGAAGTCGTACTACCATGACCCGTATAATTGATAACCGTGACACCCTCATCAACAGCCACACCTACAGCAGATGCACTTGGATTACCTGGTGAATCATTCCCACCCTGCGAGCCATCAAAAAACTCGTAAACGTAATCGTATGTAAATGGAATTAATTTATTATCAGAAATATTTCGCAAATGCACATAATCATATTCACCATCATCACCCGGACCTTGATTAGAGCCGACACTCATACATTTGGTGTACCAATCCGTATTATCCTCAATCGGATTCTTTTCATAATCTATGGTACGTTGTACCTGTGTTACTACCTGATCTTCTGTTTGCGCGGAGAATCGCCCTACAAACAAATCAGGATAATGATCATTACCAACGACGTACGAATAATTAACATCAGAGTCATTTCCCCCTAATATAGTACTCGGCACTTGTGCTGCGTCACCTACAAGTAAAACAAATGTCAATCCATTATCATTGTAATAATCTGCAATATATTGTTTGATTGCTGTTGCATTTCCAATTTCAGCAACATCAACCATCTCGATTGGCATTCCGGTAATTGTTTTCCACTCGATGAAAGTTTCCATTTCATCCATAAAATCAGCATAACAAATGACCAGCATATTACCATGTTCACCAACGGGGTCGTACCTGTTTGCCGAATTGAAATTCATAAAATGCCTGTCGTAAATATTCATAAACTCATAATCCATCCTTGATGGAAGATCGGGCCTGTCAATAGTATTTACAGAAGAAATACCATCTTCTACCACTTCAATTGTAACATCAAAATATACTCGTAAGGTTTTGCTTACAGGATTATATTGAAAAGGCTGGAAATGAATGGCCTGTCCCCTGAGATCACGAATGATGTATGGCTCATTGATTTTAGCCAGTTCGCCCGGATAGAAAGCATCATTATCATATTGCTTCCCAAACTCATAAGGAATAGTTGCCGGATCAATATCGCGTGTCAGATTTCCCTTTGAAGGGGCAATTAATACATCATTGAATTCAACATATTGTGATGAAATAATATTCACCTTCATATGCGACATATCAGGCACAATAATCGAACCTGATAATATTGGAAGGTCTGGTGCACCTTTCAATAGCAATGGCGCGCCATTTTCAAGTGAAATTAACCAGGAATTTCCCTGATCAGTTAACACTTCATCTTTCCAAAATCCATTTAATGTAAAATGAACAGAAGACTGCGTAATTTGAGAGCTAATTAACGATACATTAGCCTGTGCAGGTTGATCAGAGGTAACATTCACCCAGTCAGAAGCCTGCAAATTCAGAAATGCAATTGCAATAATTGCGACAATAAATAGTTTTTTCATACTTCTTTAGTTTTTTCTTATTTATTTCGAGATTACGATTTTTTCTACAAAGCTTTGATTAGCGTTCCTTACCGTTACAAAGTAGATCCCTTTAGCTTTTTGACTAAGATCTATTGTTTCCTTAGCAGAAATATTTTCATTTTGATAAATCAAGGATCCAACAGTATTCCTGATTTCAACACTAACATCAGCACTAACCTCTAAAGTAAAAATACCACTACTTGGATTAGGATAAAGCTTGTATTTTAAAGTTTCTCTTTCTTCAAAGCCAACCCAGTAATGAACGGTTATAAAATCATCTTTTGTAATTGTGTTTTCATTATCGCCATCTGAAACCGTTAGACTTACACTATATACTCCGGGAACATAATAAGATATTGTCGGATTTTCCTCGTTGGATGTTGCCGGTTCTCCGCCTTCAAATGTCCACGCATATTCCGTTATATTTCCAATGGAATTACTAGAAAAATTGACATCAGGAATTTCATAAATATTTTGAATATCAGACGTGAAATCAGCAAATAAGGGTGCTAAGCCTGCGGCCGGAAGAACAATAAAATCAACCCATGCACAATCCGAACCTCCAATTGTATTGGCATCCTTTTTATACTCCCATTTTAACGTATGTTCGCCTTCGGTAATTTCAAATTCCTCAAATGACCATGCAACATTTCCATCCCAACTTCCTTTTTCACTTCCATCGATATAGAACTTTAGTTTATCATATCCGCTTTCGGAGCTAACTTTTTTATAGAAGCTTATTACATCATCCATAGGAACATCAATAATTAATTCTAATGCCGTACTTTGGTTATTACCAATAGCTCCTGATTTTGCTGAATACACTCCTTCATAAACATCTATTCCTTCAATAATTTCCCAATCTGCATTACCTGAGAAAGTCCAGTCGAATGCAGTGAAATCTCCAGTCTCAAAATCTTCAACAATTAACCCAATAGGTAGCATCACTGAAGATGAAGCTGAATAAGCATCTGCAACAAGATCAGTACTGAAGTTTGCTAAAACTCCAATTGGAGCATCTTCTGCCGTAACAATTTCAAATGAGACTTCAACATATCCGGCCGAATCAATCACGCCCAATTCAACACTTGAAGTATTTACAGTGATGTATTCGCTGGAAGAAACAAGGCTCATGGCAGCATCGGATGATTCATCATGTCCATTGTTTTTTGCATGATAAATTAAATTCACAGTTTCGCCTGCATCCAGTCTACCATTATCATTACCACCCGTCGCATCATCAATACTCACAAAAACAATTTCCAGGTCAGGAGCATTGGCTATATCCGTAAAACCTGATACAAAATTTTCTCTATCCGGAACTGTTGCTGTCATAGTAAAACTCAGAACTGTTTGATCGGGAATATTATTTGCAACAGTAAATGAAAATGCATTTTCTATGCTTACTTCTCCTTCGGCTGCTACAGTACCAAAATTCTCCAGGGAATCAACGAGGGTAATATATAAATTTTCTGTTGTAATCATAACCTCAACTTCGGCATCTTCAACTCCAACATTTTCAACACTAAAATCAAGTAATATGGATTCACCACAATCTATCATTCCATTATCATTTCCTGATTCATCATTTACAACATGATTTGCGTAAATAATGTAGGGACCCTCAGCTGGTATGATATCAATTGAGGAAATATAAGGCTGGTAATTTTGAGCAGTTACGACAATTTCCGCTACACCAGGTGCAGGGAAAGCTTCTAAGTCAATATCAGCATGGCCATTCTCATCAGCTAAAGCAACTCCGTGTATTACATTATTCATTGTGATGCTAATATATGCATACGGAACCGCATCAACAGACGTGGTTGATTGCCCGAACATAATTGCACCAACATGCGTAACAGGCATCTCGTCAGGAACACCATAATAAATCATTAATGAAGGGTCACCCATCAGGTTATATATATCCCAGTAATAGGTTGCAGAACCGGGTGCGCCTTCTGAAACTGCAAAATTACCTGCATACACAACCTGATCCATTGTCGTAAACCATTCGCCAAAGTCTTCACCATGATCGTGGAATGACCTGTCATAGTTACCTAAGCTTGTTTCTTCATAGGCAGGTGGAATTTCGCTGATAGCTCCAACGCCAACACCGAAATAATAATCCTCATCCCACATAGTACTGTTTGATCCTCCTATATAGCCAACCGCTCCTTTGTTTTCAGCCCTTAAAATTTCTTCAGCAAAACAAGAAGAAGGATTTGCGAACTCACTTGAGGAACAGCAGTTTCCAATTAACAAACCATACTTGTCCTGATTTTGCAAAGCAGGAATATGACCCGTATTGAATGATGGATCACTCCAACCACTGGGCCCACAGTGAGCCGTATAATTTGCAAAGGTTACACCATTACTAATATCCTGCCTTATCTGAGCCGCATTACTTCCTGAGTTTGGATATAAATAAGTATGAGAAAAAATATCATGATCTTCGTTAAAATAATTTATAGTGCCATAATTAATTTGCCCGTTACCATGACTAGCTCCAAATCCACCATCCATACCGGCAACCATTACAACTTCTTCCAGGTAGGAAGGATCAGGCATTGTAAATTGCTCATATTGTAGTGTTTTATCGATATAAGGCTGTAACTGAGTTTCATTATTAGCGGAAAATCTTCCATAAAAAATCTCAGGAAACAAATCGCCTGTGTATTCAAAATACAAACGGTCGGTCTTACTACTCTGGTTTCCTGTGTAAGTAGGTATTTGAGCTACATCACCAACAAATAATACAAATGAAGGTGCAGGGTCTTCTGGTGTGCCGGCATCGTATAAGTCTTGTATATAGGCTTTTATTTCGGGTTTTGTTGTACCAATAATATCGGTGTACGTTTCAACAACAGTAAATCCTTTTCTTGTTTTCCATTCAATAAATGGCTGTAATTGATCTTCAAACATCCGATCTGAAACGATTACATATTTAATGGGGTACTTGGTAAAATTTTCCCTACTGGCAGGCTGGGAATAATTTTCCAACATACCAAAAAGATCATTAAAATATGGTGAATAATACTTTTCTTTCTGTGATTGTGTAAGTGCTAAATCAGCTCCTTCAAATACAATTTCAAATTCGAGATTTTCATACACACGGATTGTATTTTTAACGGGGTTATAAAATATCGGGGAAATATTAACCCTGGCAATATTGGTTCCACGCATTATACCCAATACATCAACAGTAACCAATTCCTGATTTATAAATGCATCCAACTCATAAATTTCATTGTTACAAATAAATTCAGGAGCATCACCACATTTTGGAACTGAAAACTGTAATGGCAGAATCTGATTTACAACTCCATAATCTGACAGATTATACTCAGCTATATTATAATTAATTATCTGAACCACAGGTGTCGCTCCATGTGGAATCTCAATCAATCTTCTCCTTACCGGTAGTTCAGGATCTCCATAAACTGTGCTCTTAGTATAAGCAGCAGTAACTAACTTAACATAGTCCTGGCCATCCATGTTCACAAACTCAGTGTTGATAGAGCCAACTTTATTCAAGAATATGAGGTTTAATTCGCTGCTTGATAAGAGTTGTAACTCAGTTTGACTACCCTGGTTTGTTTTAATAGTTTTAGCATTTAAATTGCATGTGACTAGGCTAAAAACAAAAAGAAAAATTGAAATTTTAGAAAGAAAAGTAATTTTTTTCATTTGATTTTTTTAATTTAAGGTGCAAATATATTGATTCTGTTAATAGGGGTATGTTAAATGGGATTAATAATAATAACAACAGAAAATCAAGAAGGTTGCCTAATAATAATACTAATCTCGTTAAACTAATTTAATTTATTCATTAATTATTTATTAGACAACTCATTAGGTAAATTGGTTGCTTATACAATAAAATTGAAATATCTGGATGCTTTTAGCCTATTTAAGGGCAATTGAATGGTACTTTTTCGCAAGGTTTTTTACCGGATACCATGTGGCAATTATACCAATGCACATCACGGTTATAAATACATAAATAAAATCCATCCACTTCAAAGCAACCGGGTATGCATCAATAATGAATGATCCCTCCTCAGAACCCAATTTTACAAATCCAAATCTTTGCTGTAAATAGAGAATAATAAACCCAAAAACCAAACCTGTAATTGCACTTATCAGGCTTATTAATAAACCTTCTGTCATGAAAATGCGAAAAATAAGTTTTTTGCTTGCTCCAAAACTTTTAAGGACAGCAATATCTTTCAATTTCTCAACAATGAGTATCGATAAAGAGCCTATCATATTTATTGAAGTAAGAATAAGTATGAATACCAAAATGAGAAAAATGGCGGTTTTTTCTGATTTTAGTACTTTATATAGGGTTTCATTTTGCTGAAAACGATTCTTAACATGGAATTCAGGCCCAATAATAATTTCTATATCCTTTTGAATCTGATCATAATCAGAACCAGGTTCTATAAAGACATCAATACTGCTTACTTCCATTTCATAATCGAGTAGCTTCCTTACAAACCGGATTGGAGCAAATACATATCTTTCATCAAATTCCTGCTGAACAGAAAACACACCGGCAGGATGAATCGGTTCAATATTGAATGCATTTGAAATGTTGAAAGAGGAAGGATCTCCCCTTACAGGAACATACACATTTAACAGTTCGGTAATGCTTCTCACATTTACACCCAGATACCATGCTACCCCTGCCCCTACCACAACAAAGTTTGAAGTACCTTCCTTCAGAACAAATGTACCATTAACCAGCATGGTATCGATACCTGAAAGTTGAATATAATTTTGCGAAACTCCCTTTATTTTGGCTATGTACTGGTTGTCGCGATACTTATAAAGAACATCTTCTTCGACTATTTCGGCAATATCAATTACACCTTTAAGCTCTTTTATTTTATCAGCAGGAAAATCAAGTATTTGAAAGGTTTTACCCTTAGCGGCAGTAATTTCAAAATCAGCATCAATTACGTTATACATGGATTTAATAACACTTTCAAAACCATTAAATACTGACAACACAACTATCAATGCAGCAGCACCTATTGTTAGCCCGATAATCGTAATGAGTGAGATAACATTAATCAGATTATGCGACTTTTTTGAAACAAGGTACCTCTTTGCTATGAAAAATGAGACTTGCATTTACTCGGTTTATCTTTTAAAGTATACTGTTACAAATGGTTTTTTTATAAAGACTTTGTTTATTTCCATGCTTTAGCAACTAAACCTGTGCCTGTTTTATTGTTTTTGCTGACGTCAATAAAGTTCAGAATTAAGACTATGGGGAACGTGAACAAATAATAAAACGGAAGCAAAATGAAAAATAAATAGGAAGCATTTAACATAATGATAGGATACTTCATACTCAATCTCCATGCTATTTTACCGTATTTTCCATATTGATAGTGCACCTCAGTTTTGAAGAAACCTGCATTCTTCATTTTTGTAGAGATCTCTTCAATACCATAGCCGTCACGAACATGTTCATCAATAAAGGAATGACTGCTATCTTCATGATCGTGATCGTGATGTACTTCCGAACCTCCCTGGTCTGACGGTGTTGAGATCAATAAAAAGCCACCCGGTTTAAGTGATTCACAGAAGTTTTTCAGTACAAGTTCATCTTCTTCGATATGCTCCATAACATCAACACAAAGCACCATATTATAGGCTTCCGGCTCTTTGAACTTAGTTAAATCAGCTACTTCAAAAGAGGTATTAGTTAATCCAATTCTTGAAAAGAAACTATTGCAATCTGCAATTTGTTCCTCTTTTACATCCACACCTTTTATGGTCCAGTTTTTATATTTCGATGCCATATAATACTCATACTGACCGAATCCGGAACCCGCATCCAACACCATTTGTGGGCCTTTGTTTTCTTTAACCCATTGTTTGATCGCTTTACGTATATGCCATGAACGAAGTAAAAGAATATCCAACAAACGGTAAAATAACTTGCGCAGTGTTGGTGTTGTATTAAATACTTTTCCCAGCTTTCTTTTTATTGGATCGTATTGCATTAAATTTCTTTTTAAAGATTGATTTGAGTGTGGAATGAGAGTGTTAAGCTCTAATCATTAAGTAAATTCTCAATATTTTCAATATAATCCAGCGAATCATCATCATAAAACTGAAGGCTGGGAACAACACGTAGCTGGTGCCTGATCCTGGAACCCAATTTTCCTCTAATCTCGCTTGAATGACGTTTAATGTCAGCCATTAATACTTCTTTATCAGGAGTTGCAAACAAACTAAGATACACCTTAGCTAAAGACAGATCAGGACTCACTTTAACCTTGGTAACAGTTACCATTGCCCCTTTCGTAACATGCTTTAAATCAATTTGTATTATCTCACCCAAATCTTTTTGTAATAATTTAGAAACACGGTCTAATCTTGTATTTTCCATGCTGCAAAAATATCGATTAAAAAAGACAATTAACACAAAGTACATTTGAAATGACTTTTTACTTATTAATTGTACATTTGTTAACCATACAAAATATCATTTGATAAGAAAAGATCACATAAAAAGCCTGATCAGCAAAGAAGTTGACTCTCTTATAAAAACAAGGCGACATCTTCATGCTCATCCTGAATTAAGCGAACATGAAAATAAAACAGCATCCTACATTTCAGATTTATTAAAAAGCTGGAAAATTAACCACCAAACCGGAATCGGAGGTTATGGCATTACAGGTGTTATTGAAGGAAAAAACCCTAATAAAAGAGTGATCGCCCTAAGGGCAGATATGGATGCCCTGCCAATAATGGAGGAAAATGACTTTCCGTATAAGTCAGTTAATAATGGCATAATGCATGCTTGCGGACATGATGTGCATATGACTTGTTTACTTGGATCGGTAAAAATTCTTCATGAGCTTCGCCATGAATTTGAAGGAACTGTTAAATTCATTTTTCAACCCGCCGAAGAACTTGTTCCCGGTGGCGCATTTCGTATGATTGAAGAAGGTGTACTGGAAAATCCAGCTCCGGAAGCAATCTGTGCACAACATGTTTTTCCTGATCTTGAAGTCGGACAACTTGGTTTTAAAAGCGGCTTGTATCTGGCATCTTCCGATGAAATTAACCTGTATATTAAAGGCAAAGGTGGACATGCTGCTATACCTGTGCAATACGACAACACAATTTTGGCTGCAGCACAAATTCTGGTTGATCTTGACAAAATGATGACTGTGAATAAAATCCCCGAAATACCATCAGTTCTTGCATTTGGGAAACTTATTGGAGACGGTGCATGTAACCTTATTCCATCAGAAGTAAAAATTCATGGTACATTCAGAACATTTGATGAAGCATGGAGAAAAAAAGCGCATAAGCTCATCGTTCAAATAGCTAAAAAAACAGCTTCATTATACGGGGCTACATGTGAAATAGAAATTGATAAAGGTTATCCGTTCCTTATGAATGATTACAAAGTAACTGAAATTGCAAAAAATGCTGCCACTGAATTTCTTGGAAAAGAAAATGTAAAGGAGCTGGAATTACGGACTACCGTTGAAGACTTCGCGCGCTATACACAACTAATTCCCGGATGTTTCTATCGTTTGGGAACAGCAAACCACTCAAAAGGTATCGTGTCAAATCTGCATACATCCACATTTGATGTAGACGAAAAGAGTATTGAGATCGGAACGGGTTTTATGATTTGGAATGCTCTTGCACAACTTAAAACTCAGGATTAATCATGATAGTTGGAGAAAAATCTTACCAGACTGTATGGATAGAAGGCACATCAGTGTTTATGATCCAGCAAAATTTATTGCCTTTTGAGTTCAAGATTCATGAATGCCCGACATATTGGGATACCTGCATGGCAATTACTGATATGATAGTTCGGGGTGCAGGGGCCATCGGAGCAGCTGCAGGATATGCCATGGCACAGGCATTTTTGTTATCTAAAAAGAAAACAAAAGCCCTGACTATTCGTGAAGCCCGCCAGGATATTGAAAATACCAGGCCCACAGCTAAAAATTTATTTTATGCGATTGACAGAGTTTATAAAGCAGGTTTGGTTTCTCCTGAAAATGCGATGATCGAAGCGCAAAAAGTGGCTTTGGAAGATTCACAGAACTCGAAAAAAATAGGCGAATACGGAGCAGAATTATTTGGCAGAAGTGTAAATATCCTAACGCATTGCAACGCCGGCTGGCTGGCTTTTGTTGATTACGGCACAGCATTAGCTCCTGTTTATCTGGCAAAACGACAAGGTAAGGATGTATTTGTTTATGTTGACGAAACCCGACCCCGTAACCAGGGAGCAAAACTTACCGCATGGGAACTACATAACGATGGTGTACCCCATGTAATCATCCCCGACAATGCTGCTGCTGCACTGATGGCCAAGAAAAAAATAGATTTTGTGATTGTGGGCGCGGACAGGATTGCAGCAAACGGTGATGTAGCTAACAAAATTGGTACGCTTGAAAAAGCCATTATTGCAAAAGAATTTGGCGTTCCATTTTATGTTGCTGCTCCAACTTCTACTTTCGATCTGGAATGTAAAACCGGAAAAAATATCCCAATTGAAGAACGCGATCAGGATGAGGTGCTATATCAAACCGGTATTGACAATAATGGTAATCTAATAAAAGTGTTGGTAAGCTCCCCCGGTTCTAAAGCTTTAAATCCTTCGTTCGATGTAACGCCTGCTAAATACATCACCGGGATCATTACCGAAAGAGGAATTATCAAAGCACACAATATGTCAATAAAAAAGATATTTGAAGATTAATAATCTAATGATGAGCGAGAAATTTGAACGATGCCCTTGGCCTGCCAATAAACCCAATGATGTTGCATATCACGACAATGAATGGGGTGTACCTTTACATGACGATCGGAAACTGTTTGAATTCATGCTTTTAGATGCATTTCAGGCTGGCTTAAGCTGGTCGACTATCATAAACAAAAGAGAAAATTTCCGTAAGGCATTTGATAACTTCGAACCTGCTATCATAGCTAAATATGATGAAAAGAAGGTTGAACAATTACTTAATAATGCGGGTATCATTCGGAACCGGTTAAAAATCCGATCTTCAATTTCAAATGCGAAACTATTCCTTAAAGTACAAGAAGAATTCGGCAGCTTTGATCAATATATCTGGCAGTTTGTGGGCGGCAAGCCCATTGTTAATAAATGGGAGCGTACGGAACAAATTCCTGTCAGTACAACCGAATCCGATGCTATGAGTAAAGACCTTAAAAAAAGAAGATTTAGATTTGTGGGAACGACAATCTGTTATGCTTTCATGCAGGCTGCAGGCATGGTTAACGACCACCTGGTGAGTTGCTATCGCCATAATAAGGCTCTTATTTAATTATATCCGGTTACTATCTGTAATCCCGGTTTAAACCATTTTAATTCTTTTTACCCCTCCACTGCAAAATAATTGCCACCTTTTCGTTGGTAATAACAATGAGCCTGAAAAACACCCGCTTAAAAAAAATTATTGATCATCGTGCCGATCGCTTTTTTATTGGCACTTATGTTCAGCATTGGGGTATATTTGTATTTTCCGAAAATTATCTACCGGGGAACGGTAGCCGCTACATTGGTCATACTTAAAGTTTCCGGAAAAGACCAGCCTTACGAAACAACTTACGGCATACATCCCTGCCTGCTGCACAAAATAGAATTGGTAATTGAAGAAGCAAACTCAAAAGGGATTGATTTAAGGGTTGTGCGTGGTTACCGAAGCCCGAAAGAACAACAACGGCTTTATAATATCGGCAGGAATACCCCGGGCGGTATAGTGACCTATGCCCGACCGGGTTTTTCTGATCACAACTACGGCCAACCCAACTGGCAATCGGAAAGGTGGGATGAAATTGGAGCCATAGGAAAAAACATGGCCTAATCTGGGGCGGCGACTGGAAACGTCTTGTTGACAGGCTTCATTTGCAGCTATCGCGCTATGATATTTTCACACATGTGTTTTAAATTATCCGGCATGTGATAATGGAAACTTACTTTTCACGGAGCATTCTCAGGTAATAGGACAACCGGACACCGCATATCAGGCATGCTGTAATTTACCACAAAACATCCTAGAAAAAGCCCTAAAAAAGATCAAAACCGAGCGTTTTTTTACACTTTTTAAGAAAAATAAGGCTAACAGGACGCGGCGTGTCATACTATGGGGTGAAAAAAGGGTTATTGTTTTGCAGTTAAAATATGAACCATCAAAAAGGATATTAAAATGAAGAAAATATTAATAACCGCCGTTTTAGCTATCGGGATGGTAGCAACAACTTATGGAAACGAGAAGGAAGTGAACATTATATTAGAAGACAACCAATTACACTTTAATTATTATTCTCCATTGAATTACGAAGGAATTATTGTTGACCGGTTAAGCCAATTAGTTCTTGTAACCGAAAAAGGTGCAAAACTTACCCTTTCAACAGATGACTAAATTGTTAGCCAGAAAAGCTTTACTTTGAAAGCATAACGGTTACCTATGAATTATCCACATGTGAAGCCAAACTTTAAAGCGATCAAAGAATTGTGGAGGCCAAGCTGAAACATGCCAACGTAAGTTGTATCACACTTGTCAGGACAATGATTAATATCGATAATAATTTAACATGCGTCACTCTGGTGTTCAGGGACAAAGGCAACATTTTTGCCAGCAAACTACCCGAAAGCGTCAACGGTATACACGATGACCATTACCATGTGGATTTTAAAATTAACTCCCGGTAACTTGAAGCTTAGTAACCCGGTATTGCCAGCTTGAAAACATATTGCACATTTCGTAAATGTTGGCAGATTAAACAAAAGCAACGTGATTTATTTTTTTAACTTTGTAAGCTTGGAATCGTTTATGACGATTGAGCGTTCAAACCCCTGATTCGAATTATAAGATATAATGTGTGAAAAAACTTTTCTTTATTACAGGAATCCTAATCATTGCATCGGTAAACATCTATGGTCAAGAAGGTAAAAAAGTAGTTTTTGGCGTGGGTGGCACCCTAACAAATGCAAATATTCAGAATGTAAATTTTTATGGCGAGCCAAAATTTGATTATAACCTGAAATTAGGTTATGATTATTCACTTAACATAGGGTATAATTTTAGTAAGCGTTTTGCAATATATTCCGAGTTTCAGTTTTCGGCACAAGGCCAACGAAATGTGGGAGGCCAAAAAGTGAATGGCATAAAATATAACAATACAATCAGAAACATGACGCTAAATTATTTTAACATACCCCTGTTTCTCAAATATACATTTAAGGCTATGAGGATTAAAAAAACTTATTTTAGAATTTTAGCCGGCCCTCAGTTTGCGTACTTAACATCTGCTAAACAGTCTTATACAAGAAACGGCCAGGTGTTAAGAACCGAAGAAACGAATTTGGACGGAGAAGTATTTCAAACAGATGCCGAAATCATAACAAACCGCTTTATAAGCTATGATATTAGCATCGCTTTTGATATTGGAGCAGACATTTATGTTAATGAAGTATTTTTTATAAGTATGGGCTTGAGGGTGAATTATGGTTTTATGGATATAAACTCCGCACCATACAAAATGCCCGATTATTTGGGTAATTATAAGCCTTCATGTAATGTATGGGAAGGTCTGTATGTTAGTTTTAATTATATGCTTGATACAAAATCGAAAAGTGGAGAATCCTCATTTTATTAATAGCGTTTGCTAATCAAAATTTGTATTTGGTTAGGCAACAAGATTATCAACCTCCTTATGTTTTTTCTTACTTTTACAATTCATTTATAAACCTAAATCGTATTCATAATGAAAAATATCCTTGCCGTCAGGGTCATTCTTATCCTGGTATTCATTGTTTTGTTTAGCCAGGCTGAAGCCAAGAAGAAAAAAGTCGAAACAAATCCAGACAGTCTGAAAGCAAGTACTTTCAGCGGTCTGAAATGGAGAAGTATTGGACCGGCATTTGCATCAGGAAGAATTGCTGACTTTGCTGTTGACCCTAATAATTTCAGCACCTATTTCGTAGGAGTTGCCTCGGGACACATATGGAAGACAACCAACAACGGAACAACATTTGAACCTATTTTTGATAATCATGGCACCTATGCCATTGGCGCACTTGCAATGGATCCGAATAACTCAAATATAGTTTGGGTGGGAACGGGAGAGAATAACCACCAACGAGCATTAGGTTACGGCAATGGTGTTTACAAAACCAATGATGGCGGTAAGAAATGGGAAAACATGGGATTGAAAGAATCGCGTCAGATAGGAGGCATATTGATTGATCCCAGAAATTCAGATATTGTTTACGTTGCTGCAGAAGGCTCAGCCTGGGGATCAGGTGGTGAACGCGGTTTGTATAAAACTACCGATGGTGGTAAAAACTGGGAAAAAGTACTCGAGATCAGTGAACATACTGGTGTTGCCAACATTTGTTTTGAACCAGGAAACCCTGACGTAATATACGCAGGAGCTGAACAACGCCGGAGGAAGCAGTTTTCAAAGATTGGCGGAGGCCCCGAATCAGCTTACTATAAAACAACTGATGGAGGTAAAACATGGGGTAAACTCACCAACGGAATTCCTGACATTGATAAAGGGGGTATGGCTATAACTGTTTCCCCGGTTAATCCCAACATCGTTTATGCCATGTTCGAAGCATCGAATGGCAAAGGGGGCTTTTACCGATCTACTAATCGTGGTGCTTCATTTAAAAAAATGAATGATTACTATTCCAGCGGACAATATTACAGCGAACTTGTCTGTGATCCTAAAGATGAAAATAAAGTGTATTCCACAGACACAAGAACAAAATATACGCTTGATGGCGGAAAAACCTGGAAAAACATAAGCAACAACAAACGCCATGTAGATGACCATGCCCTGTGGATTGACCCAACAGATACTGATCATCTTTTAATTGGTGGCGATGGTGGTATATATGAAACTTGGGATTCTGGAGCTACATTCCTTTTTAAAACCAATTTGCCGGTTACCCAATATTACCGGGTGAATGTTGACAATACCGAACCTTTTTACTGGGTATATGGAGGAACCCAGGACAACAATAGTATGGGCGGACCATCACGTAATTTAAAATCGAGTGGTGTAACAAGCGATGAGTGGGTAGTAACACTTGGTGGTGACGGATTTTGGCAGGCTACTGAACCTGATAATCCGGATATAGTTTATTCAGCTTATCAGTATGG
>Ga0164313_10000033_pt1 | contig 76366 bp, 79 predicted proteins | sample GuaBasSedimGuay4_FD_113735 | JGI IMG/M metagenome (GOLD analysis project Ga0164313, IMG submission 113735) | Subseafloor sediment microbial communities from Guaymas Basin, Gulf of California, Mexico - Guay4, Core 4569-4, 0-3 cm | ecosystem: Environmental > Aquatic > Marine > Hydrothermal vents...
CTATGATAAATGTGATCTTAGAACACCATAATATTATGGTGAAATTGGGATACAAATACTATACTAATGAGCATGGAGTAATATGTTACACACCTTTAACGAACTTAAACAATAGAGATGAAAGCACTATCAATCAAGCAACCCTGGGCCGGACTTATTGCCGGTGGGTTCAAAACGATTGAGACACGGAGTTGGCAAACCAAATACCGTGGGGACCTGCTTATCTGCTCATCCCGAAAAGCAATGATAGGTATGGGCCATGAGTTTTATCTACACCCCTTATGCCATTACCAAGGATCGTCTATCTGTCTGGTAAAAGTGGTGGACTGTGTGCCGATGGAGGAGAAGCATCAGATAGATGCTATGTGCCGTGTGTACGTGGGTGCCTGGGCATGGATGTTGGAAGATGTGCGTCCGGTCAAACAAATACCCGTTTCCGGTAAACTGTCTATATTTGAAGTGGATTTTTCATACGAAGATCTTAAACCGTAAATTCTTAACTGATGAGAAAACAGCTAATTATTTTGATGATGATGGCTTTTCCTGCTATTATAATGGCCCAGACAGCTATCGATTGTATTGACCCCAAGTACGAGCACGTGGATGATTCATGCGAATTTGTCCTGGTCGATTACCGTGACAGCATAAAAGTGTGGGAAAACTGTTGCCTGGAATCTTATACACAATCACCTCCCCCGGGCGAAGTGTCAGCCCCAGGCGATAAGTTGGAGGTGACCCTCACAGCTATCGATTGCCAGGGAAATGTAGCATCAATCTCTTTCCCCGTATTCGTACTGGACACCATTCCACCAAAATTCTACTGTGATGATGATGGTGATGTAGGTAAACCACCGGTGGAAGAAATCCGAAGGAGAGTAATTGTGCTGACTGATCCAAATGTGGATCCAAACAAAGAGTCGGATGATAAAATGAGCCTGGTCCGCTTGATGCTATACTCAAATGAATTTGATATTGAAGGGATCGTGGCCACCTGCAGCCATAACCTGTATGCACGATACACCGAACCAATATACGATGCTATTGATGCTTTTGAACAAGCGCTGCCAAACCTGAAGAATCATGCAGGGAATTGGCCAACGGCTGACTATTTACGCTCTGTCACAGCCCTGGGTCCCGCAAGCTACGGAACTATGTTTGCCCTTAATGAAGAACCGATCAGTGACGGTGGTAGGTTGATTGTTAACGCACTGATGGTTGATGACCCAAGACCTTTATGGGTTACCATTTGGGGTGATGGTGCTGTGATAGTGCAAGCATTGGAATATATTAAAGCCACCCAAGGTGAACAGGCCGCTTTAGATGCTTCACTAAAATTACGTGTATTGGATAACGCCGGGCAGGACGATTCAGGCGCTTGGTTGAAAGCAGCATATCACTATCCCTATACATTTTATGTTCGTTGGGTTCGTGGTGGAATGGCCATGGATTCAATAAGCGATACACCAACCGGAATTTCATGGTTCCCCTATTGCGGTGAATGTGCCAAGGGTGATGTTTCTTATGTATCTGATTATTGGGTGGAAAAAAACATTCAACCAAAAGGTCCATTGGGTGCTGAATATCCTGATCGAAGGTATCTAAAAGAGGGCGACAGTCCAACAATGCTTTACTTGATCCCAAATGGATTAAATGACCCTGAACATCCACACATGGGAAGTTGGGGTGGAAGTTTCACAAGGGAACCACAACCCGGTGTCAGGTCCATAAGGCACCCACTTGGCCGGGCTGATGAATTCACAGAATCAGAATTTGACCCATATTACATGGATGAATTTGTTGAAATCACATGGAACGGTTACACAAGTCATTACGCCTCAATCTTCAGATATTGGGAATTCTTTCAAAACGATTTCCTTGCACGGATCAATTGGACTATGACACCCAACTATTTACAAGCAAACCATCCACCAAGGCCGTTTATTGGATTGGACGGTTCACGTGACATCGTTTACATGGACGTACAGCCGGGAAGTCAGGTCCAACTATCAGCAGCAGCGTCAACGGACCCGGATGACTTTGAAATTCACTTCAATTGGGAATATTACGGGTATGCTGGTACATATCCGGGTGATGTAATCATAAACGGTGAATCAGCGAATTCGTCAACCATAAACATTCCACCTGACGCTTCAGGGTATGAAATCCACATCGTTCTTGCTGTAACGGATATTGGTAGTCCACCATTACGAAGGTATCGAAGGGTGATCTTAACTGTGGCGTAAAACATTATGGGTAAAGTTTCCTAACTTGCTGTGATTAGACGTTTCACAAAAAAACTATATCATGGAAAAAAAAGGATTTAATAAATCGACACCAAGTTCGCATCTACGTAGAGATGTAACAGTTAAACTACCCACAACGAAGCCACCAGTAAAAGCGCCTGCAGCAAAACCCAAGGCAAAAACCAAGGCGAAAGCACCTGCAGCAAAAAAGAAGTAAGGTGATGTATTTTTGAAAAAGTTATTAACAGCGGTCTGGTAACCATTTTTACTATATATTTGTAACGGTTTCATGCTTTTGGATGGAGGATGACCAACTTGACCGATAGCCACTGTTCATTTGAGCAGTGGTTATTTTTTGTACTATTGTGATCTAATCCATTCAAACCACATGACAAACCATCCAGATGCAGAGCGCATCGGCCTCAGTCTAACCCCGGAGCAGGAATTAGCAATTCACCAGTCACATATCAAAGTTGAGGGTATTAATTACCTCACAATCCCCAGCCAGTATCTATGGGCAGAGGATCTTAATATAAACGAAAAGTTTCTAATGTCATTCATCCGTATGGCTGATCAAAAAGATCACTGTTGGGCCTCCAATACCACCCTTGCGAAATGGACCGGATTAACGCTTGGATCATTAAAAAACCTAATTGTTGCTTTAAAGAAGAAAGGCTACCTGGAACAAATCTCATGGGATGGCCGTCACAAGCGGGTTATAAAGTGTTTGAAGTAAATTCTCTCGTCATTTTAAAATGACGGCTGCCGTCTCATTAGAATGACGCATAAAAGAAATAGAGAAAGTAATACTGTTCTTTAGTGTTCTTTGTTTAGGTACAAACAAAAAATCTTACACTATTACATTCACGGAATTTCATAACTTGGCAACAATTAACCGAAGCCGAACGGTTGATCTGCTTTCTTGTTTCATAGCAAGTGACCCCCATTGCGCAAACATTGGGGGTTTTTTGTACCTTGCATCCATGAGCAATCATTAAAAACCTTAACAGATGAATGACTATAAATTAGCCATCGAAATAAAGGTTACAACAACACCAGTAGATTCACTAGGCTCTCCAAAGCAGCAAGATCTATTCGTTGAAACCCAGAAACAAACAACCTTATTTTCCGGAACAAAAGAAGAGATACAGTCAATGCTGGCGGATGCTGTGCTGCCGATCTCTCGACAGTGGATGCTTTCCACCAACGAGCCTCCAATCGTCAACATAGGTGATTCTGTTGTGACAGGAAACAGAGCAACAGTAACCGGCCAGGTAGATGCACAGAGCTTATCCACGGTTATCACTTTGGAATATGGTCCAACAATAGAATTAGGATCCTCACTCGCTGCCAATGAGTCCCCCCTCTCCGGAGAAGGAATGGCTGATGTGACATTTAGTGTAACCGACCTGGCACATGAAACCGGATACTTCTACAGGATCAAAGCTGTTAGTGCAGGCGGGACGGTGTATAGCAATATAAAAACGCTCACAACACCCCAACCCCTCATACAGCTTACAGTAGAATATGATGGCATCACACAGTTTGATTTTAAATTCAAAGCACCAGCCACCTCCAATCTGGTTATTACTGATGGTGATGGTACACATACGGTAGTAGCAGGGCAGGATGACACCTTAGTAACCCATACAACGAGCTACGCCAGTGCAGGGATATACTATTTCTATATAGAGGGTGATTATTTGGATATAACGCAACTGGCCGTTATTAGTGATTTAGTTACTATGGATATTTCTAGACTTGGGAGTTTGGTAAATTTAACAGCCTGTACATTTAATGGAAATGGTATTTTTGGAGATATATCAGAACTGTCAACGAGTTCCGTCTTATCAAATGTCACTATTCAAAATACTCTTATTCATGGGGACATGACAACCCTTGTTAATGTGACTGCTGCTACTTTTAATAATACCAATGTTTCAGGGAATCTCTCAAAAATATCTGCGTGGCCTATAACTATATTTATCTCCGTTAATGCACAATTAACATTTGATTCTGTTGTTTCGTGGACGTTAGGGGGAACATTTTTCGCATCTGGGCAAAACTGGACACCTACCATGGTTGATAACTGTCTTATCAGTCTTGCCCTTGGGGGAACAACAGGGCAAACAATCAACATTGGAGGCAACAACGCAGCCAGGTCCTCTGCATCGAACGCAGCGATGGCCACACTCATAGAGGCTGGAAACACAGTCACAGTAAATGAGGGTGGAGTGGTAGGAACGGCTCCAATCTCTCTGATGGTGGTGTATGATGGCATCACACAGTTTGATTTCAAATTCAAATTACCCGCCACCTCCAATCTGGTTATTACTGATGGTGATGGTACACATACGGTAGTAGCAGGACAGGATGATACCTTAGTTACCCATACAACAAGCTATGCCAGTGCAGGCACTTACTACTTCTATATAGAGGGGGATTATTTGGATTTAACAGTTATTAATGTATCGTTACAGGAATTTGTTTCTGGTGATGTGTCTGGATGGGGAACTTTAATAAATTTAACAGAAGCCATTGGGGTGCTGTCTGGTCTTTACGGTAATATAGACTCATTTGTCAATTTAACATCTCTAGTATTGATAAATTTTGCTATTTGTCCCGGAATTATTGGAAATATAAATTGGGCTAAATCAATAACTACATTAGATACTTTTAGGTTACAAGGAACAGGTCTTAGCGGAGATGCTTCAGAGCTATTTGGTTTGACTTTAATGGAACATTTAATTTTAAATGGAGATAAAGCAGTGACGTTTGATTTCGTTACGGTCTTTAATATGACTGGTTCAATTTATTTACATGATTGCAATCTTACCTCAACAATGGTTGATAATGCCTTAAAATCATTTGTCAACTTAACTGGTTGTAATATTGATCTTGGAGGCAACAACGCTCCTATGACTGCTGCTTCAGCCGATGCTTATCTTACTCTTTTAGCGAATGGTAATACGGTTACAGTTAATCAAACATTAGGCGCAGAATTGCATGTTGGTCCTAATGCTGCTTCCGATCCAAATGGTAACGAAGCAGACGCGACAACTGACTGGGTAGAGGCAAGCGCATTGTTCACATCTGTAAGTTCTCCAGTGAGTGTTGGGAGCAAGGCATTGTGTATTGAATCAAATACAACTCCAGCAGCTAATGCCCGGACGGGTATTTCAATTGCAGTGGTTGATACTAAATTCTATAAATTATCTCTTGATTGGAGGCATGTAGGTGTTGGAGGGGATTGGAATTTGACATTAGAATCTGTCGTTGTAGGGACATTAGGTTCAGCGGATGTTGCTTATACCTCGCTCGTGGCTTATATGAAAGCTGCAGATCTCTTAGCAACCATTCGTTTTATTGAGAACAATGCAGAAAATGATGGAGGAGTGTATTTTGATAATATATCATTTAAAGAATTACTATAATGAAAAATAAACCTACAGGATGCCTCCCAAGGTGGTTGCACTGGTTAATCAGGAAGAGAAAATAATTCATACCTTAGTATCAACTTTAAAAACTTAGACAAATGCAAGACTTCAAATTAGACATCGTGGTAAAGGTTACAGCAAAACCTGTAAACCCTAAAGTGGGTACCACACAGAGAGGCCCTTACGAAAGGAATCTTTTCGTAGTGAGCGAGACTAAGAAAGTCCATTATGTCGGGGACAAAGCCGATATAGCTGGATTTGTTGCTGATGCAATCCCAGTAATCGCCCGTCAGTGGGAGTTATCCGCCAGTGAGCCACCAGAGGTTACAGCACAGGCCGTTGTGACTGTTGCAACCACAACAGCAACGGTTCCTGGAATTGTTGATGACCAGGGTGTTTCCACTGTTGTGACTGCCGAGTATGGAGTAACAGAGGAGTTGGGATCATCTCAGGCAGCAACCCAATCACCACTATCAGGAGATGCGCCAACAGCCGTCACCTGTCTGCTTACCGGACTGACTGCCGGGACGCAGTATTATTACAGGATCAAGGCTCTCAGTGCCGCTGGAACAATCTTCAGTGAGCTGAAAACATTTACAACACCAGCCACATAATATTGTTGGGGTGCGGGGGAGGTCGGTAAGCTGAGTACAGCGAAAGCCTCCCCCCTTTTTTAAATCAAACGCTATGAAGCAGATAATTCGGCAGATTGTTTCTTTCCTAAAGAACTTGTTCTGGACCACCCCCACGGATGAGCCGGAACCGTTTAAGGCCACCGAGGTCAAACATCTCTACACCTGTATCAAGTACAAAGGCCAGTGGGTCAATCTACGGAACCATGAGGTAGCCGCATTTGAGGCTATGGCACGTTCGGATAAAAGAGCTATGGCACGTAGGTTCGAGGTAATGGTCCGAAAGGGTAAATTGAAGTTTGTTGAGATCGAGGGAAAAATGACCTGCGTAAAAAACAAAGACTATGAAGGCAAAGCTGACACTGGGAAATAACGTCATCGTAAAACTGGATCCGGATAACAAGATGATCAAAACACGATCAGGTCTGCAGCTTTATGTGGACACCTCTTTTGAGCCAGAGAAGCACGTTGTACGGATAGGAACGGTGGAGGCTGTGCCCAAGGAACTGATCTACCACCATGGCAAGAGTGGCTACCCATGGAAAACAACCATGGAGCTTAAAGTGGGTGATAGGGTGGTGATGTACTTCCTGGCCATTCAGAACTGCTTACGCCCAGAGAGAAAGACCTACTGGCGTGAGGGCAACACCACATGGATCTCTATCAAGTACCACAACATCTACGCAATCATCCTGGACAAAGATATTCAGCCTATCAATGGATACTTGTTTGTGGAGCCGGTGGAGGATCCTGAGTTTCTACGGATGCAGAAGGAGTATGAGCGCATCGGTATGGAGCAAGTCGATACCCGGGATCTGTCCAAAACAGATGTCACCTATGGGAAGATTAAGTATGCCGGCAAGCCCAACCAGGATTATGCTGATGATTATAAGTCGGACCAGTTCCATGATGAGTACCTGGGTGATACCGTTGTGATGAAAAGGATCCGTGACATACCAGTGGAGTATGAGTACCATGCGAAGATCGATGATGGATCTAAGCTGTACAGGATACAGAGACACGACATTTTAGCAATCTTAAACAACAGTTATGGAGGGTAAAATTCTTGCAGGGAAAGTGCTTATCAAGCCTATTGATTTGGATGGGATGACAAAGAGTGGGATTATTATCCCGGATTCAGTCAGGGAGAAGCCCAGTTCAGGCAAGGTCCTGTTAGTGGGTGCCGACAAACCCCATGAGCCGATGGAGGTTTCTGTTGGTGATATTGTGCAGTATGGAAAGAACCTGGGCACGGAATTTCACCTGGAAGGGAAGGATCTCTTACTGATCGATCAATCGGATATAATGTTTGTGCAAGCATGAACCTCCAATTCACAAATATCGAGTTCAGGGGGATGATGTACAATCCTTCCAAAGTGCCCGAAGGTGAATCGGTTTTTAAAATATTTCCCGGGATGAAGAAATATTCCATCTTCAAAAAGTCCCCCGGGCCAGAGTTGAGTAATGATCTCACAATGCTGTACATCTTTTGTATGTACGACAAGTCCACACCTTACCGTGGCAAGTACACTGATGTTTTGAAGCGAAAGATTGAGATTGCCCATGATGTAGGTTTTGTCCTGGACAATAAAGGAAACTTTGAGGACCCAGTGGAGGACATGATGAAGGGGAACAATGATGTTGTGAACCGAAAGATTGTGGAGTTTGTACGGATCCACCGGTCATTCAAGTACACCTACCTGGTAACCATCGAGGCCAGCTACTACAATGTGATGCAGGAGGTGATGAGTGGTGAGACAAAGAGGATCCCTGATCTACGATCCATCCAGGAGGAGCTGGAAGATACTATGGCCGAGATATTGACGGAGGATAACAACCCCTACATCAAGGATGCTATTCTACGGTATGTGGAGGAGGAGCGGTTGCAACTTCGCCCAGAGGATATAGCTTTAAAATTAGCGAACAATGAACAGCCTGTCACTTATAAAGAAATACGGTGACGAGGTTAACCCCGGGATCCTTGCACAGTACAAAAAGCCTGATCGCTTTCTGTGGGTCAACATCAATGACAAAGATCAGGTACCACTTCGCATAGACCTACCCCAGTGCCCCGAGTATCACGAAATAGAGGGGTTCGGTAAAAAAGCCAAAGAGCAGTTTTGGATCCCACCCAAGATACCCCGCAGATTAAAGGAGCTGCAGCGCAAGCATGAGACTATCGATGAGATCTGGGATGACCTGAATAATAACCAGGAAATCTACGAGAAAGAGATCAAGTTTATGAAGAAGGCGTGGTACCATCGGCTTAATGGGTACTGGTTCTTCAACAATGGCAAGCCAACTTTTATCGATGGATGGAATTACTTCTACATAGCGTGGTGGAAGATCGATGTCGGCCTACCCAAGTTCCGGGACAGGGACCGGAAGTTCTTCATCTTTGCCCGACACATCTACAACGAGCAACACACCTTCAAATTTATCACCGACAAAGGAGATGCTATCCGGAACGAGGAAACTGGATACTTTGATTTCATAGACACCGGTGGCCGGGTGTTCTACGGATTCAACTACCCCAAGCATAGGCGGGAGGGAGCGACATACAAAGCGGAGTGCATCAGTTACGAGATCATTTCACGGACCATTGGTGCCTGGGGTGGTATCCAATCGATGAATGAGGTCCAGGGCAGGAAGTGTTTCCTAAAACACCTGGTCGGTCCATGGAAAAAACTACCATTCTTCTTCCGACCCAACTACGAGGGATCCACCTCCCCCAAGACAGAGATCTCATTCTCACCACCGGCACGTAGGTTGTCCAGCAAAGGATCTATCGCCACCTCAGAGATAGGTCTTGAATCGATGATCAACTTCGGGCCGGCAGACCCCAGTGCTTATGACGGTGACAAGCTGTATGTCCACCATGACGATGAGGTGGGTAAGCTGAAGAAGGGGCTGTCCTGTTGGGACCGGCACCTGGTAGTGAAGGAGTGCCTGGTAATGGGATCCGAGATAATTGGGTTCACCATCAAAACCTCAACAGTGGGTGAGATGGAGAAAGGGGGAGGTAAAGCCTTTAAGCACCAGTGCGAGATGAGTGACTACTTCGTGCGCACACCCAACGGGCAGACGAGATCTGGTCTGGCCACACTATTCATCCCTGCCTTTGAGGGGCTGCAGGGGTTTATTGACCGGTACGGTATGTCGGTGATCGATAAGCCAACAAAGGAGCAGGCTGCATTTATTGGCCGTAAGATAGGAGCAAAAGAATATCTCCTCAACAGAAGGAAAGGGTACATCGATGCGGGTGACTATGAAGGGTTGTCTGAGGAGGTGCGACTATACCCCACATCGTTTACAGAGTGTTTTCGGACGGCTGCCAAGTCCTCCGGGTTCAATATGCAGAAACTTGAAACCTACATCGATGAGCTGAGGTTCAAGGATCATAGCGATCTACCTATTGAGGGTGACTTCCGGTGGGTGAATAACGACAGGGATACCCGGGTGGAGTTTGTCGCACGTAAGGGTGGTAAGTTCAGGGTATCCCACCAGTTGAATGATGATGAGAGCAACCGGAAATACTGGGATGATGAAACGACATCCTGGAAAGCCGGCAACACAACCTGGGGCGTGGCCGGGGGTGACCCCTTTAAATTCAACAAAACAGAGGGTAACCGAAAATCAAAAGGTGGAGGCGCTGTTGTGCGGAAGGGGAAAATCAAGGACGGTGATTTTTCCATGAAGCGCAAGTTCGTCTGCACATACTCCAATCGTACCTACGACAAGTACGAATATGCGGAGGATATGTTGATGATGTGCGTGTACTACGGGGTGCAAATGTTCCCCGAAATTAACATCGATCTGTTGTGGGATTACTTCGAGCAACGTGGATATTCAGCATTTCTGCTGTACCGTGTTGATCCAAAAACTTTTGAACAAGGAAAGACCCCTGGTGCGAATACTAATGACAAGATCAAACAGGACATCTTTGGTGAGTACATGAACTTCATCGAATTTGAGGCTGATGAGGAGAACCATATCGAGCTATTAGAGGAGTGTAGAGACATTGGAGGCCCGGAGGAGATGACCGATTATGACCTGTTTTCGGCTGCCGGATATGCCCTCCTGGGTACTGCCGGTATATATGATGAGATAGCTGAATTAGAAAATGAAGAGGTTGATATGAGCAAGTTTCACAGAAAGAGGGTTTACAGGCGATGATTAATTCATTATATTGACCCAAACACTTCTCGTCATGGCTAATGTAACTTTAAATACCATAAGTTCTTTTCAGAGAGGATCGTACCCATTCCCAAAGGATCAGATACCTAACAAGGAAAAGGGTGCGGAATGGTCCCGCAAGTGGTGTCAGGCGATGTATGCAGCCTACGTCACGGATAGGGCAGGAGTTCCATATTCATCAATAGAGGAGCTAATCGAGTTACGCAGATACGCTTCCGGGACCCAGAATGTCATCAAATATCAAGACATACTTCTGGATGAATCAGAGGAGGGCGGAGATCTTACAGGATACTTAAATGTTGATTGGGAGATTTTTTCAGTTATGCCCAAATTTCTCCACATTATCAGGGGGATATTTGAGGAGCAGGAACACTCCATCGTAGCAACGGCAGTAGATCCCACAAGTAATAAAGAGAGGGATGTTGAGAAGTTGCGCAAGTGGTTCAAGGGCCGGTACAAGCCCATCCTGGATGCAGTGAATGAGTTTTCCGGTTACAAGCCAGAGCCAGAGTGGATCCCTGAGACAGTGGACGAGTTGGAGATGTACCAACAGGTAGGAGGCTTTAAGCTGGCCAAAGAAACAGAGATCGAGCAGGGCCTTAGCTACACGATGTATATCTCTGATTGGAAGGAGATCAAGCGCAAGATGCTCGATGACTTTGCCACAATCAACTGTGCTGCAGTAAAAGACTTTACGGATCAGTACACCCGCAAGGTGAAAGCACGATGGGTCGATCCTGTCAGGCTGATCATGCAATACTCAAAGCACTGGGACCACCGCAACTCAGAATATGGTGGAGAGATAGTTTCTGAATCTATCTCCAATATCCGGAAGAACACCGGTATCTCAGAAACAAAACTACGTGAGCTGGCCCAATTCTATAACGGGCGCAACGCCAATCAAAACCTTGCTTCTTGGACAGAGGAGGACCTGCAAATCAATGGTGGTGGCTGGAAGTATGACAATTTTATGATCGACATAATGGATGCCGAATGGTTCTCCATTAACTCAAAGAACTTCACTACCCGCACCAATGCCCGGGGGGAGTCCAGGAAATATGAAGAAGAGGATGACAAATTTTACGACAATTCCACCAGAAAGACCACTACCAATGAGTATAAGGTTGTCTATCGGGCCAAATGGATCGTTGGCACTGAGTTCGTCTACGACTATGGGTTACAGTACGATGTACCTCGCAAAGGGAAGAAAGAAGTCGAGCTGTCTTACAAGTTCTATAAACTTCCTGGACGGAGTATCGTAAGTCTTTCCGTTCCCAACCTGGACCAGATCCAGTTGACCTGGTTGAAGATGCAGAACGCCCTGGCTATGTCTGCCAACTCCGGGATAGCCGTTGAATACACCTCCCTGATGAATATGAAGCTGGGGGGAGAGAAAATGGAGCCATTGGATATTCTTTCCATCCGGAGAGACACCGGTGACCTGATCTACAAGACAACTACCCACATGGGTAAACCAAATGTCCCAGGTGGCATGAGGCCCATCCAGGAACTTGTCGGTGGCATAGGACCCCAACTGCAGGAATTTATTACACTCTTTGATTTGAACCTCAACTTTATCCGTGACCTGACAGGTATCAATCAGGTTGCCGATGCCAGTAACCCAGACCCCAACCAGAGCGTAGGAGGCGCTGAGATGGCTATTGCGGCCACCGCCAATGCCCTTAAACCAATATATGCCGGATACATCAGGTTGAAAGAACTGGTGGCCCGGGCAGCAGCTATAAGGATCCAGTTGCTTGTCAGGCACGACAAGAAAGCCTATGAGGGGTATATCCCTGTTGTGGGTGGTGCCGGGGTGAAGATCCTTTCTATCGGCACAGAGGTATTGGATGCTGATTGGGAGATCCAGATACAAGCGAAGCCTACCGCACAGCGCAAGCAGATGATTATGGAGGCAGCCATGAAATCTATGCAGCCCGACAAGGATGGGTTCGTGGGCATCGAGGAGGCTGACTTTATGATGATCGAAAGGATGTTGGAGGCTGGCAATGAGAAGCTGGCAGAGATTGTATTAAACTTCCGCAGCAAGAAAAATAAGGATCGTCAGTTAAAGATCCAGAGGGAGAATATGGACCTGGACGCTAAGAACGCACAACAGACAGCCGCCACCAAAGGTGACCAGGATCGTCAGACAAAGAAATTTGAGAGCGACCTTAAAATTCAACAGGACACAAATAAGTTGGACCTGGAAGATCGCAACAACAATAATGAGCATGAAAGGAAGATGCAACAAATCAGCTTGGAGAAATCTTTCGATGCTGCACAAGCAGAACAATCACAAAAAACGGCTTAGTTATGACAAAACAATCATTTAGTGAAATCCAGAACAACCCTGAGTTCGCAGCCCTTCAGGATATTGAAGGAATCGATGCAGCGAATTTGGTAGAGCAAGCAGGAGGCGAACCAGCAGATCCGCCAGTGGCAGATCCGCCAGTGGCAGATCCTCCAACACCAACACCGGATCCACCGGTAGCAGATCCTCCAATAGGAGATCCGCCAACACCAACACCACCAGTAGTAGATCCGGCCAGTCCACCGCAAGGCGATATGCTGAAAGAGATTTTCGGAGATCGTTTTAAGACGGTAGATGAGGCCAAGAGTGCCAATATAGTCGGTTTAATGGATGAGGTCGTGAGTCTGAGACAGACAAAGACTGATCTTGAAAGCAAACTTGAGTCGAAGCCCAAAACAAATTTCGCAAATGACGAGATGGCTTTATTTAACGAGTTCGTGAAAGAAACTGGCACAGGCGATTATGGGGTTTTTAGTAAGATCAACAGTGCGGAGGTTGCGACCATGGATTCCATGGAAGCGTTAACAACCAAATACGTACTCGATCACCCCGAACTTTCTGGTAAGGAGCCACAGATACGCAAGTATTTCGAGAAGAAGTACAACGTGGATCCAGACCAGGTTGACGAGTCTGATCTTGAAGTCAATAAAATTGGAATGGAGGCAGATGGAGCCACCGCAAAGAGGGCATTACAAGAATTGAAGGACAAGTTAATTGTCCCGACACCAGACGATGATCCTCAACAGCCAAAGGAGTTAACCCCGGAGGCGAAAGCAACCTTAGAGTCAGGTTGGAATAGTGTGGGCCAAAACGTCAGTACCGCACTGGCAAAGCTGAAAATACCCATCAAGGACAGTAAAGAGGCTCTCCTGGACTATGAAGTTTCAGAATCCGAACAAAAGGAGATCACTGAGTTTGTCAAAGGTTATGCCGTTCAGAACCGTATGGAACTTAACGAAACAAACGTGAAAACAATCTCTACTATGGTTTATAACCAGTTGATGATTAATAAGCTGCCAGACATCGTACATTCCGTATTTGAGAAAGCGAGGGGAATGACGGAGGAAGAGGTCCATGCTGTCTATGCAAATCCATCACCTGACCGCAATAATGATACTCCACCTGTAACACCAGCACCGGTTCTTTCCGATGATGAGAAGATACAGGATGATATTTTTAATGCAGAGATGGATGCTTATAACCAGTAATTGAGTAAGTAAGAGGTGTGTATTATGTTTAACTAAAAATTGAAATATTATGAATCCAGATGCTATTGCGCAAATATACGCCTCAGACATCGTTTCCGGTTTCGATATTCACAAGCCGGAGAAAATGAACGTCCTGTTCAGCCGTTATGGTGATCAGGGTGCCTCCTACTTCCAACTGCTCAGGTCCATGGGATTTGAGAAGGAAGTATCACTCGATACGTACTCACATTATGAAGAGAATCGAATCCATGAAGTTATCATCGTTGACGCAATCGTGGCGCAGCCGGCAATCGGAGCGAACATTGTGTTTGTAATCGATGCCAACTCTTTGGATGCCAACAACAACTTCTATCTGAGGAAATGGGATATTATCCTATTCCCCAATGAAGTGACCGGATCGGTTATCGACATCGATGTGAGTTCGCCAGCAGCACCATCAGTAACCGTAAGGCTTAATGATGATACAGAGCAATTCCCCGCACTCACAGCATTGCAGGAGTTGATCATCATCACCAACGCCTTCTCAGAGGGATCGGGACAGCCGGAATCTGCTATCAGGGGAACCTGGGAGTATGAGAACGATGCTCAGATCATCAAAGAGACAATCGGGTACACTGGTTCTGAAATGGTAAATCAAACCTGGTTCAATGTGACTACTCAGGGTGTGAAGATCCCTGCGTACTATCACCTTGGTCAAGTAGATATTGATTATCGTACTGCCCTGCGCATCGATGGTGCGCTACTGTATGGTAAGAGAACCGTCAACGCATTGCTTATCGATCCTGATACTGGTCGCCCGATTAAGACCACTGAGGGAATGATTCCTTATACCCGTAGGGTAGGAAATGAGCAATCGTACACTGCCGGAGCATTTGATGTTCTGGAATTTGACGAGATGGACAATACCCTTGACCGTGAAGGAGCAGGTAACTATATCCTTGGATTACTTGGGATCAAGTTGCACCAGGACATTGAGAATAGCTTAAAAACCTATTTTACAGACACCAACATTATCTTCGCTCATAAAACAGCGAATGAGGTTCTGTTTAACTCAAACGAGTCACTGGCCGCTTCCGTGAACTTCAAGTATCTGACCAAATCCGAAAGAACATTCTTGTTCAAGCGGATGGGTGTTCTCAACAACCCCAAGTTGTACGGTGCAGCAGGGTATGAGAATATTGGACCCAAACTTGGTCTGTTCATGCCTATCAACAAGAAGAAGGATCCAGTTTCCGGAAATATGGTTGAGTCCATTGGTACCAGGTACCGTGGCCTTGGTCGATATAATCGTAGAATGGAAGCCTGGCAAGTTGGTGGTGCCGGAGAAGGACTGAAGGTTACTGAGTTTGACAAGCGTGACACATATCAGAGATGCCATGTCGGTGCGCATTTCCGTGGTGGAAACCAGTTTGTCTTGATGGAGCCTGCATGATAAATGCAATTTAGAGGAGGGGGTGCAATACCCCTTCCTTTTTCACTTTACATTAAATTTTCAAAGCTATGTTATATAGGAATGACGAGATCTACAAGTTAACAATGGCGGACCTAGCGAAGCTGAAGAAGAAGTTTCCCAAGTTCCCCATTCGGTTAGTATATCCGCAAAATCGGATAAAGAAAAGCCGGAGCAAGCATAATACTCGCCCGGACAAACCAAACTCAATATCCTTTCCAATGTCCGCAACGGTCAAGACGAAAACCGGTACTGAGAGTTGGCGTTATGCTGAGAATAAGATTACAGGTACAGATGGACGTACTATTTGGTCACCATACAACCTGATACTTAGAGGAACAAGGTTATTGCTCGATACAGATATTGAACTTGTCTACTGGCTGCAATATTGCTGCCCCTTCTTGGAGGGAGGAGATAACTTCAATGGAAAGGTATCTAAGTGCATCTTTGAGGATCTGGTTGGTGATGCTTTCAAAAAAGCAAAAAAGGAAGAGGCCCTGGCCGATGTGAAGGCCCTTATCTATTCAACCAAGCTGGGCTTGGGAGAGGACCGGTTGAGGAAAATCGCAAAGGCTTATTTCATTACCGATGTTGATGAGCTGTCATTGCCCCAGGTTAAGCTGGCTGTAGAGAGCGTGATCAACACGGATAAAAGAGAGGGCATTTCTAAATTCCTCAAACTCGTTGATGCCAAACAAGCCTTAGATGTTAGGGCAAGTTTACAACAAGCTGTCGATGAGAAGATCATTATCTACACAGTCCCAAAGAAAACCTGGGCCTGGGTGACTGAGCATGGAAAGAAGAATCTACCCTTTGCTGAGATTGGAGCATCGAAAGACCCTTACGAAGCTCTTTACGCATACTATCTTGGGAACAGGAAGTTTGCACAGGAAATTGCTGCAGCCCTGAAAGGACAATCATTTGTCCCGGCAGAAGGAGCAGAGGAACCTGTTCTGGATGCAACTCCGGAGTAGAGTCGATAAATAGAATGTTCTTTGTGCCGTATCCTTCAAGTAGGGGTACGGCATACTTACATAAAGTAAACAGACATGGGAGCAACAAACAGTTTTGAATCAGAAGTCCTCAGACATATCCTACTGAATGAGGCCATTACCAACCTGGGCGATGCAGGCGGCCTACTCCCATCAGTAGTCCCCGGGGATGTCTATATCTGTCTATTAAGCCAGGATCCCGGAGAGGCTGGTGATATTACCAATGAAGCTGCTTGGGGTGGATATACCCGGGTAGCAGTACCCAGGGGAGGAACCGGATGGACAGAGGCCAACGGACAGGCGAGGAACTTTGCAGATGTGAATTTCCCCGAATGTACCGGTGGATCAGAAACGGACACCCATTTTGGGATATGCAAGACACTATCTGGTGATGATATGATCTACCATGGTGAGCTACCCGCACCCGCACTCATTTCGATTGAAGTACAACCCCAATTTGGACCTAACACATTGACAGTAAACCTTGATTAAATGGCAGCAGCAGTAACAGCAAATTTAACTTTGCTAGATAATAATGATAACAGTGGCAACTGGGGTGGGACCGATGGTGCTGATGCTTATAATACACATATTCAAGGAACCAATTCTGAATCATGGCAGGTAAGTAAAAATTCTTCTGAAACCGCTGCATGGAATGATGGAAGCTCACATGACATGAGTGCAACAAATACTCATTTATATCTATGGTTTAAATCTGACCTTACAAACTATTATACTACTGTCAAGGTTCAGATTATATCAACTGCAGGAAATTATCGGGAATATGAAATAGCTAATCAGACAACAAAGATATGGAATGGAGCATGGAAGTGTTTTGTGCTTGATCTTGCTGGTGGTACAGAGATTGGAACTTTTGTTAGTAGTAATGTAAATGATATAGATATTATTGTTGATAATAGTTCTTCTGGGAATATTCGTTCAGTTATTAATAACTGGATTGATGTTATGCGATATGGTACAGGATTAACTGTTACCGGAACAGATTTTGATATAACTGATATTGCTGCAATCGATCAATTAGAAGCAAACCAATATGGGGTATTAGAGAATATACAAGATATAATCTTTTCTCAAGGGCAGATACTTATTGGTAATGGAGCCACTACCACTACATTTAATTCAACTAATGAAGTTCTTGTATTTAAAGAGGAACCTTATATTAAAGCTGGATCTTACCAGTTTAAGCTACAGGGATCAGGGAATACAACTGTTATAAATGCTTTGACATTAAGAGCTTCTGGTACGGCTGATACATATAGATTTTTATTTGATGCCAGTGATGCTACTGCAGATGTTACTATTAATGGAATGAATTGTACAAGAGCAGGACTTATCAATTTTGCTTCAACTAGTGATATACAATCAGCAGTATTTAATGATTGCTTTCAGATTGACCCAAGTACCGGAACATTTAAATATAATAATATAAATAACTATGCGGGAACAGAAGGTGGTGCTGTACTTTGGCCATCCAGTGATACAAATATTTCAGATCTTACATTTGCTATTTGTGATGAAGATATTGAGATTGATGCTAGTAGTGATGCCACTCCCGCTTTTAGCAATATTGTGCATGATGACAATGCCAGTGATTATGATGTGAATAATACTTCTGGTGGTGCTGTTACGATTGCTCTTTCCGGAACATCAAATGGAAACTCATACAATCCGGGTGGAGATACTGTTACGTTTTCCAGTTCATCTACCCTGATACTTACCGTGAGGGATGAAGCTGGCGATCCTGTTGGGAGTGCTTTTGCATATATTGATGATGATAATGCCGTTCCATATATAATGAACACCACAACAAATGTAACCACAGGGATAGCTCAGGTATCCCATACAGATGGTGCGGTAGCAGGAGCGACATGGAGAGTAAGAAAATATGGATACAAACCCTGGGTGGCTATTGCTGATGTACCAGCCACAGGCACAAAGGATATACCAGTAACATTGATAGTTGATCCACAACAAACATAAAAAATGAACCTTAAAAATAGAAATTATGGCATTTAACTCAGCGGATTGGGCGATAGACTATGACGCTAAAACAGTCACAAATGATGATTCGGGCACAGGGACTAATCTACCCGCTGCCTTTGGTGATAACACCTACGTAGGGCCTATACTTGAATTTTTCCAATGGCTGGCGGGGGAGTTTGCCGCAACAGCCCAGATGGATGATGCGTATGGTATTGAATCTCAAACCCCGACAGTGTTTAAGTGGCTGAATGGTTGGACCTTCGGCCATGCAGATGACTTCAAGTACCTGGAAGGGGGAGATATTGAGGATCCTGCCGGCTCTGGAACTGCCACAGCAGACTCTTTCTGGTCCAATGCTTATTCCATTGGAGATCAAACTGAGGGAACACAGATCTATCTTATTCAAGATGATGCTGAAGTGACTCCTTGGTGGATAACAGGCAACGTAGATATATTGGTTCTGGTAAAAGATACTGGTGTCTGGATTGAATCAAACAATGCTGCAGGAGCAGCTATTGAAGGGGGGATTTGGTTATTTGCCAGAGAGTTTGGTGATTTCTACGACCACAACTTTGCCGATATTTCAAATGGTAGGACCCCTGTTGGTATAAACACCTCAAAGGACGGTAACAATGATTCTGGCGAACTTTACCTGAGCGTCACCAGTGCTGCAGGTTTTGTTGCTGGAACATTTGTTGTCGGAGGAACATCCGGGGCTGTTGGTAAGATTGAGAAGATTGTTACTAATGATATTTACCTGAACGCTGTTAGGGGAGGACCATTTGTAATATCTGAAACCTTGACTGAATATAGTGACCGGGAGGCACAGACAGCAACCGGGCAATCAACCACCAATGATGGAGCCACCGCTTTTACAGATGTGGTTGCCGGATATACTCTAGTATTACCCGTATTCGCTGATATTTCCAGAGACTTGAACAATGGTGACGGCCTACAGCCTTACAAGGCAGATGTGGATGGTAACGGTGCTACAATGAAGCAGCACTATGAGTGGCTGAAGTGGATCGTGCGATACGCTTCTGCTTCAACTGTTAATTCAGATGAAGGACAAGAATATCGGTCAGCACTTGAAGGAACCTATGCCGATGTAAAGGTTGCACCATTCGGTACACTTGCCGGAACCACTTTTTACGGAGCAAGAGGTATCTGGTTATCTGATTATACTACTGCCGACTTCGTTCTGATCGATGCTGACGGTGATCAGCAGGCACCACCTGATTACCAGAAGGTCATTGCCTCTCACACCAATCTTTCTACAACGAATGTGTTTGTTGCAGAGATTACGGGTGATGGGGGAACGATTATCAAAGATCAATACACTCATAATCAACCAGCTTCCGATGCTACTCACCTTGAAGTCAATGAGGCTATTGACATCAACAAGACTCCACAGACAGGGATTGTAAGGGTTGGCGATACGCAATATGTCTATACTTCTTTTACCGGAAGCATCTTCACCGTTACTACCGATCCAACAGGAGAAGCGGATGATGCTGATGTTTATGTTCCTCTCCTAGATGTGTTGGCCGATGCTGCTTCAGAATCTTCTGATAATATCATTTACAGCGGAACTCCGTTCTGGTGCAGAACTGTTACTCGGAAATATGGTTATAAGCCATATACCCAGGATGCGCAGTTTGCGGCCAACGGATTACCGTTCACACCGATTCTTGCAGACGATCCACAGGCCACTTGATAATGGCTAACCTGAAACCTGTAAAGAAGAAGGACCGGGTAGGGAACGTCCTACCCGGACAGCACTGGATAGAATTACACGGTACATTCCATCCAATGGAGCTTAGAGCTATTACCGATAGACTTGAGGATGGCATAAAGAAGATCAAACAAAATGGCCGTAAGAAATGATATATCGATTGACTGGTCTTTGAGTCCAAGGATTATCACAGTAGATGCTCCTTCGATTGAGGTCACCATGCAGGATTTGTATGACACCCTCCGCACAGAAGAAGTGGTACAGGTGGATGAACCCCGCATCATAGCGGGAGCCGGTAAAGAGCCTTTGGGTGGCGGTGTGGTGGTTGGGCTTACCCTGACCTTGAATAATGCTTTATTGGCATTTGAGGCACGATCAGGGCCGGCATATACACAGTGTAACGTGTCTGGTGGAAACCTTGTGGCGGTTGACTCAAACGGAGATCCTGTCAGCAGCCCTATTTTTCCAACCGCTTTTACACAGATTGTTTTGGCCAACAGCTCGTCAGCAACACTTCAGGAGCTTGTGGCTATACAGTTCGCATCATATAACGGAGGTATAACATTAGATGAAATACTGGGAACAGTAGGAGGCGATTACGATGTTGGCACACCGGTAAACCCAGCAAAAGACTACGTCTCTGTTGTAGCCGTTCAGGAATCACAAGGATTACCTAAAGTTATTTATGTTATAAAAGACACAAGTATTACATCTGCTACACCACCTCTAAAATTTTACACTTTTATTGGCGAAGGGATGGATAGATCTATTATAGATATTGATGCTATTGCCGACGTTGAGGATTGTGCATATTTTGATGCTCACCTAAGAGGAACGCTTGATGGAAATTCAAGATTGAGCGGTTGTCTTATTGATAACTTGACCTACATTAAAGGATATATAGAATCATGCGTACTTACAGCAGGGGTAATCACATTGGGAGGATCAGAAACAGCTCACTTTCTCGATTGTTGGTCAGGGGTTCCGGGAGTTGGAACACCAGTAATAGACATGGGGGGAAGCGGTCAGTCGTTAGCGATAAGGGGGTACAACGGAGGAATAACTCTAAGAAACAAAACAGGAAGTGAATCTGTAAGCATCGACCTTGCAAGTGGACAGGCAGTGCTTGAAAACACTGTTACCGGAGGAAGTATCGTAGCCAGAGGAGAGGGAAAACTTATTGATGTTAATGGAGATCATATTCCCACAGGATTATGGAATGGGGTAACTATTCTTAACGAGACAAGTGCATATAAGTTCTATTTACTTGAACAGAGCTTGGAGGCTATACCAACAGCAGAAGAAAATGCACTTGAATTGTTGGACAATCAAAATGCACCGTAATGGGAACGGTAAGAGAACAAATATTAATAGCGTCTACACTTTCATCCGGAACGATCCGGGAGTTGCTAGGAAGCCCTAACACAGGTACGGGTGGAGGCATTGGTGCTGATGATGCCACCGACTATATGGAACAGGCAGTTATTGAGTTGTTGTTTATGAATGAAGATCTTGTGGGTTTAGGTGATCAGAATGGACTGAAAGGTTCCGACATTGAAGGGAACCTGTACATCGCATTGCTCACTGGGGATCCGGGCGAAAGTGGAGATCAGAACGTGGAGGCGGCCTACGATGGCTATACCCGGGTTCCCATCGTGAGAGGGCTGTCAGGATGGGAGTACAAAGATGAAGGAGCGAAGAACATTCCCGTTGCCACATGGCAGCCGAATGACGATCCGCTTGTAACGGTCACTCATTTTGCTATTATGGATTCGTTGATAGATGGAAATATGTTATTCAAAAAAGAACTTCCGTCACCGGTTGATATAAACACTGGCGATCAGGCCCAGTTTAACTATAATCAGTTGGCGGTTAAAATGAACTAACATGGCAATATTAAACATATCAGGTACCATTAACAGTTCGTTTGGAACGTCTGGTGTACTGGTCAATGCAGCACAGGCAGCCGGGGATGCTGTTTTTACCATCGATCTAAGACCAGACCACCCGATCATCATCGTTCAGGACAACCTGGATTACGGTGTACTGGGATGGAATATTAACGATGCCGTGGCCACGATCATACTAATCGGCCCGGAGGGAGAGATCTACCGGAACGAGGATTTTGGAGATCCGGACATTGTTCCTGCCACCAGTAGATACCTCAACAAAACGATTACCCTGCCCCTGGATCCACTGACAGACTATGCGAATATTCTGAAAGGGAATTATACGCTGAAAATTGCCTGGTATAATTCCACCCTGGATGAGTATTACAATTTCCTGAAAACATACCAGTACATCCTGGATCCGGCCACGATTGCCAATACAACCACTTCCGGGCCATATACCGGTGTTCTAACCTCAACAGACACGACAGAGTATGGACCCAATGTTCACCAGATCATACGTGAGCATAGGATACAGTACCCAACACAACTGGCCGTTCCACCTCCGGATGTGGTCAGTTCAAACGCCCAGGTACAGGTCACACCCATCTACACGAATGAGTGGGCCATACTTATCAACTCCTTTGTCGAGTATCGCAACCCAGATCTACTCAGGATCTACTGGGAAGGTGAGGGGGAGTTTACCCATTGTGTGTACGGAGGCTGTATTGGAGCGATGTATGATGCCATAGACACCATGCTCACATATTACCGTGAGGCGATGGCCTGCAACCTCAACAATCAGGAAGCATATCAAAAACGCCTGGCGATTGTCAATACTGCCTGGCACCTCCTCAATGAGGCATACTGGTCCGGAGATGCAGAAGAGGCCGATGAACAGGCTTATATCATTCAGGAGCAGGTCGAATACACCGGTGCAGGCATCTGCGGAGGATCTACATCAGAGTTAGTGGTGCCATGCCCACCATGGACCGGTGGAGGAGTGGGAGGCTCATATACGTTCTCCAATGCGCTCACAGAGGGGGGTGGCAATGTCGTTTGGGGAGGAACAATAACACAGCCCACCACGATCAACATGGTTGGGAACGAGGTACTGTTCTCCGGTACGGATGCAGGAAACACCGTCAGCCAAAGCATATCAGCATCGGGTGGTATTGTACAGAAGTCCGGGAATGGCACCACAGAGGGTAGTGTCAGCGTTATACCGAGTGGAGTAGAACTAAAGGTGATCGATAGCATAACACCTGCCAATAACAAAATTTATAATGTGACGGTAGATGGATTAGTCGAAGCATCGGATTATTCATCCGGTTATACTGGTCTATCCCTGGTCAATAAGGATTATGTTGATGGACTTACTGGCAACATAACATTTGGTACAGCACAATATCAGATCCCATATACAAATGCAGGGTTATCGGACTTTGATTATTCAGCAGGCTTTACGTATGATGGTTCAAAACTAACCCTGGCTAATGCAGTATACCTGGATCAGTATGGGCGTGACATACTATTGGGGTCGGATTTTACAGACCATCTTTCAAGGACAGATAATACACTTAAAGATGGAGCCCTTGTATTCCCACACTATACTAATTCGGAAGAAAATATTATAGGCATTTATGTAGCTTCTTTGCCTGTTAACAATCTTTTACAGATTGGAGGAGGCGATACACGTTATAATGCAGCCACAACTATTCAATTTTATATTGGATCCAGCACAACTACGGTAGCAGGAACTTTAATCGCAAACATACTTAGCACTGGCTTTCATGTAGATACCATAGGAGAACTTACCGCAGCAGCAGGAGTAACTATCAACGATGAAGTCTATCTCCCAACTATCGGAGGTACAGGAACAAATACTTCAATAATCTATTACAACAAGACTACCGGAGAGCTTACCTACGGAGATACAACAGCGTTTGTTGACCTACCGGATACTCCTTCCACATACACAGGGTTCGCTGGATATTTCCTTGCCGTCAACCCAGGAGCCGATGCAGTAGAATTTGTTGCTGCAGCATTTGTTCCTGTAACAGGAGGAACCTTTACTGGCCAAGTCACCATAGCCACCTCAACAGACCGGCCACTGATCATAAAGCAGATAGGCGCAGGATCTGCCCCGGGAACACCAGAGGGAGGAATAAACCTTATTGCCTTCCAGGATAACGATGGCGATGAGCAGGGGCACATTGGGATCGATGCTTCCGGAAACGTGGTACTCAAATCATTTGTAACGGGTGCAGGGATCCTGATCGATAGCGATCTTGAAGTGAACGGGGATCTCATTATTACCGGAGTGGTTGATGGAGTGGATATTGCAGCATGGAAAACAGAGTATGATACCAAGTCATCAAATTGGGATGATGCCTATTCATGGGGTGACCATGCAGGGTTGTATCAACTACTTGATGCAGACCTTACAGCCATAGCAGCACTGGGGTTCGCCTCAGTCTCTTTCCTGAAAAAGACAGCCATCGATACATGGGTGTTGGACACCGAGATCTACGCCACAAAGGATTATGTGGACAGTCTAGCTCTGACATACATTTACCCACCGGATGTACTAGATGTAGTCACCTCTGATGGGTACACCGGAACGGTAAGCGATGTGCAGGATCTTGATGGTGATGTCATACAAGTTGAGGAAGAAAGTGGGGATCCAGGGTTTGAGATCCGGTTTGAGTACATCAATGTAACTGATTTCAACAATGTGTTCCTATACCTGTATTACCATGGTGGAGCAACGCATGATGTACTTATTCAGCTTTACAACTACGACACCCTTGGATGGGACACCATTGGATCCTTTACAGACCAAACAGCGTTTACGATCATAGATATTCCTATTGCCCTGGATACTGACTATATGAACGGTAGTAATGAGTCCACATTAAGGATCTATCACAATGGGGCCGGAAACACCTCTCATTACATTGAGGTTGACTATGCTGTACTAAGGTTGCTGCCCCAACTGGGAGGTGGTGGTGGAATTACAGACCATGGTGGCCTGACGGGGTTAGCCGATGATGATCACCCCCAGTATGCCCTTGCAGACGGAACTAGATGTGTATTTTATTCAAATTATGGTGCCAAACAAAGCTCAGTTGATGCGGGTGCGCTTGGTGAGTTTTCGGTAGATGATGATTACCTTTACGTTTGTGTTGTGGCTGGATCAGCCGGCAGCGCAGTATGGAAACAAACGGCATTATTGCAAAGTCCTTAGATAAATTAACATAAAAACATGAATCATGGCTCAGTATGATATTCTTTTAACCCAAAATGTTCACGCTACTCTGGTAGAATATTCAGAGAAGTTTGTGAACCTATCCAAGGGAGATGTTCTGTCAGCAATAGCGAATCAGACTCCCACTGTCTTAGCCGCTGGCACAGACGGGTATATGCTCGTCCGTGATGATGCCGAGTTAACCGGTTTAAAGTGGGTGGTTATAGCAGCCGGTCACACTCAGAACACAGACACCGGAACAACCTCCTTAACCTTTGAACTGGACAACGATGGTTTCCAGATTGAGCTGACAGCCGAGAGTGCTTCCAAGTTTGGAGTGAAGGTGAATGGTGGAGCGACCTACGCTGACATCGAGGCCAAGGACGCTACCTTCGCCAAAGCAACTGTTGTAACCGCCCCTTCCGCAGGATCAGATCTCGCCAACAAAACCTATGTGGACGGTATTCTTGGTGACAACAACGCCCTGGTCTATAAGGGTGTGATCGATTGTTCTACCAACCCGGATTATCCGGCTGCCGATGCAGGGGATCTGTATGTCGTAAGTGTGGCAGGAAAGATCGGTGGAGCGTCTGGTGTGAATGTTGAGGTAGGTGATTGGCTTCTTTGTAACACCGACAGCACAGCAACCGGTGATCATGCCACTGTTGGAGCGAACTGGGATATTGTCCAAACCAATATTGATGGTGCCGTTACTGGACCTGCCAGTTCCACTGACGGATATTTCGCCATTTGGGACGGAACAACCGGAACGTTAATCAAAGATGGTGCGGGTGCCCCCGGGACGATGGCTTATGAGACAGCCACCGATTACCTGACCACCGCAAACGCAGCAACGACCTATGTGGCCCAGGCTACGTTTAATGCTCACACCATCCTGTATGCCACCACGGACAATACACCAGTGGCGTTGACAGTGGCAGAGCAGACTATCGTTGGAAGGGTAACATCCGGGAATATCGATGCGCTGACAGCAACCGAGGTGATGGGGATCCTGTGGCAGACAGCACCGGCCACCCCAACATCAACAGGAACAGTTGATCAGATAGCCTATGATGAGGACTACATCTATGTGTGTGTAGCAACCGACACATGGAGGAGAGCGCCACTGGCAACAAATTGGACCTAATAAATAGCGAATTATGGCACAATACGATCTATTATTAACGCAGAACGTACACGCTACTCTGATTGAGTATTCAGAGAAGTTTGTTAATATATCTAAGGGAGATTTGTTGTCTGCCGATGGGTCTAATGTGCCTGCCGTTTTAGCTGGAGGTACTGATGGGTACATATTAGCCAGAGATGATATTGAAACGACAGGTCTGAAATGGATCGATCCTGGAACTCTTACAGGTGTTACGGTGGCTAACCAGGCTAATGACAGAATCATTACAGCTACGGCTGTTGCCGATGCGTTAAACGCAGAAGCAAACCTAACCTACAACACCACACAGGGCCTATTGATCGGTGCCGGTAACGGTATTGTGTTCACAGCAGCAGCCACCACGTATCAGATCTACACACCCGCCTCAGCTTTTAAGGCGAGTATCGATATTGTCACCGGAACAAACAGCGCAGCAGGGGCAGGCGATATTACATTGAAAGCAGGGGCCGGAGTGTCAGCCGGAGGGAATGTCTACTTTCAAAGGGATACCACGTATGGTAATTTCTATTTAGGAACGGGGGGAACAGGACATCTTCCAGCAGTTGGTTCCGAAACGGATGTGGTTTTTTACGATCCTTCGACAGGGAAACTGAGTTACGGAACTGGTGGAAATCTATCCTGGGGGACAGCAACAAACCAATATTTAGTTTTTGGTTCCGCTTCAGGTGATATTCAATCAAGTAGCCAGTTCTATGTTGATACAACCGCTCAGACATTGTATTTAACGGCTGATAATGCTGCTGGAAATACCATCTTAGATGTTCTTAAACTAACAACAACCACCTCAACAACCGCAGCCACAGGTTTAGGTGTAGCTGTGAATTTTGGTTTGGAAAACTTAGCGGGAGCGATAGAAGATGTCGGTAGGATTGCATTTAAGTGGACAGATATTACTGCTTCCGATGAAGAGGTTTACATGGAGTTTTCTACCATGGATGGCGGATCTCTTAGTAATAGTATGACACTTAGGCGTAATGGTATTCTTAATCTAGGCGTAGGAACTGCCAGTAATATGTACATAGGAGGCCAGGGGTCTAATCCTGCCATATATGTATTTACTGGGTCATCTTCCGGTGGTCCAGATATATTTGGATTATCAGGAGGGATTCGTGCTAACACAACAAATACTACTACTGCCCCATATTATTTCAGTAGTAGTCTTGGTGCAATATCAGGTACATACAGTTCTCCATTTTTTTATATGAGTCGTACAGGTGCAGATCTTGGTTATGATGTGGCAGGAATAATGGTTGATCTATACGATTCTATGAGCTTTGTTGCCGGTGGTCTTACTAACCAAACAATTCGTTATAGGCGTGGGGCAACGGATAGAATATCAATGTTCCCCCATGTTGCCGATGGAGCTTCTGCAATAGGGTATATGTTTGATACTGAGAATACCTTATCAACTGCCGGGTCTAAACTCCTTGAATTAAGAAACGCAGGCACCTCAAAGTTCTATGTAGACTATGCGGGTAATGCCTATTCTGACGGGACTCTTCTCACAGGAGCCGGAACAGGATACACTTTCGGAGGAGGAGTAACAGAATCAGGCGGGGCCGTTAGCCTGGGGGGGACATCTACTCAGGACATGGTAATTACCTATGATGCCTCTGCTTATGATTTTCGATTAGAGGATAGTTCCAGTAATGATTATCGGTTTGTAATGGGTCAAACTGGATTTTACATGGGTGTTGAAGTAGGCGCAAGTGTATGGGGTAAAGTAGGTATTTCAACAGGGGATCCTTATGTTACAATGTCATATCAAAATGCACACGTTTCTGTTGGAGGAGCTGTCGAACTAGGATACTCCACAACTCGATATATTAAAATTGATGCTACAGCTTCATATTGGATTGGATTAGGCGATGATGACACCGAGGATCATGTAATTGCTATTGATGATGCCACAGGATTACTTACAAAAAGAGCAGTATCTACATTAGCTGGAACATCCGTTGATTTCGGTACTGCAACCTACATTCCCTATATGCAGACTGACGGTCTGAACTTCGATTATTCATCCTCCTTAAAATGGGATGGATCGGCATTTACTGTTACTGGCTCCGTTAATGTTTATTCTGGAACCAAAAGGATAACACTGGCCCCAGGAACCACTTGGGGTGGTGTTTATTACTGGGACGGAGTATCAGACTATGATGATATTAGGATTGGAAGTAACGTAGCGGATAATGGTCTCTTTTACGATGCAAGCAATAAAAGGTTTGGAATTGAAACGGATTCACCAGCATACGATCTTGAGGTAAACGGATCCTTTGGATGTGGAATCTCAGCTACAATAGACGGTACTCTTTATGTGAAAAGCTCCATTGGAGCCGCTTCGGCATTTGTATCCTCATATTCAGCGACAACTGACGCAGCAATTTTTTACAGGCAGGTTACCACCACAAAGGCAGTAACCGGATGGGATCATTCCGCATTGGCGTTTGTGTCGGCCATTGGGACATCACTTGCCTCAACAGCAAGGACGGCTCAAACCGCCACTGGCTTTACCATATTTGGTTCAACCACATCATCATTAGCTATTGACGCTGCATCATCAACAGCGAATATTTATCTTACAGCAGCCTCCACCGCTGATTCAACTATTCGTTTTCGTAATGATACCACGACCAGGTTCTTCATGGGATACGACTATTCAGTTTCCAGGTTTCAGATTCATTCATCAACAGCCTTTAGCACATCAGCCGACTTTCAGATAGATCTCAACGGTCATATCGGCCTGGGCGCTGCTCCAAACACCAATGATAAGCTGTATATCTATGACAGTAACGCTTCTGGTACTCATTACGCATTGAAACTTTATTCAGACGGGAATATAGTAGGAGCGCATGGCATCTATATCCAGGCCGGACTCGACACCTTGACCACTTCCGATAATACTTACCTATGGTGTGTTGATGGGGACGGAACGACTGTCGGAACGCTCCTTGCCGACACAACCAGTTTCAGGCTTTACAATGCAGTTTCCTCACGGAATTATAAGGCCAACATCCGTGAATTGACAGAATCATCAATGGCAAAGTTTCGGGACGTAAGATCACAGCCCAAGCGGTACAATTATATTGGTCGTTCACAGAGGGAGAAGGACGAGATCGCAGCCAGAGGAGGTGATCCAGCGGAACTGGTTGGGTTCGTAATAGAAGATCTGGAAATAAACTTTCCCGAAGCAATCAGACACCGGGTAGATGAGAATGGGGTTGACGTTCCGATGTACGCTGATACGGCACTTATTCCATATATCGTCAAGTCATTGGTAGAGGTTGATGCAGTACAGGAGTCGCAGGAGAGCAGGATTGCGAGCCTTGAAGCCAGAGTATTAGAATTAGAAAATTCGTAACTTTATAATATTATTAATCAACAAAAATTCAGACTATGAAAAAAAGAGATTTGTATGCGTTTATGAGAGGCTTAAAATCGGCAAAATTTGAACACCCCAGGGTTACTTATGCTGTCAACAAAAACAAGCGTTTGGTGCAGGAGGTAATTGATGATATGGAGAAGGCTGTTGCCGAATCCGATGAGATGAAGAAGTTTACCAAGGAGAGGGAGGAATTGGCGAAGAAGCATTGTGTGAATGATGATAATGGTCAGCCTAAACTGAAGAAAGTTCCAGGGAAGAACCCAGGGGAGATTCAGATGATCTATGACATCGAGGGGCAGAACGATGAGAAAAGTGCTTATCGTAAGGACCTGACCAAGGTGGAGAAGAAATTCAAGGAGGAGATCGAGAAGCATGAGGCGAAGGTGAAAAAGTATAATGAGGAGTTTCTGGATGATGTTTCTGAATACGAAACATTCATGGTGCCCCTCACCCTTATGGAAGCACATGAGAAATGTCCGCAACCGACTATGGACCTGATCTTTTGGATGGTGGATGACACAAAATAATAGAAACTATGACACTTTTTGAGCAATGGGGATTGGTGAATTACATAGCCAATAAGGACTATGAGGGTAATGTGATTGCACCTGACAGATTCAAGCAGCTATGCGTAGTTGTTAACCTGGACCTGTTCAAGGTGAAGATGGGGTTGCCTGAAGATTATCAACTGGGCGCACCTATCTCACGGCAATACCTTGATGCTACTCAACGGTTGACCGATGAAACCAGGTTCCTGAAGCAAAGAGTGGCAGCACAGCCCGTAGCGAGTGGCATTGTAGCCTTTCCTGCAAATTATTTCAGGTTTGATGCTATGCGCTACGGTTATCAACGACAGGTGGATGGAGCAGCAAAAGTTATCTGGAAGCCAGTTGAGATGATGACGGAGGATGAATATTCAGATAGGGCTGGGAACTCCATCAAGGAGCCAACGGTAAAGAATCCCGTATGCCTCATCCGTAGTGATGGGATCTACGTGTACCCCACAGCTATACCACAGGTCGATTTCTCGTACATCAGGTACCCAGTGGACCCAGTGTTCGACTATGTGCAAGAAACGGGATATATCACCGAAGGGGCATCCCCTACGGAGTATGAATGGCCCAAACATCTTCATCGGGATCTCACAATGATGATCCTTGGTTACATCGGTATAAATATCCGTGAACAGCAGTTGGAGCAGTATGCTGAACAGCACAAAGCACAGGGAGTATAACCATAAAACTCAATATTATGCGAGCAAAACCTAGTAAACCGATTAAGAGAGCAGCTAAGGCTAAGGCTGCAGCAACAAAAAAGTACCTCAAGGGATCCACTAAGACCTACAAAAAGGGTTTAAAAACGGCTGAAAAAGGGGTGAAGCAGAGGAATAAAGCAAGCGCAGCCTCCTCTCGTGAGGTAAGCAAAGGCAAGTCCCCATCAAAGAGAGTCAGGTATAAAGCAATGGACGCTGATGTGAAGATCCGTGAAGGGTCGAAAGCTATGGCCAATCCAAAGCCTAAAGCCAAGATCAAAAAGAAAGCCTACCGGACAGTACCAGCATCCGGTCATGGTCCCGGTAAGTATGTAAGCCGTAAGGGGAAGGTAATCTCACGTAAAAAAAGGAGGTAGTCATGGGGTGTACTAAAAAAGGAATAAAGCACAGGGTCAGGTCGGTTCCAAAGAAAAAACCCCCAGTTAAAAAGACCCCAAAAAGGTCCACTAAAAAGCGGAAATAATGAGAAAGATCACACTCATCGAATTAGTGTTGGATCACCTAGCCGGTGGTGATGCCCCGGATGATGTAAGGGGCAAGTACCACCCAGAGGTTATAGCCAACCTACTTGCACTGGCCTATAACGATGTTGTTATGTCAGCCTATATGGAAGGCAAGATGCACAGCGATTATAGTGTCCTGGACGCATGGGCACTGAATCATACCATCAACATTACGAACAATATGGTTCCATTACCTTATCCACCGGTACAGTTGCCGAACGGTATGGGGATCCTGCAAGTGGCGTGTGGCAATGATTTAACCAATGTGTTTGCATACCGGGAAACCAATTCCAATGCGGTATTCAATGCCCTGGATGTGGGATCGGTCAGCACGAAGCCGAACTTCTACCTGGAACAAAATGCGGGATCCGGGAACCATTCCCACTTATTACAGGTGGCCCTGGTCCCGGATGGGGTTACTTCCGTTCTGGTGAAGATGATTGTGCCGTTCGATGCGGTGGATGATTTCGCCACAATATCTATTCCTGCAGGAAAGGAGAAACAACTGATCGATGGGGTGATCGCTCTGATGAGGGAGAAGCCACCAGAGGATACTGTAAACGACAATAAAGCCAGACAGCAATGAGCTTAACGACACCAAAAACCACAGGAACAACTACTATCACCTATGTTGTGATGAGTGTGTTGAATAGGTTAAGGGATTACTCCATGAGACATTATTCCTTCCTGGAACAGATCATCATCGAGGGTTATTCGGATCTCAACCTTTGGCACCTGGATAACATCGAGGTTGTATATCTGAGGATGTCTGATGCAAAGACCGTTGATCTCCCTGCGGATTTTGTTGATTGGTTGAGAATAGGGGTGCCCATGGGTGGGAAGCTGAGAGTGTTGACCAACCATAAGCAGATCCTATTCCCCCGAACCTTTGCTGATGGTGCCCCAGTAGGCAATACCGATGATGATTCCGGATCCGGGGAGTTCATGTATTTCACAGATCACTTCCGGAACGGCCAATTCATAGGTGGACTGTATGGGCTGTCTGGTGGAGTTGATCAGGCGTTCTACCGGATAGACAGGGAGATGAGAACGATTATATTCTCAGGATCTATTCCCCGGGCAGAGATCGTTTTAGAATACATCTCCACCGGTATAAAGCTGCAAGGAACCACGGTTATCCCACGGGAAGCTGTTTCTGCGTTGAGGGCATTTGCATTGTGGCAGTTGATCGAGAATGACAGCAAGGTGTCTGCCACTGAGAAGGAGAGAAAGAAGGACCAGTATGAGGAGCAGGTCCATGCACTTGATTTCTTCCAGAGTGCATTTACGAAAGAGGAATACCTCAGACACGTTTGGAAGCATACTAAACAAACAGCGAAACGATAATGCGTAACGAAGATATTATTCCGATAGGTGGTCTTAACACCGATGATGATCCCAGACACTTTGAAAAAGGTGATTATGAGGAGATGAGGAACCTACGCTCTGGCGTGACACAGCAACAGGGTGATGAGGGATTAATATCTTCAATTAAATCTTCTTTAGATTTGTACCTCCCTAACATGGGAAGCTCCACAAGCGAATGGCTTCATTTGGGGGTAGCCCTTGATGAGGAGAATGATCGTGCATATCTATTGGTCTATGGAGAGGTGTCTAGTATAGGGCAATTTGTCATCTATAAGCACAACATCCTGGACAACACATTTAAGATCATTTTTCAGGGATTGGCAGACGATTGGAATATCAAAGCCTGGGATGCTGATATGCAAAAGTGCTACAACCCACGGATCGTTGATGGCCGATTGATCTTCACGGACAATGTGAATGATATTCGTCAGATCGATGTGGAGAAGATGGAAACAACTTGGGATGCAGGGATCCATAAAGTTGTGGTGTATTACGACTACGGCTATGCCCAGGGTGTCGGGTATAATGTAGGGGATATTGTTTATTATCAAGACTATGTTTATGATATTCTTCAGAACACCCAATACCAAGGCGATTATCCACCTAACGCACCCGCATATTATGATCCTATTGCAACAGTGGTTGATGTGTACCTGGATCCAATAGATCCGAATAATTTCACACTGGCAGCACTACCTCCACTGATTTCTCCACTGGCCCAGTATATGCCTACCCCATCGGTGGCCGTGAACCAACTGAAAGGGAGGACATGGCAGTTTTCATACCAGTATGTGTACATGGATTACCGCAGAAGCACATACGCCCCACCAAGCCTTGTCCCTGCACCATCACAGGAGGAAGGAATAAATGGGAAACCTGAAACGGATCCTTCACACAACAACACCATCCGCTTACAGATAAATACCGGGAATGAGCAAGTCAGATCCATTCGGGTAGTGGCTAGAACATCAGAGGATCCTTCCACCTGGTTCGTCATCGATGAGATTTATGTTGTCAATGATAAGGATTATAGAGTGAGGGCTGCGGGGATTAATATGTATGTGTACTTCTACAACGACAAGTCTGGACAAGTAATTCCGTCAGTCGATGTATTTAATCTATTCCATTATGTGCCCATCCGGGCAAAGCACATGGAGTTGATCGAGGGTAACCGTCTGTCGTTTGCTCACATAACAGAGGGATATAGCCGTATTGGTGTCGATGCGGAGATTGAGCTGGCGTGGCAGGATCTATCAGCTATCACACTGCAGACCGTGTGGCTAAACGTCCATCCAGTGATGAGATGGGTAGGACCGGCTGATGATTGGGAACACCTTTTACAATTCACTATACCGTCATCTAATCCTGGTGCCTGTACGTTTAAGATCAGAATGAAATTCTCTGCCATAGACACTTGGCATTATATCAATTACATCTACAACGGGACAGACGCTTATCCCTCAACAGTAAAAACAGGGATCCAGAACGCAATAAACACAAGTTACCCTGGCGCAGTAGATACCTGTTTTGCATCTCCCCCGTCAGGTTATATTTTATGTGCATGGTTCTTTGAAGGTCCACACGCTCCATTGCCATACGAAACATGGAGCTATGAGTTTTATTACGAGGCCCTGATAAATAAAATTGATAAGTACCCTCAACTAAAGACCGGGGCGACTCATGCTTGGGCGGTAATCTACAGGGACATTGTGGGGAGGATTACGCCTCTCAACGGTGTAACGGAAATGACGAAATATATTCCATTCCCAACAGAAAGCACAGATAGTAATGTAGGGCGTAGACCGGAGATAACATTCAAACTAAGCCATCTGCCCCCTCCACAAGCCGCAAGCTACGAGATTGTTTATGCAGGAAATAAGTCAACCTCATGGCACCTACAATTACTGGGATACAACTTTGCGTATGGTAAAGAAGGAGATAACCATGAAATTGCCGGCTCCCCCGCAACCTCATCTGACTATTTTAGGATCCGTGTAAAGAAACCACAAGAGCTTACCCGGGATAGTCTATTAAACTGGTCCGTTGAAGAGTATGTGTGGGAGAAAGGTGACCGGATCAGGATTATGGGGAAGGTTAACACTTCTGGGGTGCTTACAGAGATCAATGATGCAATCTACGATGTGGAGATCGTAGCTATTTTCGATGATATTGAAAACGAGAATGATATTGGTGATGGAACAAGCGCTGTTGAGACAACTGATCAGTGGTTGTATTTCCCAATGAATAATGATATAACATTCACCCCGGCATCGGGATCCTCACCAAATATATGGCCTGATAATCTTTGGGTAGAGATCTATCGTCCATTCGTAACTGAGTCAAACCTGTATTTCACTACAGGAATGACCTTCGCTATTGGCGTAGATGTGTATGGTAATAAGTATCACAGGGGGGATGTAAATCAAGTTCTAAATTCAAGTGGTTATCCGCTAACGCCTGCATCGATCAACAACACATCTCACGATAACTGGAAGTATTGGAGGAATTTCAGGAACGTATTTGATAATGCCGATTTTCCAATATACTGTGAGAGCGAGTATGCGTCTGATTTCTATCTGACAAATAAACTCACCTCACAAGGTAATCCAATACCAAATATCGATAGTCAGCAACAGAATGTTTTAACGAAGCGATTAAGGCATGGTGGGAAGGTCAGTATCGGATCCCAGTTGAATCGTCTTGCAGAGTTTGAGTTTGATGATTATAAGGACCTGAAAGATGAGCATGGTCCAATCGAGGGCCTACGCCTTGTAGGGTTCGTTTTAAAGGTCGTACAGTACACGAAGGTCGTGAGCATCTACATCAGCCGTCAGGAGTCCTTTACCGCTGCTGGTGAGGCTCAATACCTGTTTACAGATAAAGTATTTGGTTCAGTTCGTCCCGCAATGGAGAACTGGGGAACAAGGCATCCTGATAGTGTGATAACTCACAATAGGCATTTATACTTTTGGGATGAGTCGGAAGCAATCATTGTAAGGGATGCGGCCAATGGTCCAGAGGATGTAAGTTCCAAGAAAATGCGGAGGTATTTCATTGATAAAGCTAACACCTTGGCCGCATATCCTTTTCAACATAACGTGTGGGTTCAGTTTGGATTCTCCATGGCCACGGATGAATTATTCTGTCTCTTTGGGACGGGTTCCGATACACCGGAGATAATTACGTTCAGTGAAACAGAGCAGAGGTGGAAGAGTCAAATTGACGTATCATTTCAGAGAGGGGTTATGTACTGGTTTGGTAAGAGATTATTTCAAACAAACTCCGACAGAATTTATGAATGGTGGGTCGGGACAGATTATAACAGAATTACAGGAGTCCCAAGAACACCTAAGTTGGTATTCTATGGAGTTTCTGATCCCGCCAAGGTTCAAATCTACAAGGCTATTCATGCCTACATGACAGGTGGCCGCCCACAATTTAATAGTATTACTATACCCGAGAAGGCAACAGCCGTTTCCGGTGAGATGGAAACCAACATCTATGATGTGAATATTGAGGAAAAGGAAGGCGTATTTTATTGCGAGATCCTGAGAGATATAAATACCCCTGGTCCGGGGACGCAGGCAGAGAAGGAAATGAATGGCCGTGAGATGAGAGGACTATATATCAGAGTTGATATGAAGGTCCAGAACGCAGTAGGGATCACTGATAAGGTTACCATCTCTAACCTTGCAGTAATATCAACACCAAGCGAACGAAGCAAATAATTTAAAAAATAATATCATGGGAGCAACACCTTGGGGAACTATAATAAGTAAAGGGATAGACCTGACATCCGGCATCTTACAGGGAGCCTTGGGTTCAAGGATGGGGAAGAAGCAAATGCAGCTTGGGCAGGGCATGATGGATGAAGCTCAAACCTTATCCGCAGCATATCAACGTCCGGAGATGCAAACCCCACAGGCTATTCAGATGATGACGGAGATGGCCCGGGGAGGTCAATTTGAGAATATGCCCGGGATGACTACTATGACGAACCAAATCAATAAAGCAACAGCCAGTGGTGTGAACGCCATGAAGGAGATGGGTACTGGTGCAGAGGCTTTTGGCGGTGTTGCGAATCTCTATGCACAGAACATGGATGCACAATCCAATCTGGGTGTTGATAACGCTCAATTCAAGGAAGGGAGGAGGGATCAATACATGGGAGCCTTAGAGGGCCTTGGCGATTGGCAGCACCAAGCCTGGGGGTGGAATGAGGCTGACCCATACCTCAACGCTCAGAACAAAGCAGCACAGCTTGACACCATGGGCCGTCAGGGACAGTGGGAGGGTCTTAAAAATAAAATGGGATCCTGGGCCGAAGCGTTTGGCGGCATAGCCGGTACATTAGGTGATGCAGGCGGTGAACTTGGGTCCTTAATAGGTCAAGGAAAAGGATCAGAAGCATCATATTCTTAAATTCTACAACAATGGCAACAAAGGGAACGAGTTATAGCGATGTGAATTTCAGTGTACCAGCGGGTGCTGATCCTTTAGGTATAGGCGTACCCGATCTTGGTAAGAGTTCTTACGATCCTATTCAGACGATCAGATATAACCTTGAAACAAAGCGAATAAAAAAGGTTACGGATAGGCAGATGGACCAGAAGGAGTATATGGACTATATGGATAGGATGCCTACCGTTGAGGGTGTTAACGCTAATATATCAAGGAGTCTGAATAAGGATGTTGTTCAACTGAGCAGTATGTTTAAGCAGGACCAGGAGGCGGGTGATTGGTCCGGATTAGCCAAGACAAAAGGAGGGGAGGATCTTAAAATGGCCATGGGGCGATTGGAGAATAAGGTAGCTTCCGACGTACCTATCTATAAACATTATTCAGATGTCTATGAGAAGGATCTTTCGGTAATACGAAATCCAACCAACAGAGAGAAGATTGATTGGGAACTGACTGACGCTAATGTTGAAGCCATGAATCAAGCTAAAAGTGTTGATGAATTTGCTCAACCATTTGCAGAAAACGGAGGATCCTTGGTAGTGTTTAGGCCCGAGCCTCAGGATATTATCGGTTATGCCAAAAAGGTTGGATCTATGATTGAGGGAGAACAGGTTATGGGAAGCGATATAAAGATTGATCCTCTCACAAATACCATGACCACCACTCAGGTAACCGGTGCTGATCCAAAAATTGTACACAAAGCCTACCAGATAGGATACGAGATGGCCGAGCCTAACATGAAAAATGCCATAGACGCTTCTTATGAGGTAGCTACCGATAAGAAAAATGCTGATGGCGTTGTAATGGATGCGAAGGAATGGTATGCTAACAAGTTTTCCGGTCTACATGGAACCACCACATCGGAGAAAACATCCAGGCTACCCAAGGCTGATGAAGATACACCTTCCGGATTAGGAGCCGGGATCCCCAGGGTAGACGGAGTGATCGATACCCAGGCCATGATGGAGCCGATAATAATGAAATCATCAAGCACCACCCCTGCAACATATACAACGAATTGGAGGGGCAAGAAGAAGGAAGATACACCCGAAACTTCCAGTTCAGAAGAAATGGAGTTTGAATCATACAATATGCCTCTTACTGGCGTGGATGAGGTGTTTGACGCTATGACACCGGCTGATGCGATAGACACCAGCACCGGTTCCGAGCCAGACAGAACGAAGGTTGGATCCCACAAGGCAGCTTCAGTTTCTTATATGCCCACCTATAATGGGGATGGAGATGTGCCTGTTGAATTAGAGGTTACTGACGCACAAGGCAATAAGAAAGTTAAGAAGTACACCGTTAAGCCAGGAAAGCCTATTCCCATGGAGGTGCAGCGTGAATTAATGAAGCAAGGCATTGCTATGTCATACGAGCCATACCTACTCACCCGATCTGTATATGGTGCAGCACAGGAAGAGAAAGCGATGGGATCAATTTCATGGAGCGATTATGTTTCCAAGCATGGAAAGACAGTTATCACCCCATGGTCGAGTATCAATAATGCCTTCCTGACTAAGATGGGTGCTGAGGAATATGAGATCAATGAGCTGAAAAGCAGCATGGCCGAGATGTATAATCAACTTAACCAAACTCCCTAATTTCTAATCCATGGGAAAGAAAGAAACCTTACAGGAACCTCAATACAACCCTACTGCAAAAAGAAGGGGTTTGTCGGAACGTGAGAAAGCGCAGTTCTACGAGAATAGGATGCTCAATGACCCCTCTTACATCCAATCTTCTGACGAGGAAAAAGCTGAAAGGCTGAATAAGTATTTTGATGATTACCTGGTTCCTATTGAAATGGAGGGAGGGGCTGACCCCACCCAGGTTGCTTCAGCCAGGGAAAAATACCTCACATCGAAATTCCCACCACCACCATCAGAGATAGATCCTTTCCCCATCCCATCCTTTGAAGATTATCTACCAGAGGATCCAGTCCCTCCTATGGACTGGCCCAAGAATCAGAAGCCCAAGACAGAGGCGCAGCGAGAGGAAGAGGCTGCAGCCGAAGAAGAACCCGTTCCCGACAAGAATTTAGACATCAATGATGTAGCCAAACTTCTTATGCCTGATGGAGAACCAGAAGGCTTACTGGCCTCCCTGCCAAGTGAAGAAGGGCAGCCGGACTCCGGATCTTATATGGGAGATGTCGGGGAGCGTGTATTGGCTGGAATGGCCAAGCTGCCCGGATGGTCAAAAAAAGGATCCAAGATGGCTGAAAAACTACTTGAAGCACCTGGTAGGTTATTAGCTTGGGAAATGAAAAAACTAGGGGTCAATCCAGCTAAAGCGGATAAGGCCGGGGAGTTTGCAGCTAAGGTTGGATTTGGCAAATTCTCCCCAGTACAGGCTTTAAAAGCGTCCAATGATGTCAAGGAGCTTATCGACACCAAAACAGATTATTACAAGAACTGGGAAGAAAGGGAGAAGAAGTTATTGGAGCGTAGCGAACGGTACGATAAAACAATTACTGAGCTGTGGAAGGCCGGAGATAAAATGGAAGCTGTTGGAGCAGCAATGCTGCAAGGAGCCGAGAGCTTACCCATGAGTATGATGGCTGCCTTTGGAGGACCTGCCGGATTAGCTACCATTGGATTGATGACCGGTGGCGAAAAGTATGAGCGTCTGATAGAAGAAGGAACACCAGAAGGAATGGCCTTACTAAATGGAGCCATTACCGGAACTATTGAGGCTGGTACAGAAATGGGCACAGCCGGACTGGGTTACCTCATCAAAGGGTCTATCAAGAAGATTGGGAAGGAAGCCACACAAGAACTGGTTAAGACCGGTCTTAGGGGATGGATAAAGTCCATGTATATGAAGGTTGGTTTATGGACCGCCCCAGTACAGGAAGGAGTCGAGGAACTTGTGAACGCAGTTGGCGAAAACCTTACAGACAAATACACTGGCGTAAGACCGGATGCAGAGCCTATGGATGGAGCCTGGGATGCGTTCTGGGCAGGAGCAGCCGGTGGAGCATACTTTACAGCCGGTGGAGCAGTTATCAAGGGTATCGATAAGGCAGTACCAAAACCAAAGCCAGGGGAAGAAGCACCAACAGGACCACCAACGGAACCACCCACACCAACGGAACCACCAAAACCACCAAAACGAACAGCAGCCGGTCTTAAACTGGATCCTGAGTATGTGGAGAAGGTGAAGTCTGAACGGAAATTCTTTGATGACAAGCGGATTAAGGAGGAGCAGGAGAAGTACAATATTCCAGATACACCTGGGATTACCATTGAGGACGCAACCGATGAAACCCTTGATGCTATTGACAGGGGAGAGCCTGTAATGAATGACCGGCTGAAGATGGCAGCCGACAACCTTTATGGAGAATATAAGAAGCTGGCAGCACTGAAGTCCGATCCCAAGCGTAAGCAGACTACGGAGCAGATCGATGAGATGATGTCTGTCTTGGAATTTGAGATCACACAGCTAAATAATAGGATCAATGAGCAAGCCGAAAAAGGAGAGTTCGTCACCGAAGAGGTTGAACTTACAGACAAGATTAAAGTTAGCACAATTACCGAAGGAGTCGAGGGAAAGCCTGATGAAGGAGTACCACCAAAGCCAGAAGTAGTTGAGAAAAGACCTGAGAGGTTTGTTGAAACTCCCTTCATGGACCAATATCAGCTTCAGGAAAGAACGGAGGTGGCTGATCGTGTCGTTAAAGCTATTGACAAAATGGAGAAAGAGGGTCTAACTGGCAGCGTCAAAAATGCCGAAGATCATCTTACCGTTGATAATTCAATAGGCTTATTTGGAGCGGGCCGGCATAAAATCAACACCCCAGAAGATTATGCAATATTAAGGGCTGAAGCCGAGGCAATAAAAGAGGAATCCTTAACAGCTATTGAGGAAAGAAAAGCCATGCCACCAGTGAAGGAAGGCATGATCAGATATGGAGGACAGGACTACGCCTCCATTGAGGAATTGGCAGAGGCCCTGTCTATCCACCCCATCGAACGATTACCACAGCCGGATCTTGACCTTAATGTGTACAAAGCCATGGAGCTTGCACGAAAGATCAGGGATGATAAGAAGCCACCAGAGGAGCCACCTGGTACGGCAGGGGCAGTTGTTGTGGAGAAGGTTGTGGAGGAAGAACCTACGGGTGAACCCATCCAGGGCCTTGGGGATCCAGCTTTGATCCTATCTGGTAAGTTGGGCGATGTTAATAAGAGGTTCGTTGTCTTGGAGGATGCCGTTGCCGCAGAGGTGGAGGAGATCACCAAGGATAAAGCAGATCTCGAAGAACGCCTCAAAAAAGAATTTAAGGGTAGGTTGAGCCTGGACCAGAAGAAAGATCGTAAGAAATTGGAAGATCAGATTGCGAAGATTGAGAAGGATGAGCAGGCAGCAGTTGATCAGTGGCAGGACGAGGTAAACGAATTTGCACAGAAGATCCAACCCACGATTGAGAAGAAGATCCGTGAGCTTGCACCCACCATCACCGATGAGGAGTTTGACAAAGCTATGTGGTATGTGTGGCAGGATATTTCTACTGTTCAGAAAGGAGAAATGGATAAAGGCATCTCCATTGAGGATCATATTACAAATGTCCTGGCCGGGGAAGTATTTGAAGAACCCACCCCACCAACAGAGGAGCCGGTAGAACCACCAGCACCTCCACCAGTAGAGGATCCCAAAGCCAGGGAAAGGAAACATGACACACTGGTAATTCGAGTTGCCCAATGGAACAAAACGCCAGCCACTCACACTCAGATTAAGGGGGACCTGATGCAACAGATAAGCAGGGCTGTTGCGGATCTTGGATACATTGTCGGCATGGTAGATGGGCAGATGGTTGTTAAGGATGAGAATGGCAAGAAGATCAAACAAACGGAGATGCGCACTCCCAAGGAAGAGATCGATGCGCACCTTGCACTCAACGAATATGAGGATCAGGGGTTTATTGATTTTGTGAATAAGGTCATCACGTATCCCGGATTTTTAATGGATTATGATGTGGACTTAAAGGCCAGTCAAATCGCTTCGGGCATCAAAAATATTGAGGAAGGAAAGAAAACCGTTGCAGCGAATAAGCTACTTGATGCACTGGAAAATTCATTGGCAGTTGGGGCTATCGAAATAAAAAAGACAAAGAGGCACCCTGCTACCAGCGTTTCAGTTGAGGAAATAGACAACCTTATTGCTGACGCTAAACTGGACGAGTTCACCAACCAGTTTGGTGAGCTGAGTCCTGAAAATGTCGATGAGGCCATTAAGATGGGTCTTATGACGGAGGAGGAAAAAAGTCGTTACCTAAAAAATATCGAAGATGAAATCAAGCAAACAGAAGAAGCAGCCGTCACCGAGCCTGGTGAAGAACGCCTTGACACTGGCGAAGCTAAGGTCACAAAACCCGGAGAAAATAAAAGGGAAAGAGAAAGGGTAATCAACGAAATCGATGCGCAGATCACGGATAAGCGTAATCAGATCCAAACCATCCAGAAGCAGAAGCAGAAGAAGTATTCCGAACTTACTGGTCGCAAAGGGCTGTTCGGTGACACCAAAGTAGAGACTGGCGCACCAGGTATGTTTGATGAAACATTTGATCCATCAGACGAGAATATCAAGAAAGCGTTGCAGCCATTTGATGCTCAGATCGAAGCCATTAACAGAGAGATTAATAACCTTGAACAGTCAAAGTCTACTGCCGGGAACGAAGCTGCAGGACAGACAACCATCCCTACACAGTCGGAGTATTCAGATCTTGTGGGTAAGGTGTTCTTTATTCCTGAATTGAATAAGGAGGTTAAGGTAGTCCGGGTTGAGGATTGGACGGACCCCAGGGATCAGAGGGTGAAAGATCTGGGAGGATTGTTTGGTGAAGCTCCTGCAGAGTTTGAGAAGCTGACCGTAGCCATCATAGAGGATCCTGTATCAATCAAAGGAGAGAGCAAGAAAGCTGTCATCGTTGACAAGTTCAGGGATTTGATTGCAAAAGGGAAAGCCACTGAGGTTGAGCCGTTCGACAACAAAGAATATAGGACCGAGCTGACCAAGATCATTGACATCTACAAGTCTATAGGTGACATGGCCAAAGCCGAGCAGCTTGAAAAGAAGATGTATAGGGAGCCAAGAACTTATGATGGTTCTGAGTTGGCATGGGAGCAGGATCTCGCAAGCAAGCGAAGGGTGGCCGAGTTTGAAAAGCGGCAAGATGATATTCAAACCGGGAAGATTATATTCGCTCCGATCCCCGTTGAGGAGGACTATACACTGGAAAATGTAATGGACCTTCTGGAGAGTAATGTTAAGCGTGGGGATCCCCTCACCCCTTATGTATTGAAAAACGCAAGGAAAGAGGATCTGAACCGGCTTGTTAAACTGACCAATGAACACCACAAGATACTTGCTCAGTTAGGATTTACAGGAAAAGGGATACAGGAAATAAAGTATTTGGCTGACCAGTTCTATCCATCATCTCCAATCATGGCTATGTACGGGATAGGATCCCATGCCCGGGCCTTGGATAAAGGTCACCAGGATTCTTCACAGAAAAAGGTTGACGATTCAATAGCTTTTTTCACCAGGTCCCTTGGCGAGACAGAGGCAAAGCATAAACTTATCCGTCAGAGAGCATTTACCTGGGAGGTGAAGAACCGTATTTGGAAAGGTGAGCCTATTGCTGATTTCAGAGAATTAATCAAGATAGCTGCCAAGTGGGGTGTCACCAACAAGACTGCCATCCGTGAGAGGGCAGAGCTGGCCATGGTGGAAGTTGCCCGTAGCATAGCTATGGACAACACCATAAATGAAGCTGATCAGTTTTCAAGGATCCAGGGATTGTACTCTACATTTCCAACCTTATCATACCGGACCAGTGCCATTAAGGAGAAGCAACAGTACAGCACACCTGTGCCACTGGCTTTCCTGATGGGAGAGTACACCAATGCCAAAAGTGTCGATAATGTCATGGATCCCAGTGCAGGGAACGGGGCATTGTTGATCAGTGCAGACCGTAGGGGTGTCCGGGCCAATGAGATCGATGAGGGTAGGTATCAAAACCTTATCGAACAAGGGTATAGGGTATTTAACAAGGACAGCACTCATGGAATACAGGACCAATTAGATGTCCAGACCGTAGATGCAGTACATATCAATCCTCCTTTTGGCGGGACCACTGAAGATTTTGAAGGATACTGGCTACATGGTGAATATGTGCCGGTTGCCCATGCTTTAAAGTCACTGAGCAACACAGGAAAAGCAGCCATCATTACCGGAGGCCATATTAAGTGGAAAGCGAACGGCCAGATGGTAGGAAGCGGAAAGCCTGGCGATAAAAACGATCTTCAGTTTTTCAACTGGTTATACAAGAACTACTATGTTGAGGATGTGATTCAACTCCCAGGGGATCTGTACAAGACCATGGGCGCAAGCTATCCTGTTAAAGTTATCCTGGTCAACGGAAGAAAGACTGAGAAGAAAGGTGCAGCTCCATTACAATCAGAAGCCTTTAATCCAGTGGAGAACTGGACCGATGTTCGTGAACGTATTACCGTATTAAAAACTAAAGCCAATGAAAACAATAGCCTACAACGAAAAGTGGATGCCATGCGAGGAACTGATTCGCTTGTGGGCGGTAGAGCTACCGACCAAAATCCAGCCACAGAGCGTTCAGGAGTTGACCCTACGGTTTCCGAAGAAACTGATCTCCCTGCTGAACAAGGAGCAGCCGACAACGAGAGAGTCACTAATCCATTCACTTCTCGACCTGATCCCGGAGCCGGACGTACAAGGGCAAGCGGAACAGATAATGTCAAGTCCACAATACATAAATCAGATGGGGGAACTGATCAGACGGGACGAAGGGGAGAGGTCGGACGGTTTGGAGAAATTCGGCCAACAAGAAGTGCGCTCGATCTACCAACAAACAACATTGGAAAGCCTGATCAGCGTACTAAGCGAGAGCTTGGCATAAGTGATATTAGTGCTGATGATGTAACATCTCACAGACCATTAAGCGATTTGGGATCCGGGAACTTTATTGTTCCTGCTTCCATAGCATCCGAGATGCAAGATGCCTTAATGCAGTTGAGTGATGAGATAGGTGACATCGATGAATATGTTCGTGAAAAGCTGAATTATAATAGCCTGGATGAGATGAAGGGCACCGGTATGTTTGCTGAACAGGTTGATGGTATTGGTCAGGCTATCTATAATATTGAGGGTAAGAACGCCATGATCATTGGGCACCAGACCGGCACAGGGAAAGGCCGTATAGCTGCAGGAGTGATCCGGTATGCCATTGAAAACGGCAAGCTACCCATATTCATTACCAAAGGCGCTGACCTGTTCACTGATATTTACAGGGACATGGTGAATATTGGATCCCCAAACTACAAACCCTTCATAATGAACAAGCAGTTTGCAAGTTCAGGACAGAAAGCGAGGGTCTTTGATAAGGATGGGAATGTGAAGTGGGAGGTGGATCCACAGGAGAACAATAGGATTATTGGAACTGAGAAAAGACCAGGTACACATAAGCTACCAGAGGGAACTCAGATGATAATGACTACCTATTCTCAGTTCACCACCGAGGGCCGGGATTCAGAGAAGAGATCATTCCTGAATAAACTGATCCGTGATAACGATGTGGTATTCGTTATGGATGAGAGCCATGAGGCTAGTGGCATGAGCAATACTGGTGATTTCTTTAAGGATTGGTTATTGGGAACCCAGGGAGGATTATTCCTTTCGGCCACTTACGCCAAGCGCCCAGACAATATGCCGCTCTACTCTATGAAAACTGTATTGCAGGAAGCAAACATGACCATGGAGGAAATGATTGATGGGATCCTGGCGGGAGGACCTGCCCTGCAGGAAATCATAACACATCAATTAGCTGAGTCAGGACAGTTCGCCAAGATCGGGTTCAAGATGGATGCCGAAATGAATTATGTTGTGATCGGTGATACAGATCCTTCACAAAGAACCTATAACCCCGAGCTGGGGAAGAGGATGGTTGAGGACTTCGATAACATTACCGGGGTCTTACAAGAGATCGTGGACTTTCAGAGGGATTTTATCAATCCGGTCCTGGAAGGAATGAACGAGGATATTAAGCGTGAGGGCAAACAAGTTGGGATGAGGAAAGGCACCTCTCAGGCAGGGGTAAATAACGCACCATACTTCAGCCGTGTTTGGAATATTATTGACCAGCTATTACTATCCATCAAGGTTAAGGAGGCAGTGCCTCTTATCGTTGAGGATCTGAAAGCAGGACGCAAGCCTGTCATAGCCCTGAAGAGTACCATGGAGGCTATGTTTCAGAAAATGGTAGAGAACTTAGAACTGAAGAAGGGGGAAACTATCCCATTGGACTTCTCCCATGTCCTCAAACGTGGGATGGAAACCGTGATGAAGTACACGGAAACGGATGCCCAGGGTAATGATGTTAAGGCAGACCTGAACCCCGAGGATCTAACGGCAACCGGAAGGTCCAGGTATTACAGTATGATGGAGAAGATCCAACGGATGACCACTGGGATCCCCATCTCCCCTATCGACATATTACGAAAAGGGATTACTGATGCAGGATTCGAGGCTGTTGAGATCACAGGCCGCCACACTATGTTCAAACTTAACGAAGATGGAAGCAGGGGGGAATTTGTAACCAATGACAGGGGTGATAAGATCAAGGCGGTAGCCAGATTTAACAACAACCCGGGTGTAGCAGCCATTGTGAATAGGGCGGGATCAACGGGTATATCGATGCACTCATCGCCAGACTTCCTTGATGTCAGCCAAAGGACTATGTGGACCTTGCAAAATGACTTGGATATAAATGTAGTGGTCCAGTTGTTTGGTAGGATCTATCGGGCAGACCAGTTGAATAAGCCAATATATAACATGGTCACCTCAACACTCCCGGCTGAGTCACGAATGTTTATGATGAACGCTAAGAAGCTGAAATCACTTGATGCCAACACCTCTGGGAACCAAAAGCATAGCAAAAGCCTTGCTGATGTTGATGACTTCCTTAACAAGTATGGTGATGATGTGGTGTTTGAGTACCTGAAGGAGAACCCAGACATTAACAGGCGAATTGGTGATCCTTTAAACATTGGGGGCAAGGATCCCAATAAGCAGAACGCAGCCCATAGGGTTACAGGTAAGATACAGATCCTTCCATCCAGGATGCAGGAGGAATTTTATCGTGAGGTTGCTGAACGGTACAGGAACGATATTGAATATCGGAACAGCACAGGCACCAATGACCAGATGGTTACCAATGAGGAGCTTGACGCAGTATTCAAGAAAAGCACCGTTGAGATCGAGGGGAATGGAGGGTATTCATACTTTGGTGACGATACCGTATTGAATGAGGCTGAGGTGAATGTTACCAGGAAGCCGTTTACCAAAGCGCAACTGGAAGAACAGCTTGAAAAAGTTCCCGACAACCATGTGGAGGATTTAAGGGCCGCCATGGAGAAGGGCATAGAGTCTCAGCTTGACACTCAGATACGAAATGTACAGCGCAGCTCAGAAGAGGCGAGAGCGTTGTGGAGGCAGAAGATCGAAGATAAAGACGGCTTGTCACCGGAAGATAAGGTTCGTGAGTATGAGCTAAAAAAGAACGAGATAGATGAGAGGGAGAGTGATCGCATCAATAACCTCAGAGTCGTGTCCCAGTTGAACAAAGCCAAGTTTAATAAGTATTTTGATTTCTTCGAACCCGGGAAAGGATTAGAGGTTCCGTTCACCGATGATGAGCAACTGGGCCTTGTCCGCATGAACAAAGGAGTGTTTGTTTCCTTCGATGTGAACATGAATAAAGCTAATCCCTGGGTGCCCAGTAATGTGATGTTAAAGTTTGCTACCACAGATAGCCGGAAGATGTTCCGGATCCCCGTCAGCAAGTACAATCACCTGGACGCAATCATTGGGAACAGCTATCACATTTCCAATGCTCAGTCCAATGAGATCATGGAGGACTGGGATAACATCAAGAAAAGCAGGACCAGGGAAACCAGGTATCTTGTTACCGGAAATATTTTGCAGGGCATGAACAAGTATAAAAAAGGCCGGCTGGTAAAGTTTTCCATGGAGGATGGCAGTATAGTGAAAGGGATCCTCATGCCTGAGAACTGGATCAATGAGACAAGCAATACAGCCAGGATGCCGATCCATAAAGCTGCAAACATCATCAAGGCACTAGCACCAAAAACCTTTGTGGAGGATGTTTCAAGGGACATCATAATCAAAAAGATGGATTACGACTCCCCGCAGATGTACGAACTGAAAGTACCAGCCTCAACACAGAGGGGTTCTAAGTATTACTCCAATGAGGTCATAAAGTCTATTGTCAGAAATGGTATGTTCGAGCAGATCAACGACAGGATGGTGGCCAGGTTCCCAGAGGAGAGCCTACAACCACTGCTAACTGTCCTTAATGAGCGATTTAAGACCATGTTGGAGGTTGACCATAAGCAGGTCCAGAAAGGGAATGATCAAACCGATGCTGCCTCTACCATGGATGAATATGGAGCAGGAGAATCAACCGGTCCAATAGACAGGGGAGGGTTATCGAACCCCCATAATGACACGAAGGGCATGATTTATACGCCCCACAAAGACAGGGTTGTTCCAAGCCCAAAACCACCCAAGCCAGGCTTTTCCCCGAAGAAGCTATGGGAGATCCAGGATGATATATCCAAAGCTCTTGGTAAAAAGATCCAATACACTCGCAGGCCATCAGCAAGGAGAGCTGTAGGATCCTATGATCCCACCATTGGTAAGTTGGGTATAAAGCATTTTGGTGATGAGGATGTCGCAGCGCATGAGATAGGTCACTACTTAGATGACAAGTACGGGTTACTGGGTCCAAAAGCGTATCCTATATACAATGAGTTGAAAGCGGAGTTATCAAAGCTGTGGGAGTATGGCAGCAAGCCTCCCCGGGGACATAAGAATCCGGAAAGGTACAGGATGGCTGAGGGTATGGCTGAGTTTATCCGGGCCTGGGTAGTGAACCCATCAGAAGCGGAGAGCCGATTTCCAACAACCTATGAATGGTTCAGATCTCAGATGCAGCCTCACACAAAGGTTTGGGAAGGATTGGAACAATTCAGTGAAGATGTCAGGACGTTATACGGATCCTCTGCACTTGACCAGACACTCACCAATGCTCGTCTGGATCCCAAGGTAGGAAGGAAGGGTATAGCCTGGAACAGGGAGAATAAGGAGGGCCAGTTCCAAACAACCATCTTTGATAAGATGGGTAGGAGGATATGGTATTTCATAGATCCACTTGTTGAGGCTTTCAAATACGCTGCAAAGCAGCAAGGGATTACGGACATTGACGATCCTAACCAACTAAGCCCATTACAGAACTTCGAGATCGTTGTCAGGAACCACCTGGGACTCGATGTGAAACTTCAGAACCTAATGGACAAAGGTGTTATGGATTTTGATCAAAGCAGGGTACTTGATCCAAAAACCGGACAGGCTATGACTTTCGACTGGATGTATGAAGCTATTCCAGGAACAAGTAATGCTCAATGGGAAAAGAATACAGATATAACTATGGCGGTTGGTATTTCGGAGAGAGCTGTTGAATTACCAAAGAAGTACCAGGCAAGGCTTCTCAGACATGATTTGGAAACTACAACAGACAGACTGCCACCTTTGAAGATACTGGCTAAACACCCTCATATCATTGAGATGTGGGCCGGGAAGATCAATGACATCATAACAAGGATGGATGAGGGTGTCTTGGATCCTGACGATGTATGGATCAGCAACGAACCAACCTATAACAAGAAAGGTGAAATAGTAGCGCCAGGTCGTTATGACTTTACAGACGTTGTTTCCACTGGTGTTGCACAGTCTGGACAGAGGGATTACGATGTGGCCGTTGCAGCCGTAAAGGAATTTGAGGCGATGAAGATCACTGACCCAGAGCTTTATGATGGTATCAAGGAGTTTTGGAGGAGATACAGAGAGATCAGCAAGCAATGGTCCGAATACGCTTATCAGGCAGGTCTTATATCCAAAGAAACCAAAGATCAGATTCAGAACGAGAACCTGGACTATGTTGCCATGAACCGTCTGCAGGCTATTGAGCCAAAAGATATGGTTGAGGGCAAGGATCTTGAATTTGAAGAACAGCAGAGGCCAACAGGAACAGGGCTGCAGCCGAGAGAAGTTGTATTCCCATTCAAAGGTAGTGACAGGCCAATAGACAACCCAGTGTCCAGCATGATAAAGTCGTGGATGAACCTGGTTGATGTTGGTGACATGAACTATTCAGTGCAAACTTTTGCTGATATGTTTAAAAGGGGCGCTGTGGGTAGGAATATGCACGAAGGGGATGTGGTTAAGCATGGCGAGATCGCATGGGTTCAGGATTACAAAGAACCAAGTGGATATAACATATCCTTTTATGAGAAAGGCAAGAAAAAATACCTGGTGTTCGGTGATAAGTACCTTTATGAGACATGGAAAGACCTGTTGCCTGTCAGTGACAGCTTGGGAATGAAGATTGCCTCTTTCTTTCCGCAGCTACTCCGGAGGGCTATTACCAAATCCATCAGGTTTGTCAACAGGAACATGATACGTGACCTTGGGCAATTCTTAGTGGTAGGGACGGCTAAAAGGTATGCACGACCATGGTATATATTACCAAACAAAAAGGCTGACGATGCCTTTGAGAGGTATGGTGGTGGACAGTTTGGTTTTGTGCCGAGAAAAAAGATCATTGGATCTCAAAGAAAGGAGAGTAAGCTGCCACATCATCAATATATGATGAAAGCCAAGAAGAAAGGGAATCCCAACACCAAGTATAACATGGTTGGGAAAGGGTTTCAGTTTGTTAACAGACAGTTTAACATGAGTGAGCGCCCTACCCGTAGGATTCAATACATGGCATCATACAATGAGGGTATAAAGAAGTATGGATTAACTCACCAGGAAGCAGCAGTCCGGGCGGCATATCAAGCCAGAGATCTGATGGATTTTGCAGCAGCCGGGACGGTAGCCAAGGAGATAAACAAGGTGTTGATCTTCACCAGCGCAGCAGTGAGGGGCATGGAAAAGATTGCCAGGACAGCGAGGAAGAATCCAGCACGATTCGCAGTTCACTTAGCTGCATTTAGTATGCTACCATCGATCCTCAACAGTCTGTATATGTCACTTGGATATATCACGGATGATGAGAGGGAGGAATATCTGAGCCATCCAAACTACCTGAGAGATGGGTTCTACCGGTTCCCCAATCCTTTTGGCCGTGGGTGGATTATTATACCTAAGCCGTTTGAACTGGGCAGAATAGGATCTGTTGCTCAACGGGGCATGGATATGGCTCTATATAATGATAAGGATGCTTTCAGTGATGGGTGGTGGTTCTCATTCATATCAAGCATGAATCCTTACAGTATAAGTGGGATTACCAGTGGGTTCTCCGGAGGGATAGGAGTGGTGGCCAACTATGATATGTTCAGGCAGAAGCATATTATTCCTCCATCGGAAAAAGACCTGGCTATCGCATCCCGGGAAACGCACAATGCGAGTAAGTTTTCCAGGCTGTTAATGGAGGGGTCCGATGCTATCACCTGGAACCAGGAGGACAATCCCTTCATCGATCCAAGAATGTTGGATTACTTCCTATTTTCACAGTTCTCTACCTATGCTGAGTATCCGATAGGAGCGTTTGAGTATCTCCCTATCCTGGATGATCCAAACAGAAGTGTAGCTTTGCAGTGGGATGATTTGGGTATCTACAAGGATCCTCAGATCTACGGGTCCAAGCACGTTCAGCATCTTATGACTTTGTACAATAAATTCCCACACCTGAAGGCAGAGGGTCATTATGTAGCTTTCAGGATTGCCCTGGATGGCTATTTTAGTGAGGGTGTACAGTCCGACTATGATCTAAAGGCAGAGCAGGGAGCAATACTTTTGAAAACGGCACACGAAATAAGAAAAGCATTGGACGCTCCAGTGGAAGAGACAGGGAAGCCAAGGGACTTTTTCAAGGAGGCGTCTGGGAATAAAGATATTAAGGACGCAAAGAAGTCCAGTAATTAATCGGTGTAAACTTTAAATATTATGCCAACACAAAAAGAGATGATCGCAGAGATCCTTTCTGCTCAAAAGGAGCAGGGGGTACTACTTATGGAGATGGATAATTGCTTACGTGGTCCTAATTATGATCCTTCTGACGGAGGGTTGGTAGATGAGGTGCATAAGAACACCGGATGTATCAAGGACATAAAAAAAAAGCAAAATAAAATTGTGACTTGGGGGGTTACCATATTCGGGGCAATCAACATAGCCGGAATAGTCGCTGCCATTATTAACTCGATAAGAAACTAATTATGAAACTTCTGCTAAAAAGGAGGTATCAGGGATCCCATTACACAATCGGATCTCTTTCCATTGATGGGAAATATCTCTGTGATACCATTGAGGACAAGGTGAGGGATGTGAACCGGGATGGAGATCTCGATGACCCAGGGGAAGGGAAAGTCTTTGGCGAGACAGCTATTCCATTCGGGACCTATGATGTTGAGTTGAGTATGTCACCAAAGTTTAAGAGGCTTCTCCCAATGGTACTGAACGTGAAACATTTTACAGGCATAAGGATCCACCGTGGCAACACAGCGAAAGATACCCATGGATGTATTCTACCCGGAGAGAATAAAGAGAAGGGGAAGGTTCTCTATTCAACAGGGTACGAACGAATCATTGTCAGGGAACTGAAGGCTGCCACAAAGCGGGGTGAAGAAATCACTATTGAGATAGTTTAAGTATTTTATTGTAACATTGTATAAACCAAAATAACATCACTATGAAACGATCAAGTTTTTTAACCTTGAACTGGAGGGACCTATTGAAGGGCCTCTTACTCGCAGTTGTTACGGCTGTAATCACTTTCTTCTATAACATGATCCAGACAGGAGTACCCCTGGATGTTGAGATTCTGAAGAAAGCCGGCATGGTTGCTATTGCAACGGTATTGGCATACCTCTTAAAGAATCTGTTTGAGAACAACGAGGGCACCCTTGTAACATCAGACAAATGACCCTTGGCAAGATCATAGATTGGATTGGCAAGAACCTGGGCAGGATTAAAACCATAGGCTTATTGGTCCTGATCACGTTTTTTGTCATCTCACTATTCCGAAGTGGATGCGACAGAGCAGATATGGAAGAAATGGTTGAGAGAATCACCGGCCTCAACGTCAGGAACGATATTCTGTTTGAGGATGTGAAGGAGAGGGACAGCCTATTGGTTGCCCGGGATCTCCGGATCGAGGAACTGAAAGACAGCCTGGGGGTATCCCTGATGCGTGTCGATGATCTTGAATACGATTATAGCTCATTAGAGCATGAATACGAGCATTTGTCCGATAGCCTACTCACAATACCATCGGATGCCAGTTATCACTTCCTGATGTACGAGGCGTACCCGTACCCAGGTCATTTGAAGTATCCTTTTAACGAACCACAGGTAAAAGGCTTCCATCTTACATTTCTTGAAAAAGAATCATTGTACGATATGAACCAGAACCTCCTTTCTCAGATCGATGAGAAGGATTACCAGTTGGTAGTGAAGGATACGGTTGTCTATGAACAGGCCAAGTCAATGATGATTATGGCCGAAAGCAGACAGGATCTTGACAGTATCATCATAAATAAGGATGAGATGATAGGGATCCAGGACGAGCAGATCAAGAAGAAAAGTCGAGGGAAAACCTTTTGGCAGGTGACTACGGGAGTTATCTTGGTGATCCTTGCGGTGTTTGCAATCGGTGGAGGTTAATCTGCGTATTATGGTACGGTCAAGGGGATCCAATTCGGGTCCCTTTTTTTTTGTCAAAAAGAATTTGTTTAAAGGAATATAATAAATACATTTGCTAAATGATATTACTTACAATTATATTATTCTTAACCATCATGGAGGCTATTCATGAGGGGCTGGCCCTGCGTGGTAAGAATGAAGGAAGCGCCAGACTTGGCACCATTGCTGGTCTGGTGGAAATGGTGAAACTAACAGGAATGGTTACAATCATACTATTCCTGATATACTCTGATCATTATGATGACTATCTGGCAAGCCCTTGGCATTTTTGGAGATGGTTGGTCTTGCAGCTTGTAGTTGGATGGCTTGCATTGAGGTATGGATTATTTGATTGGATCCATAATATTTGTGCCGGTCTGGATTGGAAGTACATCGGTAAAACGAAATTGTATGATAAGTTCCTCCGGAAGTTGATGGGAAAACAGCCACCATTCCCATTTCATTTCTGGACCAGGATAGTGTTACTTGGTATAGGATTGGGTTTAATCTTAAAACTGTAAATTATAACGATATGAGTCATAAAATTGGAATAGTAAAAGCACCCATCAGGCTTGTCAAGAAAGATGATGAGCTGATCGACAGGGTTATGGATGTAAGGGGGTTGGACAATGAGCATAGGGCTGCCATAACTGAGATCCTGAGACACAACATCTGGACCACGAAGCAGTTCAGTGACCTCACAGGGTTTAAGGAGAGTACCATCACCAACAAGACCAGACCGGCTTACCGGAATGAGGAACTGGTGACGGAGTTGGATTACACCTATCCGTTTGCTGATCTTGCAGGGATGGGTCCTAAGTTCATTGTTCGTAACGAGAAGAGTGAGGCCATGCTACCATGATGCAGTTTGAAGATTTAAGGATCCAGACCAGGACAGGGCAGACACGTTATTACACGATTTGTCCCGAGTGCGATAACACCAGGGAGAGGCACAAAGGTGCCCGTTGCTTGACTGTTAACGATGAGATTGGGAACAGGTGGTATAAGTGCCATCATTGTGGGTGGTCCGGGAACTTGGATGCACAAGACAAGTATGAGCAAGTGAGGGCGGATAGTAAGATCCCGAATGTTCAGAAGGCTTTCACGATGAAGGTCCGGGATTATATAATGAAGCGAGGGATCAGCATCAAGACGGCAAAGGAAGCTCGATTGTATGAATCACAGAGGGGACCGGCTACAATTATCGGGTTCCCTTATTTTATGAACCTGACTCTGGTGAACGTGAAGTTCCTGGACATGGATTGGAAGAAGGGGAACAAGTATCCTAAGTGGACCCAGTTGCCGAAGAAGATTGGCACCAAGATAATTCCTTTCGGGCTGCAAAACATTAAAACCCATAATGACCAGGGCCAGAAGTACAACAACAACATACTGATCATTACAGAGGGTGAGTGGGATATGTTGACTTGGAAAGAGTGTGATTATATCAATACAGTATCAGTGCCCCAGGGAGCGCCATCGGCAAAGAGCAAGACCTTTGATAAGGAGTTTGCTTGGTTGGAGGACAAGTACGTGATCAGCATATTGAAGGACATCGACATATTCTACCTTGCGGTGGACAATGATGCTGCAGGGAGAGTGTTGAGGCACCATCTATCAATCTTACTGGGCAAGGACAAGTGCAGGATCATCCGGTACCCAGTGGGCTATAAGGACATTAACGAGGTCTTTATGGGTGATGAGAAAAAGAAGCTGCTTGCACTGGGGAAGAAAGGTGTTGATGACTGTATGCAAAATTCCACATCTGTACCTATTGCTGGTGTGATCAAAGCCTCCCAGGTACGTGATGATCTCCAAAAACTACGAGATGGAGGGTTTACCCCAGGGTTAGGGTGTGGCGTTGAGGAGGTTGATTTCCTGTTCACTGTTAAGCAGAAGCTCATCCAGTTTACCACAGGTGTTCCGGGATCCGGAAAGAGTGTGTGGGTACGGTGGTGGCTTACTGAGATGATCAAGCACAATGATGATTTAGGATTGAAGTGGGCGATGTTCACTCCGGAGAACCGGCCAGTGGCCAGGGAGTATGCTAAGATTGCCGAGGCGTTAACAGGGATGTCCATCCAGAAGGGCCAGCACAACAGTATGAGCGATGAGATGTATCAGAAAGCCATGCGGTTTGCTGAGAAGCATTTCTTCATCATCGCACCCAACAAGACTCGATATGAGGATTTCGGGGGTCAACTGACACCGGACAAGGTGAACACCCTTGACTCCATCCAGAAGTATCTGGTCTATCTGAAAAAGACTGAGAACATCTTCGGCTATGTGATCGATGCCTGGAATAAGATCGAGCATCAACAACCAAAGTGGCAGACCGAGACACAGTTTATCAGTGAGCAACTGGACCGTATGATCGATTTCAATGATTACTGGGAGATGTTTGGTAATGTGATTGTTCATCCGAAGAAGATCGAGATGACCGGTGAGAATTACCGGATGCCGTCACTTTATGACATTAAGGGATCCTCTGCCTGGAAGGAGAAAGCTGACATCGGAGTTCTGATCCACCGGTACAAGATGAAGAAGTACACCAATGACTACAATCCACTGGGGCTTGATCTTGGCACCTGTGATGAGGATGAGAAGTACGAGGTCGTTGAGAAGGCACCCACTATTATACGGACTGAGAAGATCCGGTTTGAGGAACTGGGCCATGAGAACAGGGTGAAGATGGAGATGAGTACGTGGGGAAGGTTCTCCGTTGTCAGTAGAGCGAAGAAAGTAGTTGAGGAAAAAGAAGAGGAAATTGCACATCCTGATAATCGAATACAGCAATCAAAGATGTTCGATGATCCAGACGATGATGACTTACCATTTTAAATCAAAGCTATGAAAATGACTATTAAGAAAGTAACGACACTGGGGAAGCTATCAGCCGGTAGTTTATTTATTTGTGAAACAACTCTATGCCTGAAAACTGAGTATCGCACAGAGAAAGGCGCAACAGAAGCGTTTATTGTCGGATCCGGAGAGTTCTTTTCCGGAGGCGGTCATTCACCAGAAAAGAGGGAGCAGTTGGAAGTTCTGCAAGTTGAGTTAGCATATTTTAATTGACAAACTATGAAAATACAAGGCAAAGCAATACTTATACTTCCGGATGAGACTCCGGAGCAGACCAAGGGGGGCATTATCAATCCCGCTGTTAAGGATAAACCCAATACTGGGAGGGTTGTGGATTGTGGTCCTGGTTGCAGGATAACTTCACAAGGGGATAATGTTGAGTACAAACGCAAGGGTGCCAGCATAATTAATATCGATGGCGTTGAACACCACTTCATCATCGAGGAGCAAATATTTTTCAATCATGGTAAATAACTGGAAAGCAGCCAAGATGCTGCAGCAATTTAAGGTTACCTATCTGGATCCCCTTATTAAGAAAGCGGAGGAGGCGCAGAAGATCTTAGAGGACCCTAAATACAAGTGGAAAAAGGGGGAGAAGGATCGTGCCGTAGCAAAGTATAAGCGCATCGAGGGCGAACTGATTAACTTCTCCGCATTACACCATGCCATGACAGACCTGATAATGACGCATGAGGGGCAAACCGATATGCTGACAGAGATCTATGCTGAGTGGTACAACAAAATCTCCGTTCATGGTATGCAGCCAGTGGAGATAATGGTTAAGCAGCAAGAAATCATGCAAACTATTTGGTTCAGGATATATGCTGCAGTCAAGCCCCTGGAACTGGATTTAAACCCACCTAAACAAATCGAAAAATTATGAAATTAGATTCGGAACAACTTAAAGCGGCAAAAAATCTTACCGAAGCATTACTAGAATGTGTCACCATTCTTTTTTCAGTAGAAGGGAAGATTTACAGGAAAGAAAAGTTAATGGATTATGACCTTGTGAACGCAGCAGGAGAAGTCACCTCGCCTGTTTCAGGCAAGGAATATCAAATTCAAGTTTCTATTATACGAAACAAAAAGATGTGGGTAGAAAGTGATGAAGTCCAAAAGCGTATTGCGACCAATGTTCGTACTATTCAGGATAACGTAAAAGAGAATTAATATGAGACAAGATCTTGAAATACACACAATACCCCATCACACTGACGAATGGTATGACTTCCGGAAGCGAGGGATAGGAGGTTCTGAGATGGGAACGATCCTTGGAATCAACAAATATGATACTGCAGTCCGGCTGTTCCATGAGAAGATTGGCACCATACCTGCCAGACGTAATGATAATGAGGCTATGTTTTGGGGAAGGACCAATGAGGAGAATATTGCCCGGGTGTGGCAGTATTACGATGGGACACAGGATGGTTATGTGGAGAACTGCACCAATGGTAAGATTGTACGGAAGTGTAGGAGCATCAACGGGTATATTGTCAATCCTGATTATCCCTGGTTGTTTGGATCCCTGGACCGGCTGATCAACATCGAGGGTGGCTTCAATCTGAACTCCGGAGAACCATTGGAGAAGGAGGCTATTTTGGAATGTAAGAACATGAGCTACTGGGTGTCGAAGATGTGGGAGGACGGTATGCCTATCTATCATTTGGCACAGATCCACACGTACATGGCCATTTTGGACGCTGACTATGCGGAGATAGTAATGCTCGTTGATGGTGGCCGGTTAAAAGTAGAGAAGATAGACCGGGATGAGGCTCTTGTTGAGAGGATCCTTACTATATCTAAGGCTTTCTGGTACAATCGGGTGGTCCCGGGCCAAAAGGCGCTAGAAAACCGTGAAACAGCAGACATGGAAGGTGATGTGGCAGAGAGTGAGAGATGGGAGGCCGAGATCCAGAGAGTAGAGCCGGATCCAGACGATTCGGAGGGGTATAAGGACTTTATGGAGGAGAAGTTCATTAAGGAGCGTGAGAGGGTGGATGGCACGATGGAACTGTATGCCATAGCCAAGCGTGACAACTTCCTGAAAAAAATTAAAGGTCGGATCGATAAGGAGCGTACCGGCATAAAGAATAAGTTTATTCAATTCCTGGGTAACAACGGAGCAGAGAGCATCGACTTCGGCAAGTTAGGTGTTGTCAACTGGTCTGAGCGAAAGGGAGCCAAGAGCAGGACCTATAACAATCGCACCAAGGAGAATCCTTCTGAAGATTATATCGAAGCGCAATTTGAGAAATTAGACCAAAAATCATTCTAATGGCAGAGGCAGTCTATTTTGAAGAGCATGGAATATTTCGGCACCAGTCACCCGACTGGGAAAAAGATCTATATGGGTTCTATCCAAATGGGATCGGTGATGCTGTTTCCAACATGGGTGAGTGGACAGTAAAGACTGGTGATCCCTTTTTCATACCTATCATGTACAAACTCCTGATGGCAAAAAAGCGGTGGCCCGATGCTTGCAATGTGGGAAATGAGGAGTTCATTGCCACAAAAAAGTTGCAATATGGCTGGTCGAAAACCGTCCATTGGTTTAGGATGCTTCCTGTTGTATTCGCCTCTGATGAAGAAAGGGGTGCCTACTTAAAGAAAGTAAAGCCCAGGCTATTTAGGACTCAACACGGTATGACCAGAGATCCTTACACCTGGTATAATTGTGCGGTGATTAGGTGTAACTTATCTCCGGGAGCATGGATTGAGCCAGTTGATATGCCCCGATACCTACGAAGAAGGGGGAACACCTATTGGCGTAACTATCTGATAACTGGTAATGTTTACTGGAAAGAGAAGTATGAGAAAGTCACACTCCGTCAGTTGAGGTGGCCCCGGAGGGAGTATGCTTTAGATATGACCAAGGCCAGGGCCAGGGCAGCCGGTAGCACGAAGATCTTATACATGGCGAACAATATCACCCCTATTCCAAACAAAGGGAGGTAACGATGGATACTGATGATTGGAAAGAGTTTCAGCAAAAAGGCAAGGAGATCCGGAGGGGCAGGCAGAACAGGCACATTAAGGCGATAAATAAATTCGCCAAAGACTATGGCCTGAAGTGTAAGATGATCCAGAACTGGCAGATCCGAATCTCTGATGACAAAACGACTATGGACCTCTTCCCACAAGCAAAAAGGTACCATAACTTAACCAAAGACAAGCGTGGAGATTATCATAATCTCAACGGGTTCCTATATTCAATATTCGGCAATGAGACAAGAGATCGTAGCACAAAAGGTCCTGGGCGAGTTGGTTGACCTGGGATTGGTGAGAGAGCAGGATGAGGACATCTTTTGGGCCTACCTACACTGTGTATGGGCTGCAGGGTATGATGAGGGTCGATTACAATACACCAAGCGGAAGCCTGTCGTTCAACTGGAACGGGATGGGGTCACACCTGTCAAGGTCTGGAACAGTTGCGTTGAGGCTGCCCGATTTTTCAGTATGAACAAAACAAGCATCAGTAAAGCTGCATTGGGGAAAACCAAGTCGGGGATCTCCGCAGGTTTCAGATGGAAATACGTAGAGGACGATGGGAAAAACTATGACAGTAGTGAAAGTGATGGAGCCGGTGACTGATAACGAGGGCAATTACCTTGATACAGAAGGCGAAATCATGGATGAACCAAGCAGGAAGATTCAAGAACTGGCCTATGAGGAGCAAATGTACTACTTGCTTCACTGGGGCCTGACCTATGAGATCCTGGTGGACAGCAATCAGCGCACACCCGTTACATATACTATTGGCATTTGCCAGCATATAAGTAACGGCATCATCAAATCATTTGTACCAACGGATCTTACGGTGGTAGGGAAGGAGCAGCGATGAGCTATAAATATTACAGGGTAAAGAAAAAGTATCTTGGTTATCGTGGTGAGCGTTACTTCCAGTTTGATCCCGATAACGATTATGCTATTCAGATCTGTATTCACCAGGGACGGGTGAAGAAGGGCAGGGCACATACCTATGGGATCTATCGGATCTCACGAAACACCTTCCTTGCAAACTACAAAGGGATGGGGATGGTTGAGAGAATCCCCAAGAGCGAGTTCAAGAAGCATTTCATATTAATGATAAAAGTATTGAAGCCATGAGTTTTTACGACATTGATTTCATTATCCCTGGGAAGCCCCAGGCACTTAAACGTCACCGTTCCTTCCAGAAAGGTAAATTCAAGGGCACCTACGATCCCTCAGAGGGCGATAAGGCAGACTTCCTGGTGAAAGCCATTGCGAATAAGCCAGAGGTTCCATTGGATGAGCCACTGCACGTTAAGCTGACGTTCTGCTTCTCCCGGCCAAAGGGTCATTACCGTACCGGAGCCAATGCCCATTTGCTGAGAGATGTGGCCCCCAAGTGGCATACGGGGAAGCCAGATATTGATAACCTGATCAAGTTCGTTGCCGATGCCCTGAATGGGATCTTCTGGAAGGATGACTCCTGCATCTGCAACATCTGTTCAGATAAGATCTATGGTGAGCAGCCATACATACAAATTCAGATCACCAAATTAAATAAGTTCAAATAGCTATGGCAAAGAGAGATGAATTTACCCGCACCTGGATTAAGGCTAATGCTCTGGAAGAGATCCAGAACTATGAGAAAGGGATCCTCACCATCCGGGGTTTACATTATCGGCTTGTTTCCCGGGGGATGACCAATTCCGTTCAACACTACAAGCGAGTTGTGTCAGCTATGATCGAGGCTCGTTGGGAAGGGAGTGTTGACTTTGATACCTTCTCCGACAATGACCGTGAGATGATCGGTGAAACTACGAATGAATATACCGATGTGGATGAAGCGATAGAAACTGCCAAAGATCAGATTGAGTCTTGGATGAAATTCTATTCAAAGAACCGTTGGGAGGTGCAGCCGTACTATCCGGAGGTGTTCATTGAGAAAAAAGCATTACAGGGAGTATTTCAGAAGGTCACAGGTCGATGGGATATTGCCCTGGGAGCCTGTAAGGGGTATCCATCATTAACATTTCTCAACGATGCTGCACGAAGGTTCTCAGCAGCAGCAAACGGGGGGTTCAGTCCTATTATCCTATACTTCGGTGACTATGATCCATCCGGAGAGGATATTCCACGGAGTATCGAAGCTAATCTACACCGGTTGGGCATTGAGGTTGAGGTTCGGAGGATTGCCCTCATGGAGTCTGATGTGATCGAGCGAGGGTTGCCACCGGCACCCATCAAGGATGGAGATAGCAGATCCGCTAACTGGGAGGGCCTGGGACAGGTCGAACTGGATGCTGTTGAGCCGGCAGATCTCCAACAGATGTGTGAGGATGCCATATGGGATATTTGGAACCAGGATCTCTACAATCAGATGCAGGTGGTACAGGCCCGGGAAACTGTCAAGTACAGGGCAGAATTAAAGAAATTTGTTAACGAAATAGAGTAAGCAACATATTTTAACATTCACTAAAAAAACGTAACGATGGGAAAAACACAAGTAAATGAGTTCGCAATCTCCGGCAAGGTATTATGGGTCGGTATGCCTGGTTTAATTCCAGGCACAGAGAGTTTAATGAAGCGCACCATAGTAATGGAAGGGTGGGTATTGTCTAAGTACAAGCAGGAGTTCGCATTTGATTTTGTGAACGACAACATGGATATGCTTAATAATATCCGTGAGGGCGATTGGGTCAACATTGATTTCCACCTGAGAGGGAGGAAGCACATCGATGGCGGTGGCAAGGCCAGATGGTTCACTAACCTGGAAGGCACCAGTTGTATCGTAGATCGGGAATAATGGAAGAATTAGCAAATAAGCAGTCGATGTCAAGCCGTGAGATTGCGGAGTTGACAGGGAAGCAACACAAGCACGTTCTTCGTGATATTGAAACTCTGAATGTTAACTACGAGAAATTAGGACTGCCCAAACTTGAGCGGTCCTCTTATCGGAACGAGCAGAACAAAGAGCAGCCTCAATTTCTTCTAAGCCGGATACAGACATTTGACTTGATGACTGGGTATAGTGTTGAGTTAAGGATAAAGATTAACCGTAGGTGGGAGGAGCTGGAACAGAAAGCTATTGACTTCACCAATCCAGAGACAGTTCTTAAACTGGTTCAGAACTGGCAGGAGGAGTATCAAAAGCGACTTGCCCTTGAAGCGAAAATCGAAAATGACAGATCAAAGGTTGTTTTTGCTGATGCTGTTTCCGGAAGTGATAACTCTATTCTAACAAGACACTTCGCAAAGATTTTGAGCGATGACGGTTTTGAGATAGGCCAGAACAGGTTATTTAAGTGGTTCCGGGACAATGGGTACCTTAATAGAGGCAATGAACCGTATCAGAACTATGTTCAGCAAGGTTTATTTGAAGTGATTGAGAGAACCATTGGAGCAGCAGATCAAACTTTCACTAGCAGGACAACAAAGATCACAGGAAAGGGACAGACGTACTTTGCGAAAAAGCTCAGAGATGAGTAGCGGAGAAAAGATCAAATTAGAAAAGGCACTCAATGTAGCCAGACGGTTCCTTATCCTCATCGAACCATACACAGATGTCAGGGAGATAGCTGGTAGTGTTCGCAGGGGATGTAAGGAGGTTGGCGATATTGAGATAGTTTGCACTGAGAGCGCTTTTAACAGCCTGGACAATCTCTTCCATGAAAAGTATCCAGGGATGGTTGTCAATGGTAAGCGTCTAAAGCGGTTTAAGTACCCTAAAGACAAGATCCAGGTGGAACTTTATATAGCGCAGCGCCATGATTATGGTCGAATTTTGGCAATCAGAACAGGATCTTCTGCTTTCAGCCATATCAAACTGGCAATTACATGGAACCGGTTAGGATGGTGCGGTACCGAGTGGGGATTGAGGCGTAAGGCTGAATGTGACAAAAAAGCATCTAAATGGACCCTGAAAAAGGAGTTTAAGGGGAAGGAAACAAAGCCCCCGGTCTTTGATACTGAATATGCGTTCTTTGACTTTTTGGGAATACCCTGGAATCCACCAGGGGACCGAAACTGGACATCGAAACACAACCAATTAAACTATTGAGGTAGGGTCATGTGACGTTATGTGGGGTAGGGTATTGTCTTGTGCGGTATAGTATTTTAAAGTATAGTGAGGTAGTGTCACGTTATGTGCCGTTGAGTTGAGTTTTGTAAAGTAATTTGTTGTTATGTTATGTAAAGTTGGGTTCTGTGAAGTGTTGTGAAGTCAAGTATTTTGATGTTTGGTTTTGTGTTGTAAAGTGGGGTCCTGTTATGTATAGTATTTTAAAGTTTGGTACTGTTGTGTGATGTGATGTTTAGTAACGCAAGGTAAAGTAAAGTCGAGTTAGGTGCAGTATTTTGAAGTTTAGTTATGTGATGTTTTGTGAGGTCAAGTAGAGTTTAGTTTCGTTCAGTAATTTTTTGTTTAATTTAAAATTCAAAGCTATGAAACAATTTAGAGTAAAGATCCACACCGAGAAGTATATGCAACATCGGATGGATGATCAGAAATTAGAAGAATGGGAAAAGAACAGGGGTAAAATCATTGAGAGAGATGATGTAAACCAAGAGGATCTCGTTCGTGCAGAGTTCCACTGTTATCGCAACAGTAAGGGGGAATGTTTCGTTCCTTCTGAACACATCAAGCAATCCCTAATAAATGGAGGGACACAGGTGAAAGCAAAGGTCGGCAATGGTCGAAAGTCCATGACAAACATCGTTGCCGGTCTATTCACAGTCTCTCCGGAGGAGATTATTGTCAGGGATTTCGACACTATTGACAAGCGTAGTGCCGTAAACCGGAATGTCAAGGCACGAATCATTGCGATCAGACCCAGGTGGAATGATTTATCCCTCTCCTTCACTATTAACGTGAAGAATGACACGATCACCAAACAAACCGTTGAGTCAATATTAGAGTTTGCCGGGACCATGTTTGGTATTGGAAGTTACAGGCCAGAACATAAGGGTGAGTTTGGCGTGTTCGAGGTAGTCGAATTTAAACAAGTAAAATAACCTTAAAAATCAAAATTATATGGAACAAGAAAGAAAAGTGGCAGTAGTCGGAACAGGAACATTCCTGGACACTGCAATTAAAAATCTAGATGAGATGAAGGTGGCTGCACAGATGATACTGGACAGCAGGCTGGCCCCTGATCATTTCTACGAGAAGAATGACAAAGGGAAGCCGGACTACGCCAAAGGGAATGTAGCTTCGGTTATCCTGGTTTGTGTGCATGGTGATGACCTTGGCCTAAAGCCATTGGTAGCTCTGCAGCACATTATCCCAGTGAACGGTCTGCTCAGTATCAAGGGAGATGCAGCTAAGACGCTTATCTTCAAATCAGGTAAGCTCGCCCCGGGAACTTGGAAAGAAACTATCACTGGTTCGCTTAGTGACGAAAGTTATGAGTGTACCATTACTGCCAAGAGATCCGATACACAGGAAACCATGTCCAGGACCTTTGGTGTAGACCAGGCTAAGAGAGCAGGCTTGTGGATTACTCAGAAGATGATCAATGGGCAGGATGGTTGGAAGTACCTTAAATCTGCATGGTACAAGTATCCGGAGAGGATGATTGCATACAGGGTGCTTGGCTTCCTTGCCAGGGATCTGTTTCCTGATGTGCTGAGTGGTAGTTACACCACTGAGGAAGCGATGGATCTGCCACAGGACACCACTGTTGTAGTCACCACCAATCAAGGCACAGAGGTTATTATCCCGGATAAGGATTTCTCCAAGAATAGGAGCGAGGATCTGACCAGCAAGGCTAATTCCCAGATCGACAAGAGAGCAGGGGATTTGGAGCCACCACCACCAGTAGAGCATGATGCTATGCCCGATGACAGTCAGGCGAAGAAGTATCCTTCTACACTGGGAGAGTCATATCCAGTTACCCAGGACGATCAACCAGCCAGAGAGAGCAAGGGCACCATGCTTAACGGCACACCGGGGTTCGTAATGGTTTACTCTATGGAGGAGATGAAGGAGATGGACACAGCAGATCTCAATACTATAATTGAGTGTGATGGGCTGATGACCAAGGCCAGGGAAATTGATCCAGGGAAGAATACCAATAAGAAGCTCCGGTTGATTATCCTTTCCTTCTATGAGGGTAATGTGGTCGGAATGATTGAGAAGTTTGATCCAACAGCAAATCCAGATCTAAGTGATCCTTCCACAGTGGCCAAGATGCCACCAATAGGAGAGAAGATACCGGAAGATCCTCAACAGGCCGAGTATGAGTCCAGGACCACTGATGAGATCGAGGTGGAGCCAGTGGGCAATCAGGAACCAGAGCCGGAACTAGATCCTTTGCCTCCTATCGAGGAAAGAGTGGACACCAATAAGTTCAACATCGATGTTCCTGACCTGGTGGATGGCAAGAGGGGTTTTGATCAGGTTAAGACTTTATTCGAAGAGATGGCTAACGTGGCCGGTGTTGATAACGGAGTCTTTGACACCATGCTTAAAACCAAGTTCCCCCAGTTTCAAGAGTACAGGGTGAAGGAGGATTTTTGCTACAAAGCAACAACGGCAGAGATTAACACCTTGTTAAATAGTATTTGATTCCCTACATTTGTAGAGAACTCTTACTTATGACAATTAGATGGGGTAGTTAGCTGAGATGGCTTACTACCCTTTTTTTATAAACCTTAAATATCAAATTATGAATGAAAGTATGATTATTTACGTGGCCATTGTATGCCACCAGGCTAACAAGGCATGGTGCGAGGCTAATGGTGATGACAGTCAATCAGATTGGTTTGAGGCACCTAAATGGCAACAGGATTCAGCCATTAAAGGTGTTCAGTTCAGGCTTGAAAATCCGAGAGCAGGGCATGAAGCGCAGCACAATAACTGGGTGAAAGATAAACTTGATGATGGTTGGGAGTGGGGAGAGGTGAAAGATCCCGGTGCTAAGACACACCCTTGTATCGTTACATTCGACAAGTTACCTGTATTTCAGCAGAAGAAGGATCTCTTGTTTGCAAGCATTGTCGATTCCCTGGTCCAGGAGCCATTTCATTTCAATTTTGAGGATCAGAGGATTATTGATCAAGAAGAAGCTCACCGGAAAGATGTCAAGGCAGACAAACTCCTCCGTGTTGGCCTGGACGCTCAACTGCAAAACATAAAGGGGTGTCATGGTTCCAGGGAGAGGTCGCTTGCCATTACAAAGGTACAGGAGGCTATTATGTGGCTGGGAATGGATCTGAAGAGGCTTAATGAGCCTAACCCTTACCCAAACAGCTACAATCCCTCTAATGCTAAGATAGAGCCTACGGCTGATAATTTGAAGTTGTAGCATGAAGGAAGGAGTATTTAAGACGGGTCGCTGTTTTATCATTGTCACTATTGACGGTGGAGGATGGCACCTGTCTATTTCAGCAAGAGGCGTTATGCCCTCCTACAAGGAGATGAAGGCAGCCAGATATAGATTTTGTCCTGATGATGTTTATATGGCCGAGATCTTTCCTCCCGAATCAGAGTTTGTTAACTTACACCCATTCACCAGGCATTTATTTCAAGTCGATATTGAAAAATCAAGTTATGAGCCACCAGTATAACAGAGTAAGCCGGGGAGCGCAGCTAACCCAGGTTGCTATCTTCAAACAGATTTGGATTAACTCCAATAAGAAATCGATGGTATCTAATCTATTCCTCCGGGAGTTTGTTAATACAGATCTATTCTTCAACTGCTTTGCTCATGTCCTGGCTAAAGGGCAGAACAAATATCCCTACTTTAAGTATTATGCCAAGAACATTGTGCTTTTAACGCCCGGAGAACACGCTCTACTGGACCAAGGCACAGAAGAAGCCCGAATATCTTACGCATTAGACGTTAAATCAGCCGATTGGGGTCCTTTAAAGGCTTTGGAGGAAGAATTGAAGAAGGAGTATAAGAAGGTTTTCCCAACTACACAAGGGGGAATCATCGGTTATAAATACTCTCCATTGGAACAAACAGCCAAGGTCGGTAAGCTGAATGAGAGGTTTTTCAAGGCATTAAAAAAGGGGCGCTAGGCCCCTTCTTTGTTTGGTACATTTCGCACCGTGAAGTAATCGTACTCCGGATCAAATTCATCATCCAACTCTTCACAGGCCATTTGAAGTTCATAGGGTTTTATTCCCACTGGCGCTAATGCTTTCATGGATAGCTTGAACTTGTTGCACTTTAGAATGAAGTGGTGCAGATCCTCACCGGTTAGGGTGATCAGCCTGTCAGCAAACTTCTCATGCGATATTACAGAAATGAATACTCCTGGTCTAATCTCTTTTTCCATAGCGTTGAGTTTTTAAAGAGGGCAGGAAGGAGAAACCAATACAAACCCCTTCCCACCCAAGGGAATCACATATTACCACGTATGGGATACCCGTTGTTGATTTGTGATGTATGATTGAAGAAATTCGATCATCTTCGTTAGTATGCTCAACTCAAGAGAATCATGGGTCCTCATCCTCCGGTCAACAAAGTAATGGATGACCATCTCCACCGATGGAGCAATGAACACCTGATACTTCTGATTATCAAAGTCCAGCCATATATCCGGTGGTAAATACATCAGTACCATGATGATGTTAAGCTCACCCACCTTTATAACGATGAGGGCAGGAGTGCCGCTTTTGCTCAGTCTAGCTAAGAGGGTGTTCATGTCCGGTACCTTCATATCGAATAGCACATCAAGCATAACCTGATCGCTCCCATGCAGCCTGTGAGTTTTCCTGAGAGGAAGCTCTATATCCATTATCTTTTTCATAATCCGCTACAATTTATTAAATAATACTTACTTGTTTTTGGTTCTACGCTTATTGAGATATGTCCTACCACCCTTGACCACCTTCTCCTTATGACTCCTGCACCGGAACCGCTCCCCTGGTATCAAGAAAATAGAATCCCCCAGGAGGAAGTCCTTGTATTGATCCCGGTCCAAGATCTTGCGTATGGTGGCGTTGGTGACCATCTCACCGGTAGGCTTGCCCTCCCTGTAAATCTCCCATTTACCAATATTGGGTTGGTGTTGTTGGGACAGATATATCCTGATCGGTTTAGCCATTTATCTCGTACACGTTGAAAGTTAGAAATTCATTTGAATACTCCTCCGCTACCTTGCCCAACATCAGCTCAAGCAGCGAGTCTGTGAGTTGATATATTACTCCGTTGGCCTCTACCCGTATAAGGAGGGAGTTGTTCGTCTTACAGCCATCAATGACTATCTTAATATCATCGGTGGTGATCTCTGCCCACCGACAAGGGGTGCTGGCCCCTATGCGGTGAGTCTTTGCTGTCTGCCTTCTTAATTTGAATAATCTCATAGCCGTGTGTGTGTTTGATCTCTGTCACCTCCTGTTAGTTCGTACACAAAATCATCTGCAAGAGAATGGATTAGATCCAGTTTATCAGAGCATTTGCCGGGTTCTTCACATATCCTGCGAATATCCCGGAAAGCTGTTAGCATTTCTTTGGTTGTTTTCATAATATGTCAATATTTGTCATTGTGAACATTTCTCTCCAAGTCTCTTCGCACTCTTCACATTCAACATCTCTCCATGCGTCAAGGTTGTCAGCATTGAAGGGGTGTGCGATGATGTGTTCGGAATTGCAGAGGGGGCACTTGTTGCCCATTGTCTCGCTGTAAATCTGAAAGGGGGTAGGCTTGTCGGGGAGTTGGCTAACAATAGCATCAAGTTTAGCTACCAGTTTGTAGGTGTCTGTTTCATCATTGCCGTAATAGTATTTGGTACGGGGGATGCCATTTAATGCAAATTGCAATTCTTTTAGTAATGCTTTCATGTCGTTGCGTATTGGTTAAGACCGGGATTGCTCCCGGTTTCTGGCATTAAGCTGTCATCAGTTAACCTTACCGCTTCTTGTACACGTTCAGTCCAAATGCAATACCATCGCCCACAGGCTTGTTACCAAGCGTTGAGGCTATCTGAATTGTTTTGCCGGAGGCAGAGGGGCCGAAGTCTTTCGACAGGTCTACTGTGATTGTCATAATGTTTCCGTTAACTTTTAAATCTACATTGTTCATAGCGTTTGAATTTAATGATTACTTGATTTTATTGTGTGTGTATTTTTGTAGCCCATCTCCGAGACTAATTAAGCCCACTCCGATGATGCCATTTAACTCTATCACAACGTCAATAAGGTCAGTTATGGTTAAACCTTCCTCATTGACGAGCTTCTTTATTTTATCCTTATCCATAGTTTTCCGGCTTTAAATAATTATACCTTCATCAGCAAAGGAAAAATATCCATCTTGTTCGGTAATAATAACATGGTCCAGTAGTGTTATTTCCATATGTTTGGCTGCCTTCTTTAGCTTCTCCGTGATCTTAATGTCTGCATCACTGGGCTGCTTGTTCCCGGATGGATGGTTGTGGCATACAACGATGGAGGATGACATGGAGAGGAGCGCAGCGCACAGCAATAAGCGGGTATCAATGACTGTTCCGGATAACCCACCAGTTGAGTGCTTTATTATTCCGTTCACTCTGTTTGCTCTGTTCAGCATGATCAGGTAAAAAGACTCTGTTGCGCCAATGGTTCCAGCCTCCCAGTTTTCTTGCATGATTTCATAAATAGATTGGCTTGATCTTATGGGTCTTTTCTCTCCTACACTGACCATTGATAGCTTCGCTTGTGGCACAGCGTAGAGCGTCAACTGGTCTTGAACTTGTTGAATGTCAGATTGTTTCATGGTAAATCGTATTGGTTTATACTATATATATACTGTCTCTATGGGTGTGAAAGTACGGCTATTAAATGAATATCACAAATAAATAACGCAAATATATTTGTTTATATTAAATAGATGTATTACTATTGAAGTGTCAAACCAATACAAAAACAAGATGGAAAACACAGAAACGATTGAATTACAGGAAGTTAGCCAACAACTAAGAGTTGTGAACGCCTACCAACATTTCCTTCATTACATTGATCCGCCGCACATTAGGGAGCAAGATCCTTGGAAAGGGAGTGGATTACTATCTCATTTTATGAGTAAACTGAACTATTTCAGGAGGGGGGAAGAATATATTTCAACTCGTTGTGTAGTTGAGTGGTTCCAGAACATGAACAAATCATATCAGGCAGATTTGTTGAAGTACATAATGAAGTTTCACGCTGATCAATATTAAAGATATGACTAAGCACAGAAAAGAAGCGTTAAGGTGGGTTGTTCCTGTTGTACTGGCTATCGGCATTATATCTATAATAGCTGTGACGCAGGAGGAGCAGCAGGAACCGACCATAGATAACGATCAGGTGACCATGTACCGGGCTGATGAGTTCATTATTCATGCACCACCGGACACTCTTACATTTGTTATCGTGCGAGCGATTGACGATAATGTTCTTGAACTGAGATGTATTGAAGATTCAACCTATCACAAGATGGTAGTAGAGTCATGTTATACCCCACAACATTGGCCGGGGAACACATTCACAATGATTAAACCAATAACGAAATGAAAACAACAGATAAAAGTTATATAGATAAGAAGCAAAGCGAACTGTTTGAAGAGTTGGGCATATTCTTCGCCTTCAACAAACAGCAGTTTGAAGAAGGAATAGAGAAAGCCGGGGGAGTTGAGAAGCAGGGCAAATATATTGACGTAGGACATGGAATGTGCTGCCCCAAAAAGAATCTAAAGTTCTTACTCAATGGTATGGAGAATATCAAAGCAAATTGGGAGGTTGACAGGGAACAGGTCGAGCAAGTGCAGCTAATATTTGTGGGTATTGATAGTTGGAATAGACCAGTTTGGAAAGCACCAGATCAACGGGCATACTTTGGATCAGTCAATGAGTTGTTTGACTACGAGTCAACTGAGGAAGAAGTATTAAAAAAGGTGGACACCTATGGCCTGTGTTATATGGGTGATCATTTTGGGTGTGAACCAATGGGAACCGATGTACCTGATCAATATTTCATTTAAAACACCACCACAATGAGCGCACTAATATCATATACATACGGAGATATTGAATACTTTGTTGACTTCCTGCTCGAAGAGTTGAGGCCACAAGATGCACCACACCAACCAATCCAGTTTATCTATCTATGTGAGGAAGATATAAGGGCAGAGTTGAGAGGGTTGAGGGCAGAGTTTGGGCCAAACAGGTTTATGGTAGGCTTGGACAGCTAGGAAGCGATCTAATAGACTTTCACACCCCAATGGAGCAATCTGTTGGGGTTTTTATTTGCGATCAGTAGCGGCTGTTGTAGCATGATAGATGTCAATGTGCGCACGTTCATTGATCTGCTTCACCGTATCATTGTAGTATTTGACACCGGTAGGAGTGAATGAAACATAAGTACGTGTAATATGACTCGGCTTAACCGCATGAGGCTGGGCAGGGTCAAAGGTTGTGCGAAGCAGGAGATCCAAGTGAATCATTTGGGTCAGCCTTGCACGTTCATGGGTATCAAAAGCCTTGTTGATGTTGTTGAAAGCCACAGCACCACCGTTAGTAAGCACGTACAGCCTTGATAAGGCAAACCACTGGTGAACTGTAATCCTTGGATCTGATTGATTCAACACCCAGGGCAGAGTATAGACCACTGAGACTGCATCGAACTCACTCATAGGCCACAGGTAATGCCACAGCGCAGTGTACAGCCTCTTAAACAACCTCCGCTCACCACCACTTAAAGTAACAAACGTAGTGAGCAGTGAACTAGAAGAAACAGATAGCGAAGGACTGGAGGGAACGGGGCGATTCATAGCTGACGAGATAACTGTCTTGCTTAGTTGCAACAACACTCAAAGCTAACCAATTACAACATACCCAACAACAAACCCGGACCAGTGACCACATTATCACTGTTTTCATTCACACACTTCATAGGTAGAGAGACACGCCACACACCGCATGAACAGTACAACACAGCGCATTGGACACACGCTTTATGACAGCACCTCACCCGTCCTATAATTATAGTTATGTTAAATAGGCCACATTGTCATGTTGTTGTGAACCTCACCCCTACCCTACTGATGACAATGGATACAGCGCATCAATACAGGGCAGACAGCAACGCTTTGATCATTGGTCACCCCAAAGGACCACAGGAGAGGCAATGACTGGGGGCGGGTCCGGCTAATCGATTTCAGATCGGACCGGCAACCCTTGTAAATAAACATAGACCTCTGACAGACGGTCACTTACCCTGTATCATACAGTTTCAGGGGTGCTAGTGTGTAATGATGGCAGTATTAGGTGGGCGGAAGATGCCATAATGTTTGTATAGTAATATTATTTTTTTTATATTTGGCACATATTCGTACAAATGATGCCATTATGACTATATATATAATTTTTGATGAGAAGCCTGCTGGTGAGGGATACTGTAAGGGGTTCACTTCGTTGAAGGGATTAGCGGGTTATGTTGGGATTCCTTATGGCACGTTATTGAATCATTTCACTAGGGAGGGAAAGCGCTGGCGGGACTATCCTGGGAAGGGTATCCGTATCATCCGTGTGGATGAGATAGTGAAGGGTAAGCAGCGTTTTGTTGGTAAGAGTGATGGTTTGCATGACCGTAACATTTAAAGCTGAATAGGATATGAATTATGAGACAGAGAGTGCTTTACGGCAGAAAGCGGACAAGCATGAGCTTCATCAACTGCAGAGGGATAATGAGTCTTTGCGTGGAGAGGTGCGGGAGTTGGAGAATAAAGTGGGGCGTGTGGGGAGTAATGAGAGTTACCTACGTGAGATGGTGGTGCGCCTGATAGAACTTTTGTCTGAGAGAATGGAGGGGGAGTTGTTTAGTGAGTTACAGAGTTTGAGGATGTCATTATAATACTCACAATGGAATGGAAAACTGCGGGGAATGTGGTAAGCCCACGGAGAATGAGATGATGGCCTGTAAGGGGCATTGTTCTTATTTGCGTATGACGGGTCATCCGGAGAGTCTAATTGGGGATATAAAGTTAACCCGGTCCTGCAACTGTTGTGATGCTTGCAGGGAGTTGTGTCACCAGTCGTTTATGGAGGAGTACACTGATAAAATATACAAAGATTATGCAATACACAATTTTAGAATTAGAGAGGATTGAGAAGATCCTGCAGGCGAAGTTGGAGGAGGCTACGGATGCTTATGATGCGCATTTGGGTTTATTCCAACAGACGTTTCTGACCCGTGTAGAACGGGGTGAGCTTCCTTTTGCCACGGAGCAAGAGAAGAGGGCGGCCTTTGACAAGGCAGCGGAGGAGAACATTGGCCTGGTGTTTTTAAAAGGTGAGGAGGATCTGTTTAAGCGTGGGATCAACTCCCTGTACTCGTACTGGAACTCTGCGGTGGAGATCTTTATTGATACTTTGCGTGAGAAAGCGGAGGAGGAGTTTCCTGAGAAGAAGCGTTATGTGGATCCATTGGATCCTGAGAAACTTAAATATATCCGTGACAATGAATAATTACACTTAAATATCAAAACTATGAAACTTGAAAATGTACAGATTCTTGCCTGCAAGGTGGGCCGGATAGTAAAGATTGACTATTTCGATAAGCTGGATAGTCGTAACCACTCTATTGAGGATGATGAGATTGTTCATCCTGATCTACGTGAGGCGCTGATGGCTTTTAAAGATGATATGGCTGAGGCGTACTATTCAGTAAGCCATTCATTGAGTGATCATTTTACCCCGAATGAGTTTGCTGTGACGGAGAGTGACGGTACATTCTTCCTGACCATCAAAGGGAAGTTTGATACCACCCACGATGATTCAGTAAACGTGACCAGTGGTAAGATAGCCATGGTGGATGATCCTACCGATGAGCTGGTGATAAAGCTGAATACTCTACGCAGTGAGTTGTGGGAATATTTCTGGAACGATAAGAACGCCCAGGGTAAGCTGCCGTTCAAAGGGGATCCGGAAAAGGTTGAGGAGGAAAATACGGTGCTAAAAGATTAAGCTATGTTTGATCCCCCACTAAATGTATCCTTCCGCAGTAAGATTGTGGATGGGAAGTTTTTTACCCTGGATGGTGACAAGGAGATTACTGCTCCCTGGTACGCCAGATATATCAAATCCCATGAAGATTTGACACGATTAGAGCTAAATTATGTCTTAATGCGGTATTCTAACCTGAATAAGCAACTGGGAGATATGAGTATCTTGCTTTCTAAAATGAAATCGTGATGGAAAACTTTAAAGGAATTGCAGCACTACCTGACGAACGAATAGCAGTATTTAGCTCCGATGATGATAATCACAGATTGGATGGACTGAAGCTAAAAGAAATTTATTTTCAAGCCAACCTCTACAATCGTCAAGAAATTCAAAAACTTATTGATTGGTTAAACATTGCAAAGGAGGGATTTACTACATGAGTGATAATTACAAATTGATTCGATTAGTCCGAGATGCTATTCAAACCCTGCTTGATTCCGGCTGGACACATTCCAGTGTGGTAAACGAGATTGGTATATCACACGGCCTGGTGAAGGAAATAATGGAGTTCGACCCCGTATCCGTCAATGTGAGGGAACCCACGGTGGAGAAGATGAGGTCCTTTCTTTTGCGAAACGATAAAGGGATCTCCAAACCTATACGCAAAGCACCAAAGCGCAAGGCACCCATCGTGGAGGAGTTCCCGGTAGAGGTGCCTGAATCGATGCAGGATGCTATTCCTGTTGACACGAAGATTGAGCGGGATCCATCCAGCACCAGTAACCTCCTCTATGAGCTGAGTGAGCTGGCTGATAAGTTCGCTAAGAACGGTTACCGGCTCGATGCAAGCCTCACCATGATATATGAACCATGAAAGCAAAATAGAAACTATGGATGCAAAAGAATTTTTTAAAAAACAATATGGTATATCTGTACCTCATTCATGGTGTGCGTATAACGGGACAAATATGGTTGAATTTGCAGAAAAATACCACCAGCATAGACTAGCTGAGAAACCCCACCCGATCAACGAGAAGATTGAGGAGATTATTTCCACAGTAGAAGATATGCACCCATACAAAGAAGCGGGTTATCCTCGTAGCTACGGTGAATACAATGAAGGATGGTCTGATGCTTGTGATATATTGGGGGAGAGAATTAAATCAGTCTACCCCCACCCGATAACGGAGGAGAGGATTGAGGAGTTATTTCCATATGAAAAAAATAAATTTATGTTTAAGGCATCCGAAGAATATAATGAAGCTCAAAAACATAGAAGAGAAGGCTTCAAAGCAGCA
>Ga0164313_10000034_pt1 | contig 74446 bp, 70 predicted proteins | sample GuaBasSedimGuay4_FD_113735 | JGI IMG/M metagenome (GOLD analysis project Ga0164313, IMG submission 113735) | Subseafloor sediment microbial communities from Guaymas Basin, Gulf of California, Mexico - Guay4, Core 4569-4, 0-3 cm | ecosystem: Environmental > Aquatic > Marine > Hydrothermal vents...
AGGACAAGCGAACCCCCGTCGACGACGACGGCGCCCAGGGTCTCGACAAGCTCAAGCTCGTGCGCTCGCAGGTGCCGGCCATCACCCACGTCGACGGTTCGGCCCGGGTCCAGACCGTCGATTCAGTGCGTCACAAAAGACTCCACCGGCTGATGTCCTGTTTCGAGGAGCGCACCGGCTGTCCGGTGATGATCAACACCTCGTTCAACGTACGCGGTGAGCCCATCGTCTGCACGCCCGAGGACGCCTACCACTGCTTCATGGGCACCGACATGGACGTGCTGGTGTTGGAGAACTTCATCCTGCTCAAACACGAGCAGCCGCAGACCGCGGCCCCCGACCGCGACCAGTACCTGGCGCAGTTCGAGCTGGATTAGGAGCCTAATATGCGATCCATTTCCATTCCGTACCCGTTCCCGTACCCGTTCCCGGGTATGGGTCGTTGGCTCGTCGGGTACGGGTACGGGTACGGGGACGGAAACGTTTGATATGGCTGTCGTTCAGATCAACCGCAATCCCACCCGCCGCGAGCTCAACCAGTTTGGTTTCATCTGGATGGGCTTCGTCGCCTTCTTCGGGGTCGTCGCATTCTTCAAGCTCCACAACCCCTCGCTCGCGCGCGGTCTGTGGGTTGCAGCCGTCCTGGTGCCGGTGATCGGCTGGGTCTTCCCCCGGTTCATGCGCTGGGTCTTTCTGGGCATGTCCTATCTGGCGTTTCCGATCGGGTTCCTGGTCTCACACGTGGTGTTGGCAGTGGTCTACTACCTGGTATTGACGCCGATCGGCATACTGACGAGGCTTTTCGGATATGATTCGATGAAGAGAAAATTCGATCCTGAGGCGAAGAGCTACTGGGTCGAGCGGTCCGCGGCCGCAGTCGATTCCAAGCGCTACTTCCGTCAGTTCTGAGGAGTTGGGATGAACGATCAGAAAGACAACGGACAAGACTTCGAACGCGAGGCCGACGCGCCGCAACAGGGGATCGTGCGCGAGTTCCTCGACTTCCTGATGCACAACAAGAAGTGGTGGCTGACTCCGATCATCTTCGTGCTGCTGCTGGTGACGGTGCTGATCGTTCTTTCGGGATCGGCGGCGGCACCGTTCATTTACACGCTGTTTTGATGCCGTTGCGCTGAACCACACTGCGCCGGTTCAGGGTTCAAGGTACAGGGCCACTGTCCCGTCCTGGAATAGTTGGTACCAGGGGACAAACGGCAATCGCAATCGCTATCGGGATCGCTATCGCTATCGAAATAGACGGTACCCATCCGCGTTTTCGATACCGATAGCGATTGCGATAGCGATACCGATGGACACGTTGGCTTCAACCGAGCAGCGCCAGGAAGACTCCGGCCGCCACCGCGGACCCGATCACCCCGGCGACGTTTGGACCCATGGCCGCCATCAGCGGGTTGACCTTGCCGTCGGTCTCCGTGGATACGAAATCCTGGACGACCCGCGCCGCCATCGGAACCGCGGAAACACCGGCAGCACCGATGCATGGGTTGATCTTGCGGTTTGCGGGGAGTACCAGATTGAGCCCTTTGGCAAAGACCAAACCGCCAAAGGTACTGCAAGAGAAGGCGATCATCCCCAGCACGAGGATGAAGATTGTTTGCGGCCGGAGGAAGGTGCCGCCCTCCATGGTCGCTCCGATGACCACCCCCAGGAAGATGGTGACTATGTTAATCAAGGTGCCGCCTGCGGTCTTCGCCAGTCGGTCGGTGACGGTGGACTCGCGGAGAAGATTGCCGAACATCAACATGCCGATCAGCGGTGCGCAGGCGGGTATCGCGAGGGATGCGACCACCGCTACGACGATCGGGAAGAGGATGACCGCCGTCTTGGAGACTGCCTTGGTCTGAGGCATATCGATTGCCCGTTCTCTCCTGGTCGTCAGCAGGCGCATGATCGGGGGCTGGATGATCGGAACCAGTGCCATGTAGGAATAGGCCGCAACAGCAATCGCACCAAGGAGGTGGGGCGCCATGATCGACGCGAGGAAGATCGAGGTCGGGCCGTCGGCGCCGCCGATGATGCCGATGGCCGCCGCTTCCTGGGGGGTGAAACCGAAGACATAGAACGCCCCGAGGGCTGCGATCGCAATCCCGAACTGGGCGGCGGCGCCGAGTAGAAAGGTGATGGGCCGCCCGAGGAGAGGACGGAAGTCGGTCAGAGCGCCGACTCCGAGGAAGATCACCGGTGGCAGAAACTCGGTCTTAATGCCGGCGTCGTAAATCAGCTGCAGGAGGGGGTGGGTTCCGTGGCCGACGGCAGCGATACCGTCCGCCGATGCGCTCATCATCGCGTTGGGAAGGTTGGCGAGAATGGCGCCGAAACCGATCGGAATCAGGAGCAGGGGTTCGTAGCCCTTGCGAACGGCCAGGAAGATGAGGGTTCCGCCGACCGCGAACATCACGAGATTCTGCCAACCGAGGCCGGCAAAGCCCGATTGGGTCAGGAGAAGAGTGGTCAGGGTCCCCATCTAACTCAAGCTCCGATGGTCATGATCGACTTCCCCGCTTCGATGTCGGCGCCGATGCCGGCGTCGATGCTGAGCACCGTGCCTCCGCACGGGGCCTTGACGTCGTGCTTGGCCTTCATGGCCTCGACCGCGGCCACAACCTGGCCCTTGGTGACCCTGTCCCCGGCGCTGACGTTGATCTCCACCAGCTCGGTCTTTCCCTGGAAGGGGGAGTAGACCGGGGTTCCGGCGGTTGGCGCGGCGGCGTCGGCCAATGTCGCCGCCACCGTGGGTCCGACGCCTGCGGGCGGCTCAATGGTGATGCTGAATCTGCGCGTGGAGCCGTTTTCGACCACCGTGCAGGTCGTGGTCACCTTCTGATCGAAGATCGCGGTGCCGGCGGTGGTGGGCGGGACAGCGGGCGCCGCCTCTTTCGGAACTTCCTTCTTCTTGAGAGGCAGGACAATCTTGGCCTTGCCGGTGAGCAGGCGGATACCCTCGTTGAGCTTCATGTTCTTGCCCGGGACGATCGCGGAGGCGACCAGGAAAACACTCTCCTCTGTCACGGGGAGACCGCGTTCCTCGAGAGCGGCTCGGGCCGGCGCGAGGCTGTCCGGGGCGGCCTCGAGCGGGTCGCCGTCGAAGGGTGGTTTCTCCAGTTGCTCGGCTGCAATCTTCACGACCTCGGGATCCGGCGGCAGCGGTGGGCGCCCGAAATAGCCGAGGACCGCCTTGCCGTACCCGTCGTTCATTTTCTCCCAGCGTCCGAGCAATACGTTGTTGAATGCCTGCAGCCAATACTGCTGGCTGCCCGGGGTGACGCTGGTCCAGGCGCCTCCTGCCTTCACCACCACGGGAAACTCGGCCAGCACGTCGGAGTAACGATCGAGGATGCCGGCCTCCTGCATCATGTGCACGTTTGGTCCGATCGCGCCACCGGGCATCGGGAAACCGACCACGCGGGCGTCGGCGGTGGTAGTCACCGGGTTGAAGTAGTAGTCGGCCATTCCTTCGTTGAGGAGGTCTTCGATCTCGGCCATCTTGGTGTGGTCGATGTCGAGCGAGTAACCGGTGCCCTTGAGGGCGTGCCACATCGACCGCACGTCGGGCTGCACGGTGCCCGAGGCCATCGGACGAACCGAAAGATCGATGCCGTCGACCCCACCCTCGATGCCGGCCATGTAGCACGACACGGCCATCGACGCTGTGTCGTGGGTGTGCTGCCAAAGAATCACCTCTGGCGGCAGGATCTTCTTCAGCCCCTTGGCAGTCTCGTAGCAGGTCGTGGGGTCGGTGGTACCGGACGCATCCTTCATGCACACCGAGTCGATGTGGATTCCCTTGTCCAAAAGCTGGCGGATGATGTCGATGTAGAAATCGGCGGTGTGGACGGTCTCGTCTTTGAATGGAAGCCCCATCAGCGCCACGCAGACCTGATGGTGCATGCCGGCATCGACGATCGGTTTTCCAGTTTTTGCCAGGTTGTCGACGTCGTTCATGTAGTCGAAGTTCCGGTCCCAGGTCGTACCGTGGCGCGCCATCAACTGGGCCTGGAGATCCAAGGCGTCGAGCCGCTGGGTGGTCAGGGTGACGCCGGAGACCGAGCGGGTGAGTATCTGGAGGTCGACATCCGGTCCGACCGCCTCCCGCATGCCGTCCATGCACGTGAAGGGATCCTCGCCGACGTAGAAAAAAGGTGCCTGGTACCGTGCCCCGCCCCCAAACTCGAAATGCCGGATGCCCGCTTCCTTGGCCGCAAACTCCATCGCCGGCAGGATATCGGCGAGACGGACCTTGCCACCGAACGAGCTTTGCAGCCCGTCGCGGAACGGTGTGAACATGACACGGATTTTCTTGGGGTTCTCGGTGAAGATCATCACTCCTCCTCGATGCGGGTCACCCTCGCGCCGGGATACATCGACGCGACGGCGGTGGAAATAGCTGCGACGAGAACAGGGTCCATCGATGCCACGCGGTCCGGAAAGACCACGGTGATCAGCTTCATGATCAGGGCGAGGGCTCCAAGTAGGACAAAAACGGAGATCAGTGCGATCAGGCATGCGGAGAACAGACTCGTTACGTCCAAATCGGGCTCCCGTCGAGCGGTTGGATCGGCGCATTCGTAGATTTCATTGCATCGCTCGCCGAACCACTCCTCCGCGTCATGGAAAGAGGATACGCCGATTTCCCGCGGCGTCCAGTGGGAATTGTGAATTTCTTCACTTCCAATTCAACCACAAAGAGGAGGGTGATCACTTGAGTTTCCCTCTCACGCGGAGCTGAGCTATTGTGGAATCGATGACCGAAACAAGAAGTTCTGGAATTGGTGCCCGTTCACTATTCGTTGGCGCAGCCGCGGTGGTGGTCCTGGCTGGGCTCAAGGCGGCGCAATCGCTCGTGATCCCCTTTCTGCTTGCCCTCTTCCTCGCCATTATCTGTGCGCCCGCCGTGTCGTGGCTCACCAAGCGCCGTGTACCCGCAGGGCTGGCCGTCCTCGCAGTAGTGATCGTCCTCCTCGCCGTGTTCTCGGGCTTCGGGGCGGTGGTAGGTGGTTCGGTGAATGAGTTTGCGGCCTACGCTTCGCAGTACCAGGAGCGTTTCGACGGGCTGGTGCAGTCCGTGAGTGACTGGTTCGTGGCCCGCGATATCGACCCGAATTCGCTTGACATCCTGCAGATGGTACAACCGGGCAAGCTCATGAATCTCCTCGGGGGGGTGCTCAAGAACCTGGCGGCCGTTCTGTCGAATTTCTTTTTGATCATTCTCACCATGATTTTCATTCTCCTCGAGGCCGCGAGCTTTCCGACCAAGATGCGGGTGGCGGTCGGGAATCGACGGTTCGATATGGACAACCTGGGGCAGATCGTCACCCAGGTGCAGCATTACCTCGGCATCAAGACCGCGACCAGTCTGGTGACCGGACTTCTGATCGGCGTCTGGACCGCTGTCATCGGCCTCGAGTTTGCCGTGGTGTGGGGGCTTATTGCCTTCCTGCTCAACTACGTGCCCAACATCGGGTCGATCGTCGCAGCGATTCCCGCTGTCCTCCTGGGGTTGATCCAGGGCGGCGTAGGGTACGCGCTTCTGGTAGCGGTTGGTTTCGTGGTGGTCAACGTGGTCATCGGCAACTTCATTGATCCCTATCTGATGGGTCGCACCCTGGGACTGTCGACGCTCGTGGTCTTTCTGTCGTTGGTTTTCTGGGGTTGGATGTGGGGGAGCATCGGGATGCTCCTGTCAGTTCCCCTGACCATGATCATCAAGATCCTTCTCGACAACACAGACGATCTGCAGTGGGTCGCTGTGTTACTCGACAGCAAGAAGGGCGCGGCGAGTCGTCTCGAAGCCGCCGAGGCGGCGGGCGACTAGCCTCGCCGGCCACCCACCACGGAGAAACCGCAGATAACGCAGATGAGCGCAGATATGCGGGTTATCGCGGACGGGCCGCGAATAGCCGGACGTTGCGGCGGCTGCGCCGACCAACGGCCTCGATCTCGAAACCCGCTGCGGCGACGGTAGCCTCGGTGTCGCGATTGGGGTGGCAGCCCCCCGAGATCAACGTCCAGGCGGGTTGGATGGCGTCCTGCCACCCGGCCATCGTCGGGTGGGTGCTGCGCACGTGCTCGAGAATGTAGAAAAGCGGGATCTGCTCGATACCACGCATGGGAAAGACACTCTACAATGGACGCCGCAAAAGGGGAGAACGATGAAAATTGCACGAATCCTCTGTGTCCTGGTGGCGATGACGGCCACGCTCGTCTTGGCTCAATCCGAATCCGAAATACCGACTCCCGAAAGCGTGCTTGGATTCGTACCGGGCACGGACCGCAAGCTGATGGACTACGAGCAGTTGGTGGGCTACATGGACAAGCTGGCCGCGGCCTCGTCGTCGGTGGAGCTGCTCGAGTTCGGAACCACTCCCTTGGGGCGGCCGATGTACGTGGCTTTCATCTCCTCGTCGGAGAATCTCGAGCGGCTGGACGAACTGCGCGAGATCAATCATCGTCTCGCCCTCGATCCCGCGATACCGGCGGATGAGTTAGCCGGCCTGATCAGGGATGGGAGGGTGTTCGTGATGGAGACCCTGTCCATGCACTCGGGCGAGGTGGCGCCGAGCCAGACCCTTCCGATCTTCGCGCACCGAATGGCCACGACCGAGGACCCGGAGATTGTGACCCAGCTCGACGACGTGGTGCTGATGATGGTCCTTTGCCACAACCCCGACGGCATGGACATGGTGGTCGAGCATTACCGCGAATACCTGGGAACCAAGTACGAGGGATCGTCGCTGCCGCGGGTGTACCACAAGTATGTCGGCCACGACAACAACCGCGACTTCGTTGCCCTCACCCAGGAAGACACGCGCGCGATCTCCGCGCTCTACAGCACCGAGTGGTACCCGCAGGTGATGATCGAGAAGCATCAGATGGGATCGACCGGGCCTCGGTACTTCGTGCCGCCGAACCACGATCCGATCGCTCAGAACGTCGACGAGGGCCTGTGGAACTGGAAGGCGGTGTTCGGCAGCAATCTGTCTCGCGACATGAGCGCGGACGGACTTAAGGGTGTGGCCAGCCACTGGCTCTTCGACGACTACTGGCCCGGCTCGACCGAGACGTCGTTGTATAAGAACATGATTTCCTTCCTCACCGAGGCGGCAAGCTGCAAGGTGGCGACGCCGGTTCGAGTCGAACCGACCGAGCTGCGGGTGCGGGGAAAGGGCCTCGCCGAGTACAAGAAGGGCGTCAACATGCCCGACCCGTGGCCCGGCGGCAGGTGGAGCCTGGCGGACATCGTCTCCTACGAGCTGTCGTCGATGTCGTCGATTCTCGCCACCGCCTCCCGCCACCGCGGAGAGATCCTAGAGTTTCGCAACACGCTCTGCCGCAAAGAGGTGGAGAAGGGACGCACCGAGGCGCCGTATTACTTTGTCCTCCCTCGCGAACAAAGAGACCCAGGGGAGCTCGCGGCGCTGGTGCTCCTTCTGCAGCGGCACGGGGTGGAGGTGGATCGCCTCACCGCTGACGCGGTTGTCGGCGACCTGCATCTGAGCGCCGGCGACCTCGTCGTGCCTCTGAGCCAGCCCTACCGCGCCTTTGTCAAGGAGGTGATGGAGACCCAGGAGTATCCGGAGCGCCACTACGTTCCCGGGGGCGATGTGATCCGCCCCTACGACATCACGAGTTGGTCGCTGCCGCTGCACATGGGCGTGCGCTCGATCCAGGTGGGCACCCGTTCGGAGGCGCTCGAGGCGCTGCTCGAGACGGTGCCGGCGAATGCCTTCGCGGTCGATGTGAAACTGCCGGACGAGCTGTGGGCGGTTGCTTACCCGTCGACTGCCAACGCGTCGTACAAGGCGGTCTTCGCCGCTCTCGCATCCGGGCTCGAGGTTGGACGGCTGGCTCACCCGTTCGGCCCCGAGGGTCAGCAGTTGCCTGCCGGCAGCTTTGTCATCCTTGCCGGGGGTGCGCCGAACGACGCCCTTAGATCGATCGTCAACCAGATTTCGCTTCCACCGATTGTGCTGGCTGAGGAGATCACAGTGGCCCGCCAGCCCATCCGAAATCCTCGGGTCGCCCTGGTCGAGACCTACTTCCACGACATGGATGCCGGGTGGACCCGGTATCTCTTCGATACCTACGGAATCTCTTATAGCCTGCTCCACCCCGAGGATTTCGACAGCACCGACCTCGGAGGCGACTTCGACGTCATCGTCTTTCCGGCCGCGAGCAAGGACGTGCTGACAAAGGGCAAGTACAAGCGTGGCGATCGCTACGTTGTCAGCAGCTACCCACCCGAGTTCCGCAAGCCGATCTCGAAGGAGGGGCTGGGCAAGCTGACGAAATTCATCGAGGGCGGTGGAATCGTGATCTCATGGGGCGGATCCACGGGCCTCTTCACCGAAGGTCTCGCGCCCGCGTCGGGCGAGAAGGATGGGGAAACGGTCGAGTTGCCGGTGCGCGACGTGACCAAGAGCCTGAAAGAGGTCTCGGTTCCGGGGGCCTTCCTTGCCGTCGATTTTATTGCCGACGATCCGCTCACATGGGGAATGTCCGAGCGAGGCGGCGCATTCTCCCGCGGTTCGCCGGTATTCGCCACATCAATCCCGAGCCTCGACACGGATCGCCGGGTGATCGCCGTGTATCCAGAGCGGGATCTCCTCCTCAGCGGCTACCTCGAGGGTGAGGAGGAGCTCCAGGCAAAACCGGCCATGGTCTGGGTTCGGGCAGGCAAGGGACAGCTCGTGCTCTTCGGCTTCCGGCCCCAATTCCGCGGCTCGACGCCGGCGACCTTCAAGCTGGTCTTCAATGCCATCCTGCTTCTGCCGCTGGGGGACGCCGGCTAAAACTGTTGAGCAAGATCCGCGTAGGAGATGTGAACGGTGGTTCGGATTCATCCGCCATCTCCCGGAGGACCCGATAGTGGTTGATGGTTCGGTTCGAAGATGAAGGGGAAAGCACTTGCATTTCTCCTACTGAGCATCATCGCGATCCCGTCGGCAGCCGAGGAGTCAGGCAGCGCGGACGATCCCCACAGAGTTACACGCGCGACCTCGGAGATTATTGTCGATGGCGCGATCGACGAGCCCGCGTGGGACGATGCCCTCTCCCTCGAACTCGAGTACGAGGTGCAGCCGGGTGAGAACATCGAGCCCCCCGTGCGAACCGTCGTGCTCATCACGTACGATGAACACCGGGTGCTGGTGGCGTTTCAGGCCTTCGACCCGGAACCCAGTCGGATCCGCGCCCGTTTTCGCGACCGCGACCACGCATGGCAGGACGACTGGGTGGGAATCGTCCTCGATACCTTTAACGACGAGCGCCGCGCCTACGAGTTCGTGTCCAACCCGCTCGGGGTTCAAACCGACGCTATCAACGACAACGTCAACAACCGTTACGACATCGCGTGGGACGCGATCTGGGAGTCGGCTGGGCGCCTGACGGACTTCGGGTACGAGGTGGAGATCGGAATCCCTTTCAACCAGCTCCGATTCCAGAATATCGACGGACCACAGGTCTGGGGGGTCGACGCGGTCCGCTCCTACCCACGGGTGGAGCGCCACCACATCGGTCTCTTCCCCCGCGAGCGCGGCGCCAACAGCTATCTCGCCCAGGAGGAGAAGATGGTCGGTTTCGAGGGCGCGTCCGGCGGACGCAACCTCGAGCTGGTACCGACCCTGACAGGTACCGCAACCCAGCAACGGCCGGATTTCCCGGATTCGATGGAGGTCGAAAACGACAGGGACGCGGAGCTCGGGATCACCGGCACCTGGGGCGTGACCTCGAATATCACCCTCACTGGCGCGATCAACCCCGATTTCTCGCAGGTCGAGGCCGATGCGGTCCAGCTTGCCATCAACACACGCTTCGCCCTCTTTTTCCCGGAAAAGCGGCCGTTTTTTCTCGAGAGCGCGGACTACTTCGACTCCGGGCTGAACTTGCTCTATACGAGGATGATCGCCGACCCGTCGGCGGCGCTTAAGCTCACCGGCAAGTTCGGCCGCCACACCATCGGCCTCTTCACGGCACGAGATGAGGTCACCAACGTCATCGTGCCCGGGCCACAGGGCTCTTCGGGGGCCTCATTCGATACCCCCAACACCTCGACCGTCGGCCGATACCGATTTAACCTCGGGACCGATTCGACCATCGGTGCGGTGTTCACAGACCGGGAGGGTTCCGACGGCTATTTTAACCGGGTCGTGAGCGCGGATGGGGTCTTCCGGCCGACCGACGCCGACAAGTTCACTGTCGACGGGGCGCTGTCGCGAACGCGTTACTCGCAGGCGATGCAGGAAGAGCTCGAGGTTGGATCGGAAACGATCTCCGGCCATGCCCTCAACCTGGAGTACGTTCGCACAAAACGGAAGTACTTCATCTTCGCCGAATACGCGGACCTTGGCGACGACTTCCGCGCCGACCTCGGTTTCATTCCCCAGGTCGGTTATCGCAAGCTCAGGGGCGGCGCCGGCTACCTCTGGTGGGGCGACGAAGGGGATTTCTACAACCGGCTCGAGGTGGGCAGCGTGATGGAACGTTCCGAGGAGCAGGACGGCGAACTTCTCGAACAACAAGGCGAGCTGTGGTTCGACTTTGCCGGTCCGCGCGAGTCGCTCTTTCATGTCGAGCTCGGCACCCGGGACATCGTGTTCGACGGCGTCCGCTTCGACGACCTCTTCGTCCCGGTTCTATTCGTTCGGGTTCGCCCCTCATCAAAGCTTCTCGTCCGTGTTTTCGCGGTCGGGGGCGATTGGATCGACTTCGACAACGTACAGCCGGCGGACCGCACCGAGGCAAGCACACTCATTGGGCTCGACCTCGGCCGCCATCTCCTGCTCGAGCTCATTTACACCTACTCCGCGCTCGATGTCGAAGGTGGGCGGCTCTTCGAGGCCAACGTTCCGGAGATGAAGGCCGTGTGGCAGTTCAATACTCGTACCTTTGTGCGCGCGATTTTCCAGTACACCGACATCACCCGCAACCCCGATTTGTACGACTCCGAGGTGGATGCGCTAAGTCGTGATCTCTTTGTCCAGTTCCTCTTCTCGTACAAGGTCAACCCGCGGACCGTCTTCTTCCTCGGTTATAGCGAAAGCGGTTACGAGACCCAGGACTTCAGCCTCACCACGACCGATCGCACCCTCTTTTTGAAGCTCGGCTACTCGTGGATCTGGTGAGGAGATCGTTCGAAAGTTAAAACGTTGAACGTTAGAACGTTCGCGGCCCACTCCCTCGGACCCAGGGTTCAGGGAGGGAAAGGTGGGTGGTTAACGTTTAACGTTCAAACGTGTAACGTTCTAACGTTCAGGGGCGTTCTGGAGTCCGGATCTGTAGGCAGACGAAGAAGCCTATTACCGCGAAGGTGCCGGCAAGGATGAAGACCCACTGGAATCCGTAAGCCTCCCAGATGTAGCCCGAGAGGATGGGCAGGGTCATCGCGACCGCGTGGTCGATGGTGATACCCATCGAGATAGTGGGAGTGATGTCGGCGGGATCGTCGGCGATTTTCTTGAGATAGGTGGTGCGGGCGATACGCAGGGCAAAGAGGGTGATGTCCAAGATATAGGCGGCGTAGAGGGCAAAGAGCACCGCCCTTCCGGAGAGGAGGTCACCCGCGAAGGCGTAGGTCAGGCAAACTCCCAGGAGCAGGAACTCATCGACGGCGAGCACCGTCCGTTCGCCGAGCCAGTCGATGACCTCGCCCAACAGGGGACGCATGATGACTCCAAGGGTGGCCGCGATGAAATAGAGGAGAGCCATGGTGCTCACCGGTACTCCGTGGATTTCGACCAGCACCCAGGCGCCGAATACCAGGAAGATCTGCTTGCGGACGCCGAAGAGAGCGGAGATGGCATAGAAGAGACCGTATTTCTTTTTGAACACCAACCGCCGCGAACGGGCGTCTCCTCGGCCCACCCTGAGACGGGCATACAGGACACCGGCGATGAGGGCGCAGCCGGCGGCGATCAAATAGAAAAGAGAGAATCGGTCGCCGAAGGTTCGCGCGAGGATGAAGACCGAGCCGACCCCGAGAATGGTACCCAGGTTGCGGGCCCCGCCGAACTGTCCGAGGCGCCTCCCCTCCTTGCCGTCGGCAGCGAGCTTGAGCCCGATGGGACCTTCGACCGCGAAGATGATGTGGTCGCCGGCCGACCAGATAATGATGAAGATCACGAGAACCGCGTGCGTGGATGCGAGGTAGCCGAGCCCGAGCGCGCCAAGCGCGGTCAGGAGCATCGCCACAGCCGCCATCTGGGTCTCGCGGAAGAGGGTCAGCAGAGCCCCGGTGATGAACATGATCAGGAAGCCGGGAAGCTCCCGCGGAAGCTCGAGCCAGCCACGGGCTACAGCATCGAGCTGGTGGACCTCTGCAAGATAGTTGTTCAGGGTGGCCACGAAGATGCCCGAAGCGGCCCCAAAGAAGAGGGTCGCGAGGAGGGCGCGTTTGAGATCCGTGCGACTCATTGAGGTCAGATCATACGCGTATACTTTCGGTTGTCGATTCGGAGGGATTCATGTCACAACGCACAGCTCTTTTGGGGATCATCCTGGGTATGGTGTTTTCGGCGGCCATTCCGGCTGCTGCGGCCGAGGAGGATGCGGTTCCGAGGGTGGTCGTTCGTGAGTGGCGGCTTCTCGGCCCGGTGCTCGAACCCCTGCCGGTCTTTGCCCGCGAGGAGGATGATGAAGATGCTTTGAAGGCTCTGCTCGGGGCACGCCCCCTGCCCCCCGAGTCCGACCGTCTGTCATCGGGCGAGAAGCTTGAGTGGTTGGGCCACGAGGTCTCCTGGCGGCCGGGTGAGCTTGGTGCGGACGGCGCAGCCGTGTTGTCGGTGCCCGAAAGCGTTGACGGGAGGCGGGCTGCCGTTGCCTGGTTCTCCACGCGGTTGCACACCGAACGATTTGTGACTGTAGCCCTCGAGGTCGAGTCGGAACATCCTTGCGAGGCGATCATCGACGGTAAGACAGTGGGGGAGGACGATACCAACCTCACGCTCGACCCGGGTAGTCACCGGCTCGTCATCGTGACCGTGTACGACCCCGATATCGAGGCGCCGTGGGCGGTGACCGTGGGTCTCCAGGGCGAAGAGGTTCAGGTGGTGGGGATATCCACCAATAGCGAACGCGATCTTGGAATTCTGGACATTCTGGATCAAACCACGGTGACCGAACTCGAGCTGTCGCCGGAGGGGGATCGGGTGGTCCTGACACTGGCGCGCGTTCGTCCGGGTACGGACGATCGCGACACGTGGGTCGAGTTACGCTCGACCGATGACGGCCGCCTGTTGAACACCTGGCGCGGGTCGCCGGAAATGAGTCAGGTCGAGTTCGCGCCCAACGGCAACCGCATTTCCTACGTGACCCGCAACCCGAAGGAGAAGACCTCGAGCCTGTGGATCACCGACCTCGAAGCAGGTTCGACAACGGCGGTGGCGGAGGCCATTGAGAACTGGGGCGGCTACCTGTGGTCGCCCTCCGGCGAGATTATCGTCTACTCGGTTACCAAAAAACCCGAGGAGGACGAACGCGGCATCAAGCGCCTGCGCGGATTGCTGGATCGCATGAAGGACCACCGGGACATCAGCTCCCTGTACCTCGTGAGCGTGGCTGACGGCGTGCCGAGGCGGCTGACGACCGGTCCCGTGAGTGCGAGCGCCGAGGCATTCTCTCCCGACGGGGCGCGTCTCCTGGTCAGCCGGGAGGTGGAGGATTTTTCACAGAGACCCTACTCACGTACCGAGCTGTGGGAGTTGGATCTATTCGAAGGCGGGGCGACCAAGCTGCGCGATTTCTGGTGGCTCAACGATGTCGAGTATGCGCCGAACGGCCGACGACTGCTTGTTCGTGCCGGGCCGAGTGAGTTTGGTAATGCCGGCATCGCGGTAGGCGTCGGCGAACCGGTGAACGACTACGATGGGCAGCTCTTCATCTGGGACCCCGAATCGGAGGTGGTCGAAGCGGTCACCCGGGAATTCCATCCAGCGGTTCTGAACGCGGTGTGGAGCCGTCACGACGGCACGGTCTACATGCTCACCGTTGACGGCGACGAACAGAATATCTACCGATATCACCCCGAGACAAAGGAATTTGATCGGCTGGGGACCGGCATCGAGAGCGTCGGCTCGTTTGATGTTGCCCGGGGGGCAGCGACTGTTGTAGCCGCCGGAACATCTGTGTGGAGTCCGCAACGGGTCGTGGCCCTCGATGAGCTGACGGCATCCCCACGCCCGCTTTTTGAACCCGCGGCGGAGCGATTTCGGACCGTTCGCCGCGGTGCAGTAGAGCCCTGGAACTTCACCGCCTCGGACGGGCGCATGGTCGCCGGACGGGTGTACCTGCCGGTCGGGTTCGATGCGAAGATGCGGTACCCCGCCATCGTGAACTACTACGGCGGCACCTCGCCCATTGATCGCAGTTTTGGCGGACGATACCCGGCCGAGTGGTGGGCAGCCAACGGCTACGTGGTGTACGTCCTGAATCCGACAGGGGCTTACGGATGGGGACAGGCGGATTCCACGGTCCACGTCAACGACTGGGGTGAGGTCACGAGCCGTCAGATCATCGATGCGACGACGGCGTTCCTCCGCAGCCACCCTTACGTCGATCCCGAGCGGGTGGGCTGCATCGGCGCCTCCTATGGCGGATTTATGACCATGAAGCTGGTAACCGAAACCGATATCTTTGCTGCCGCGGTCGCCCACGCTGGAATCTCCGCGCTCTCGTCGTACTGGGGAGAAGGGTACTGGGGCTACAGCTACGGCGCGGTTGCGAACGCCGACACCTTCCCGTGGAACAGGAAGGACATCTTTGTCGAGAGGAGTCCGCTCTTCAACGCCGACAAGGTGACTACACCGGTGCTCCTGACCCACGGCGATGACGATCCCAACGTCCCACCGGGAGAGAGCGACCAGTTCTACGCCGCCCTCAAGCTCCTCGGAACCCCCGTTGAGTACCTGCGGGTGGCAGGCTTGGGTCACCTGATCATGGAGCACGACAAGAGAGAGCTGTGGTCTCGAAGCATCGTCGCCTGGTTCGACCGATGGCTGAAGGACCAGCCGGAGTGGTGGGAAGCTCTCTACCCGGCGGACTGACGGAAGAAGATCCATCGGTTTCGCGTTGCCCTGAGTGGAGAGGGGAGGTAACCTCCATTCAATGCTTCGGTTCCTCGGTCTTCTATGTGCAGTCGGAGTGGCGGTTGGCTCGCTGCTCGCGCAGGAACCGGCGCCGCCTCAAATCCTGTTCATTGCGGAAAACGAATTTGGCAAGGTGTGGGCCAACACAAGCCTGACCCTGCAGCGGAAGAACGAATCCTACCTGCCGATTGTCGTGGCGGTGGAAAATAAGGGCGTGAAGCCGATTTCCCTCGACCGCAGCAGCATATGGCTCACCGATCTCGACGGGATCGTGTATGTGATGCCGACGGTCAAGGAACAGCGGAAGAACTACAGCAGGACCGTGATCGATTATCGAATGGTTTCGTACGCCGGGATTCCGTGGGAAGGGTGGCGATGGAATAGAAGGTTGGAGCCGGCCAACTTCTTCCCCAACCTGCGAGCGAGTTCGGGAAACACCACTAAGGACCGAATGACCCTTCGCCAAAGACACGCGATAGTCGACCTGCTCTACTTTGAACGACCGCGCGACCTGAACCGGCCGTTCTTCCTCGAGATCCATCCCGAGAAAGGGTGGGAGATTCCCATCCGTCTTCGCATCGTCCTCAACTGAAAAGAGGGTTGGCGGAGGATCACACGGTAGCCGTTAGGGCGAGCATGTGATAGATTTCACCAGCTCGGCGGGATCCGCCGGAGATTCAATCAGGAGTGACTCATGGCCCGTGTGGAACCATTCAAAGCCTGGCGTCCGCGAGCGGATATCTGCGCCGAGGTTGCGAGCCCCCCGTACGACGTGCTGTCGAGCGCCGAGGCCCGGGAGATGGCGGCGGACAACCCGCTGTCTTTTCTGCATGTCGTCAAGCCGGAGATCGACCTGAACTCCGGAGTGGATCTGTACTCCGATGAGGTCTACGCGAAGGGTGCCGAGAACCTGCAGCGCCTCAAGGATGACGGCGTCCTGTTTCACGAGGCGCTCCCGTCGCTCTATCTCTACCGGCAGCGCATGGGGGACCATGTGCAGACGGGTCTCGTTGCGGGCGCCAGCGTCGACGAGTACGAGGCCGGGCTCATAAAGAAGCATGAGAATACGCGGCGGGTCAAGGAAGACGACCGCACCCGCCACGTGGACGCGCTCAACGCCAACACCGGACCGGTTTTTCTGACCTACAAGGCACGATCCGAAATCGACGCGCTGGTCGAGCGACTCACGGCAGGAGAGCCGACGTACGACTTCACCGCGCCCGACGGCATCCAACACGTCGTGTGGGTCGTTGGCGATTCTGTCGACCGGGATGCGTTGGTGGAGGCCTTCGGCCGGGTTCCGGAACTCTACGTGGCCGACGGTCATCATCGCTCGGCGGCCGGCGCCAGGATTCGTGCCCTCCGTCGGAACGCCAACCCGAAGCACACCGGCCACGAACCCTACAACTTCTTCCTGTCGGTGATCTTCCCCGACGACCAGATGATGATTCTCGACTACAACCGGGTGGTGAAAGACCTGTTTGGGCTCGACCCGGAGGTTTTCCTGGAGGCACTGGGTAAGTCGTTTTCAATCGAGAAGGTCGCGGATGGCCGCCCGGACAAAGCCAGGACCTTCGGCATGTACCTTGGTGGCGATTGGTACCGCCTCCGCGCGAAAGAAGGAGGGTTCCCGACCGAAGACCCGATCGACGGCCTGGATGTAGCAATCCTGCAAAACAGTGTGCTGGCGCCACTGCTCGGCATCAATGACCCGCGCTCGGACGAGCGCATTGATTTCGTTGGCGGTATCCGAGGACTCGACGAGCTCGAGCGCAGGGTCGATTCCGGTGACTGGGCAGTTGCCTTCGCCCTCTATCCAACGGCAATCGACCAGCTCTTCGCGGTCGCCGACGTCGATTCGGTGATGCCGCCGAAATCGACTTGGTTCGAGCCGAAGCTCCGTTCCGGTCTCATCGTGAGGCCGCTCGACGATTGATGAAGAGAAGGACCTAAGATGAGCGATTCTTGCCGGCGATCTGCACCAAGCTCTTGCGCTCTGGCCACTTGCGAAAATGCTCCACATACCGAAGGGTATGCGTCCGCGTTTCGCAAGCACCAGAACATCAAGAGCTTGGCACATTCCATCCGGCAGAACCGCTCATCCTAGGAGGGAGGGAAACATGAAGATTCTCATTTCGGACGCGTTTGACCCGTCGCTGCCGTCGAAGCTCGAAGCATTCGGCGAGGTGATAGACGACAAAGAGCGGCTGCCCGAGGTGGACGTTGTCCTCGTGCGATCGAAGACCAAGTGCACACGCGATTACATTGACCAGGCCAAGAACCTGCGCCTCATTATTCGTGGCGGCGTCGGGCTCGACAACATCGATGTCGAATACGCCCGATCGAAGGGGATCCAGGTCTTCAACACAGCGTCGGCATCGGCGGTCGCCGTGGCCGAGCTTGCCTTCGCTCTGATGATCTCCGTGCCGACCAGGATCGTAGAGGGGCACATCGGGATGACGCAGCGCGAATGGCTGAAAAAGCAGCTCAAGCGCACCGAGCTCATGGGCAAGACCCTGGGTCTCATAGGAGCCGGCAATATCGGCACCGAGCTGGCGCGGCGTGGCATCGGTTTTGGTATGCGTGTGATCGCATTCGACCCCCTGCTCAAGAGCCATGAGTGCGTCGATCTCGTGACCATCGACGAGCTGTTCGCCGAGTCGGACTACATCTCGCTGCACGTACCGCTGACCGACACCACCAAGGCCATGATCAACTCGGACACCATCGGGCAGATGAAGGACGGAGTCGTGATCCTCAACACTGCGCGCGGCGGCTGTGTCGACGAGGAAGACATGGCCGAGGCCTTGAAGTCCGGCAAGGTACGGGCATATGCAACCGACGTGTGGTACTCGGATCCGCCTGACCCCACATGCCCACTGTACGATGCGCCGAACGTCATCATGACCCCCCATATCGGTGCTTCCAGCAGCGAGAACATGTTACGCATCGGCGATGTCGTGGTCAGAATCCTCGAAGACTTCGACCAGCAGACCGCATAGGAGATCATATGACCCGCACTTGGAATTTCTACGCCGGACCCGCCACCCTGCCGCGACCCGCGCTCGAGCGCGCCAAGGCCGAGATCCCAGACTGGGAGAGCACCGGAATGTCGGTCATGGAGACCTCCCACCGCTCGCCGGAGTACGACGTCGTGCACCACGGGGCGATGGATCTGATGGCCGAGCTTCTCGGCCTCGACGACGACCACCAGGTCCTCTTTCTCCAGGGTGGCGCCTCGATGCAGTTTGCGATGCTCCCCATGAACTTCATCCCGAAGGGCGGCTCGGCCGACTACGTGAACACCGGGACCTGGTCGCAGAAAGCGTTCAAGGAGGCCAACATCATTGCCTCCGCCCGGTGGGCGGCATCGAGCGAGGAGGACGGATTCACGCGCATCCCGAAGCAGGACGAGTACAATCTCGATCCCGATGCGGCCTACGTTCACATCACCTCGAACAACACCATCAAGGGTACCCAGTTCCACGATTTCCCGGACACCGGGGCGGTGCCGCTGGTGGCCGACATGTCGTCGGACATTCTGTGGCGGCCCATCGACGCCAACCGCTTTCATCTCATCTATGCGGGGGCGCAGAAGAACATCGGACCGTCGGGCGTCACCATCGTGATCATTAAAAAGTCGTGGATCGAGCAGGCCAACGAAGGGCTCCCGACGATGCTCTCCTACGCTACCTACTCGGCCAAGGAATCGCTCTACAACACCCCTCCGACCTTTGCCATCTACATGGTTCGCAACGTGCTCGAGTGGGTGAAGGCGCAGGGTGGCCTGGCCGCGGTCGAACGCCAGAACCGTGCCAAGGGCGACCGGCTCTACGGCGTGATGGCCGCCAACCCGGGCTTTTACAGCTGCCCGGTGGACGAGGACAGCCGCTCGTACATGAACGTGGTCTTCCGGCTCCCATCAGAGAATCTGGAGGCACAGTTCGTGGCCGAGGCCAAGGCCGCCGGTATGGTGGGTCTCAAGGGGCACCGATCGGTCGGTGGCTGCCGCGCCTCGATTTACAACGCCATGCCGATCGAGGGAGTCGAGGTTCTCGCAGGTTTCATGGAAGAGTTCGCTCGCCGGAATGGATAGCCAGTACGCCCGGGTGTAGGGTCCGCGGCCGATTCCTCGATCGGTATCGCTATCGCAATCGCTATCGGTATCGAAACCTCGGACCAGTGGCGTTCATTTCGATAGAGATAGCGATCCCGATAGCGATAGCGGTTGTCGGTTGAGGCATGCGCCCTGGACCCTTTACCCGAGCCCGCGGTAAGGTACGATGACCCCCGTGAAGAGACTCATTATTGCCGACTCCCATGTCGGTCAAGGGACCGACGACGCGGGTGCCATGAGCCTGCTCGTCCGCCGCGCGGCCGGTGACGGCGTAGGCGAGATAATTTACCTTGGTGACGCCTTCCAGTACCTGATCGGGATGTCGAAGTTCTGGACAACATCCCTTCGCGAGGTGATGGACGCGTGGCGCGAGGCCCGGGCGAGCGGCGTCAGAATTGTCGTTGTGGAGGGGAACCGGGATTTTTTTCTCGATGAGGAGGAGATTGCACGGGAGATTGACTGGGGTGGTCGGCGATATGAGTTTTCCCAGGGCGGCGTGCGATACCGCCTCGACCACGGCGATCTGGTCAATCGGCGCGATTTCCAGTACCGGTTCTGGTCTTGGTTTTCGAAATGCGGCCCGGCCCGTCTGTGGGCGCGATGGTTGCCGAAATCGATGGCGGTGGCCATCGTCCGGCGCATGGAGGCCCACCTCGCCACGACGAACAAAAAATTCCGCTACATAAAACCTATTTCCGATTTGAAGCGTGCAGCCGAACGCGCGTGGATCGAGGGCGTCAACGTGCTTTTTTGGGGCCACTTTCACTCGACCTGGGAGTGGAAGCGGGATAACCGCCTGGCGTTGATCATTCCGGCGTGGCTGGAGACGCGGCGGAGCGTGTTGGTCGACCCTGACGGGAGCTGGACCTACGTGGACGATAAATTGACTTTGTGGCGGGACGAGACGGAGCCGTGAGCGCTAGCCTATTACCCGGGCCGCGGACCGGACTCCATGGGTCGGTGGATCTACCCTCGTCAAAGAGCCTCACCAACCGCGCAATGATCGCCGCGGCTGCGGCTGGAGGGGGGGGCATCATCTCTCCGCTCGACTGCGATGACACCCGGGTTTTGGCTGCGGCCCTGGCCGCGGCGGGTTGGCCGGTGGTCTGGCACGAGAGTATCGAAATCGGAACCCACGTCGTACCCGCCGGACGGGTTCAGCTGGATCTTGCGGATTCCGGGACCGGAGCGCGGCTCATCCTCGGTCTGCTGGCGGCCTCTCCGGGGCTGACGGTCGTCGACGGGAGTGCGCGCCTCAGGGAACGGCCGATGGCCCCGCTCCTGGAGACCCTCGGGGGGCTGGGGGCCCGGCTTCGGCCGACCGGCAGCGGCCTACCGATCGAGGTTGACGGCAACGAGCTCGAGGGCGGAAGGGCGATGATTCGCCCCGAGGTTTCGTCGCAATTCGTGTCCTCGCTGCTCCTCGCTGCGCCGTTGATGGGTCGGGGGCTCGACCTCGAAATCATCGGCCCGTTGCCCTCCGCTCCATATCTCGACCTTACCGAAGACGTGCTGCGAGCCTTCGGCTCTGAGCTGGAAGTGGCCAACGATCGACGCCGATGGCGGGTCGCGCCCTTACCTCTTCAGCGGACTCGTTATGCCATCGAGGGCGATTGGTCGGCGGCCGCATTCGTGCTTGCGGCGGTCGCCGTTGCCGGCGGGTCGGTGGAAGTCGGGCCCCTTGATCCGGCGAGCCGGCAGGGCGATCGGGCGGTTCTGAATATCCTTGGGAGAACGTGTCTCGACACGATCTGGGATGGCGATCGGCTCCTCATCAGCGGCCTGGCGAACTCACCGATCGAGGCCGATCTGACGGACACGCCGGATCTCTTCCCGGCGCTGGCCGTGGTGGCGGCGGCCGGAGAGCCGGGCTCGTGCCTTGAGGGGCTCGATAATCTCAGGCACAAGGAGAGCGATCGGTTGACGGTGATGGTGGAGAATCTACGCCGGCTCGGTGCCGAAATTTCTATCAATGGGTCACGCGCTACCTTCGAGCGGCCGTTCGGCCGGAGATTCGAACAGCCGCCTCGAGTGACCGCGGCCGGCGATCACCGCATCGCCATGGCGATGGCCGTTGCGGCCCTGTCCGCCGGCGCCCTTGATCTGGACGATTCAGACTGCGTGAGCAAGTCGTTCCCGGGTTTTTGGGGTATGTGGGATGGGCTCACCGCCGCGAGAGTGGGGGGCGCGTGAAACTTCCGTCACCGTCCGCGATGCTGGTCGAGCATCCTGCGGTTCCGGTACCGATGATCGATGGGGAAGGCCGGGAAGACGCAGTTGAGGGTAATGAGGTAACGGTCGGCTCATTGTCGCGGGCCGAACGCTGCCACGTGGCGGTGCAATTGACTGCGGCCGCCTCGCTGCTATCCGAGTTCGATCTGTGGCCCGGGCGAAGAGCGATTCGCGAGATACAGGTTACCCGGACGCGGATGGGACTCCGGGCAACCCTCGGCGGATTTCCGGTGCCCCTGTCGCCGGTTTTCCGACGCCTCGGTGGGGGAGAGGCGGCAGCTGAGGCCGCCCGTAACGCGGTGTTGGTCGCGATCTCGGAGGCCGTCGGGCTCCCGATCGCGGCGATCGAGGTCGAACGAGATGAGCCGGGGTTCTTTCTCGAACGCGCGGTCATACGGCAGCTGCGGGAGTTGTCTCGTCCCCTGGATCCCGTAACCGCCCGCGCTCTCTGGGCTCTTCGCTGGGACCCGATTCCGACGCCGGAGGCAGGCGCCACCAACTACTGGCACGTACCAAATCCCGGGACCGCGACACGTCTGGCCGCGTCGCTGTGGTCATCGTTGAGGCGCCGGGGCATCAGTGCCTGGTTGCGGCCCAGCGGCGGCGAGGGCGGTGTGCCGGACCTCGGCCAAACCGGGGTGTTGATCACAGTCGGGACGGTGACAGCCGCTGACCTGGCCGTGATTTCGCACTGGACCGGGCAGCAAGGCTGCTCCTCGGCGGTGATCGGGACATTTCCGTGCGGCTGGCACCCGCCGTACCCCCCAGTCTTCGACGGCAGATACCTGGCGCGGCATCTGGCGGTGGTCGGGGTGCCGCTGGCAGAGGTCCAGGAGATTGTCGAACGCCGCCAGGGCCGTTTCAATCCATTCGCTGAGGCTGAACGCGTGGCAATCACCGAGTCTGCTCGATCCCTCTTTGCCGTAACGGCGACCGGTGTCCGGGAACGCACCCCCGATGTCTCCGGCGAGCGAATCCATCACCTTCTCGGTCTCGATCCTGAGGGTTTGTCGAGGGAGTTTCTGGCCGAGCACACCGGGCTCGATGGTGATGAGATTTTGGAAGGTCTTGAACGGGTGGCGGCGGTGGCGATGGAAGACAGGTGGCGGCTGCCAGAGCCGCCTCTCCTGGTTCCCGATCCGCTTCATTCCGATCTTGCCGCACTCATGCCACCGAGGGATCCACGGCGGCTGTTACACGAGGCGCTGGGGACCGGTGATTCGGGCCCACTCGAGGGCTGGGCCCGGCAGCGGCTGGACCGGCTCGAAGGGTTCGCGGTACGCGATCTGCTCGCGAATCTTGCACCAGGCGTGTGCGGCACCCTGATTCAGCTGCTCTGTGCCGAGGCCTGTTTGTCGGTGCTCGATCTCTCGGGCGCGCGGAACGCCCTCACCAACCTCCCGCCTGGGCTTGGAGGGGTCCACGACCAATGGCTCTGGGCGTTGGATCATCCTCACGGCGGGGAGTGGACGATTCCGTCCACGGAGGATGCTCTTTCGGCACCGCGGGCGACCGCAGAGATTCTTGTTCACCTCCTGCGGTCGCATCAAGCATCGAGGGATGAATTGTATGAAGAGGGTCGGGATTTCCTGCAGCAGATTCTTCCGCGGCTCGCCGAATTGCTGAGACGAAGGATAGAAATCGAGCTGACGTCGATCGAGGAGCCGGAGCAGCTTGCGGATTCCCGATGGCGGCGGGAGGTGGTGTCCGGTAATCGTCGTCTGCAGGCACAGCTGATCCACAGGATGGCCCTCTATTTCCTGAAGACCTCACAACCCCGGCACGCCCGGCGGCTCCTGGATACCCTGGTCAATGACCGCTTCGGACCGGGATTCAGGGGCGCAGTCGAGTTCGATCTCGGGGCGGCGGCGCTTGCCGAGGGGCGCAGCCACGAAGCCCACACTCATCAAATGTGCGCCTTCCGCCTCTTTCAGGCGGCTGGCTTTCGCTACCGCACGTGCGCGGTTCTATTCAATCTGGCGGTTGCCGAGATCGACCAATTGGGGGTTACGCGGGCTCGCGATCATCTGGACCATCTGGCCGCGGTCGATTGGGAGTTTCCGTTCGTTCTTGGAGAGCGTTGCCGTCTCCACCTGGCCACCGGCGACGAAGAATCATTTCGTGCGCAGTTGGCAGCCTTCGAGGATGCGGTGGATGCAGAAGACTCCAGGTTCACCGAAGGCCTGAGCTTTTTGCGCGGTGCTTCGGCAGCCCTCGCCGGCAACCTCGAGCGCGCGGCAGAGCTCTTCGCACGGTCCGGTCAGGAAGGGGAGGCATGGTCGGCTCTTGTCGATGCTTCGTCGGGAGGGGGTGGCGGGTCGTTCGGAGACGACGGCTGGGGAGTCTTCCTGGCAGCGCGACTGGTGTTGGGAGCATGGAAGCGCAGCGACGCGGTGGAGATTCTCGGCACGGATCCACCAACTACAGCAGAAGCGCTCGGTATGGCCCTGGCGGAGCGTGTGGGCGGGCGGCGGTTGATGATTGCTCGTCGGCTGCGTTCGCAGGCGGTGCGGCGGCTCCGAGCCGAAAATCTCCAGGGTTGGGCGGATCAGCTCAGCGGCCGAGAGTCTCCGCTCCATGGAGTGGTGACAACCCTTGCTGGGATCATTGATTGCGGGGGCCCGGAGAAGATCCCTCCGAGTCAGGTAGAGGAACTGGTTGCGGGGCTCGAGGTTGAGGGTCTAGAGCTTCGCGACGCAGCTGACGGGCGACTTATCTGGAAAACAGGTGACGGCCTACCGGGGACAGAGGTGCGGCACGGGCGAATCATCGTAATTCCACTCGGGGGAGAGGTCTCCCAGAACCCTCTGTGGTCCCTTGCGATCAGAATTCTCGAGATGCATGCTCCGTCGGGTACCCCAATGGCCAACTCCGAGGTCGAGACGACGGGCTTCTACGGTGTTTCCCCGGCGGCGAGAGAAGTCAGGCGGCAGCTGTGCGAGCTCGGACCCATTCATCTGGCAGTCTTGCTTCTCGGCGAGACTGGCGTCGGCAAAGAAGTAGCCGCAACCGCCCTCCACCGGTTGTCGGGTCGGTCCGGGGCTCTCGTCGCGGTCAACGTGTCGGCGATACCAGCCGGTTTGCTCGAAGCCGAGCTCTTCGGGTCGGTGAAGGGCGCGTTCACGGGCGCCGACCGATCACGCCGGGGCCTGGTAACGGCTGCCGATGGCGGGACGCTGTTTCTCGATGAGATTGGGGATCTCGACCCACCGCTTCAGGTCAAAATATTACGCTTTCTCGAATCGCAGGAGTTTCGGCCGGTTGGGTCGACGGAGGGGAGGACGGTGGACGTGCGAATCGTTGCCGCGACTCACCGGAATCTCGAGCGTCGTATGCGCGAAGGCACGTTCCGACCAGATCTGTACTATCGAATCGCCGGTTTGCCCGTAACGATTCCGCCGCTTCGGGAGCGGAGGGAAGATATTGTTGAGCTGATCAGGCTATTTGAAGCCGAAGCCCTCGCCCGCCATGGACTCAAGCCGTGCAGATGGAGTTCCGAGTCTCAGAAGGCACTGCGCCGTTACGACTGGCCAGGAAATGTCCGCGAGCTCCGGCAGACGGTGGAGGTCGCCCTGGTGCGAGCAGCGGGAGGGATTGTGCTGCCCGAGCATCTGCCGATCGACGTGAGCGATGACTTCCCGGTTGGGACGTGGAGTGAGGCTCAGACGGAATTCAGACGACGCTTTCTCACGAGTGCTCTCCGCCGCAACCACGGCAACCGCACGGCCACCGCCCGCGAGCTCGGGATCTCCCGCCAAGCCCTCCTCTACCACCTCCGCAAGCTGGGTCTTACAAACAGCGGCCGCCGCTGAGTGTTTTCCTATCTCTTTTTTGATGGATTCAACGGCTCGACGTCGTTGAATCCATCAAAAAAGAGCGGGCCGTGAGGCCCGCAGGAGGAAGGAGGAGGTATGATGTCGTACCAGGTCGTTGTGTGCCCGGCTAACCGGTTAATAAGCAAGCAGCGTGCCAAAGCTCAGACGGATGGATGGGTTTCGTGCAGTACGGTTCCTCGAGCCTCAAGAAGCACCTCCGCACGCTCCGCGAAGGCGGGGAACCGGAGGTTCACGAGCGAGTCGATTTGCGCGCGTGGACGGCGCTGGGTGTCGGCGGCCCCGCCGACCTTGTGATCCGATGTCGTAGTGCTGACGGGCTTCAACGAGTGATCGACCTGCTCGCGACCCACGGTCAAAAATGGATTGTATTGGGCGCTGGCAGCCGTCTCGTACCCCCCGATCGTGGGCTTCGAGTGCCGGTGCTCAATCTCAGCGGTAACCTCGCCCTGTGGGAGCTCGATCTGGACGGAGCGGTCGCTGGGGGTGGTGCCAACCTGGCACAGGTGTGTCGGGCTGCTGCACGGACCGGGCTCGGCGGAATGGAGGCGACGATCGCAGCCGCGAACTCCGTAGGGGGGGCGGTTCACGCCGCTGTCCACGACCTATTTCCGTTGGCCGGAATACTTGACTGGGTCGATTTGGGCCGGCCGGGAAGGCCGGTGGAAAGGGTTCGTCCGGGTATCGGACCTCGTGGCGTCGACGGTCCGGGGTTCGATCTGGATCGGCGGGTGGTCCTCCGCGCCCGCCTCCAACTCGCAGGGCATGGCGCGGCCAACCAAGATGTCAGACCGGATGTCGAGAAAACCCCTCGAATCCAGCGAATTCCACGCTCGACCGGGTGCTGCTTTGTCGCTCCGACCGGCAAACGCGCGGAGGATCTTCTGAGGGAGGCCGAGTGTCCGGGCATGGTGGTAGGAGGTGTCCGCCTGTCGCGTCGTTTCCCCAACCGTATGTGCGCATCAAGGTCGGCGCGCCCATCCGATGTCGCTCAGCTGACATGTGATATTCAGGGGCGGGTTGTGGAGCGCACGGGCGTGGTTCTCCGACAGGCCCTCTGTTTCGTCGACGAGGACGGTGTGGCCGTCGAGCCATGAATCGGGGGAAACCGCACCTGTTGGCCTTGTTGGTGCTCGGCCCTATCCTCGTGACCGCGCTCGACACCTGTGGTTCGTACGGCTGGAAAAGGATCGCGAGGACTACTGCGCTCAACCCCGAGGCCGGTGCAGTGGAGCTGGCGTCGAACTGGGTGGTAGGTCTGCCTCCATTCGTCGAGCGCTCGCGGAGAATAGCGGCGCGGGATCTCGGGATGGCCTCGAGAGAGGCCGTGGTCGAGGCCTTGGCGCGTCTCGGCGGTCTGCAGGTTGGCTGGATGCCGGTTGATCCTTTGGGTTTCACCAATCTGGCGCGTGAGCTCCTCCTTCGCGACCGACCACGTGAGAGCCTTTCGATGCTGACCGACGCCCTCGTTCGCGATCCGACCTCGCCCTCTCTTCATCGTTTACACGCGATCGTGCTCCTTGCGCTGGGTAACCATCGGGGTGGTCTCGAAGAGCTTGCGATCGCGGAGGCCCTCGCACCCGGTCTCCGCAGCCCGGAAGTTGAGCTAACCCCCGAGGATCATCGTTGGATTCGGTTGGAGGGGCTACGACTGCGGCGCGATTTCTATCCGCGGCGACCAACCGAGACGGCCATCGCCCTGGCCCGCGAACTTCGGGTCAATGGCGATCGGGCGTCGGCGCGCAACATCCTGTCCGAATTTGAAGACCATCCCGAGGTAAGAATGGAACTCGCCCGTTGGGCAATTGATGAGGGGAACCCCCAGAACGCGATCGAGCTGCTGGCGGAGATCACTTCGTGGGCGGCCTTCCCGCGTTCGTTGAGGGCGCGTGCGTGGGCGATGGCGGCAGTGGCGCTGGATCAGGATGGCGATGTTGCCGGGGCGTTGGAGGCCGCACACTCCGCCCTTCGGCTCGATCCGAGATCGTCGACCCCGTACGTGACGCTTGCCGGGTTGGCCCAAAGGCGGGGCGATTCGGCGGCGGCGCTCGAACATCTGCGCCGCGCATGGGGGATGGCCCCCGCCGACACCCGCCTCCTGGTACGCATCGCGGTGGTCGCGGAGGAGGCCGGGAAACCCGCCGACGCCCTGTTGGCCCTTGGGCGGGCAGTGGAGATCGAACCGGAATCACCGGACCTCGTGGCCCGCCTCGCGGCGCTGCAGCTGCGGACCGGCCGATTCACGGAGGCCGCGGTCACGCTGTCGCACGCCCTCGATCGCTTCCCGACAGATCCTGGTCTTCTACGCCTCGCCGAGAAGCTTCAGAGAGACGTGGGAATCCGCTGAGAGACGTTGAAACGTTAGAACGTTTTCACCCAGCCAGCCACCAGCGTCTGCGAAGCGCTCCCAAAATGGGAACGTTCAAACGTTTAACGTTCTAACGATGGTCACCGTCGGGGCCATCGAAGCGTCCCGGTTGTGCTTGTGCGGCCCAGTCCATCTGGCGACAGATACCCCGCAAGATCTTGACCTCGTTGTCGGTGATGCCGGCTCGTCCGAAGAGTCGTCGGAGCTTTCTGAGGATTCTCTGGGGGCTTTTTGGATCGAGGAAACCGATGGTGAGCAGGCTGTCCCGCAGATGCTGCATCAGGGCCTCAACCTCGTCCTGAGCCGCTGGTTCGGGTGCGGCTTGAGTCTCGTCCGTTGCGGTCAGGTGAATCTCAGCGACCAACACGGCTACCGCCTGCGCCAGGTTGAGGACTGGAAACTCCGGTACGGTGGGGATGCGGATGACCAGGTCGCACCGGTCGAGGTCGTCCCGGGCGAGGCCCCTGGTCTCGTTCCCGAAGACGAGCGCCGCCTGCGTCAGACCCCGCTCAAAGAGGTGAGACACTGCCTCCCGCGGCGATAGCACGGGCAGGTTCAGGCGCCCGCGGCCGGAGGCGGAGGCGGCCAATGTGCGGTACTGCGCCGCCGCCTCGGCCAGGCTGCGCCATCTCCGGCACACGAGCTGGCGGTCCGCACCGCAGGCCCAGCGCAACACCTCGGGGTCGTCAGCCTCGACGGCGGGCCTCACCAGCTCGATGCGCGGAACGCCGAAGTTGGCCGCAACCCTCATGGCGGCGCCGATATTTCCGGCCAGGGACGGCTCGACGAGGATCAGTGCTCCGACGGACATCGAACGACATGATAAGCGTTAAACGTTCAAACGTTAAACGTTCAAACGTTTTCCGCAAAAACCTCCGCCGTGAAGGTGGAGATGGTGGTGTCCGGGTGGCGCCAGCAGCCGGGCTCGAGCCCGGCCTTACGGCAGGTGCGGTCGAGGAACGTCTCGCGGTCCCAGCCGAATTCGACCGGGACCTGGGGGAGGAGCAGCCCTCGGGAAGCGCCCCGCTCGACGAGGATGCCATGGTGACCGACAACCACGTTTTCGGCCGCGGAGGTACAAAGCGGCGTGAGGACCGAGATTTCTATCCGCACATGTGGAAGCTCGTCGAGGGTGAGGGGTTTGAAGCGGGGGTCTTCGAAGGCTGCGGCGAGAGCATTGTCCCGAACCGCCCGCCACAGCGGGGCCACGCCGACCACGTGGCCAATACAGCCCCGCAGGACCTCTTCGATCTTGAGAGTGACGAACGCTCCTCGTAGCTCGAGTAGAACCGCCGAATCGGGGGATGGGCAGAGGAGGGGCCTATCTGAAAGGCGGGCCTCAATGGTGGCTCGCGCGAGCTCGAGCATTGATCGTCGATCCTCGGCGGCAATCTCATCAGGGGTGGGATTCATCGTTGCCAGGATGCTATCGTGCCCCCGTGATTGTCAAACTCCCGTTCGGCGATGACCGCCTAAATCTCGATCTGCGCGGGATGAAGGTTCGCGCGCTTACTCCCAGCGGACCTCCCGGCCGTGGTGATGTTTCTGGGTTGGTCGCGACAGCTCTGGACGACCCCCTGGACGGTCCTCGCCTCGCCGAAATCGCGCGAGGCCGGAGCACCGCAACCGTGATCGTGCCCGACGCGACCCGCAAGGCGCATCTGTCGAAGGTCCTACCTGTGATCGTCGAACGGCTGCGGCGGGCGGGCATCGAAGGCACTTCGATCACGGTTCTCGTTGCCAACGGCACACATCCTGAGGTGGGGGAGGAGAGAGTCAGGTTGCTCCTCGGGGCTGTTCCCGATGGCGTTCGGGTGCTCGAACATGACAGCCGCGCCGTGGACAATCTTGTGGGGGTTGGCGAGCTGCGTCAGGGGATTCCCCTGCGATTGCACCGGGCGGCGGTCGAGGCCGAACTCCTGGTAACCGTTGGCTCGGTTCGCCACCACTACTTCGCCGGTTTCGGCGGAGGGCCGAAGATGGTCTTCCCGGGCGCTGGCGGCTATGAGGAAATCCAGGCCAACCACGCCCGGGTGCTACGCAGATGTGGCGGCGGATTCGAACGCCACCCGGGCTGCGAGCCGGGGGCGCTAGAGGGAAACCCGGTCGCTGAGGAGATCATGCGCGTGGCGGACCTGCGTCCGGCAGACTGCGCCATCTGCATGGTCGAGGGACGGGAGGGAGGTGTCGCGTGGGCCGGAGCCGGTCCGTGGCGGGTGGTTTTCAGCGCTGCCGTGGAACGGGTGAGGCAGTGGTTCGAGGCGACTGCACCGCCCTTCGACCTGATGGTGGCCTCGGGGGGTGGAGCGCCGTCGGACACGACGCTGATCCAGGGTCACAAGGGGCTCGACGCGGCCTGCCGTTTTCTGGCCCCGGGCGGAGAGATACTCTATATTGCCGCCCTCGACGGAGGGCTCGGCTCCGAGGAGATGAGGGTGTTCGTCGACGATCCGCGGCCGGAGACGATCCTCGAACGGTTGTCCGGCGGCTGGATCCAGTACGGCCACACCACCCTGCGGCTGGTGGAGAAGACGTCTGGCCACCGGGTTCGACTTTTTTCGCACCTCGATCCGTCGCTTGCCCAGAGGCTTGGTTTTGAACCTGTAGCCGACCCGGATGCGGTCGTCGACGGGTGGAGAAACGAGCATCCCGGGGCCAGGGTCGGCGTCATGCCCGGCGCAGCGGTCTACCCGGCTTCGCCGGAAGCTGTTAGCAGTTAGGTATTAGCTATTAACTCATCGCAGAGAAGCAGCCGTTAGCTGTTGGCAATTAGCTCTTAGCGATTAGCCCGGCATCCATCCGTTCCTTGGGCACGTGCCGAGAGCTGCGTTTGCGGTGGGGTAATACCTAATTGCTAATTCCTAATACCTTCGAGCCCTTGACCTCGATCAAGGACGGTTCTGATCCTCTGAGCGACGATGTTCCCGACGGGTGGGGATCACCCGCGAGAGGAGAACCGATGAGTACTGCGAAAACGACCGACGAGCTGGCTTCAGACCGCGCCAGTGTTCTCACCGAGCTGGTAGATGTGGCGGAGGGCGCCATCGTGAGCCGCGTTCTGGCGAGCTCCGGCGGCGGCAACGTGACCCTGTTCGCGTTTGACCGGGGGCAGGGCCTATCCGAGCACACGGCACCGTTCGATGCGTTGGTGCAGGTCGTGGACGGTCGCCTTGACGTGAAGATCGGCGACGCCGAGGTAACGGTCGGCATGGGCGAGATCGTACGCATGCCGGCTAACGTGCCGCACGGTTTGCACGCCCCGGAGCCCGCGCGGATGCTGCTGACCATGCTGCGCGAGCCCAACCCGGAGGACTGAAATGGCCATGCGCGAGGTGATCGAGATCGATGAGAAACTCTGCGATGGTTGCGGCGACTGCGTGACTGCGTGCGCCGAAGGGGCGATCGCGATCATCGACGGAAAGGCGCGGCTCATTAGCGACGTCTACTGCGACGGGCTCGGCGCCTGCCTCGGCCACTGCCCGCAGGGAGCAATCACGGTGATCCAGCGCGATGCCGACGCCTTTGACGAAGCCGCTGTAGAGCGCCACCTGGCGACGATCCAGACAGTCGGCTCGCCGACGGTGCGGGGCCCGAGTCTTAACGTAGTGGCGCAGGCTCCGGTCGCCGCCGGAGGTTGCCCAGGTTCGCGGGCACAGGCCTTCAATCCCGTCGCCCCATCCATCGGTTCTGCCGCCGCAGGTCCGGTGTCTCAGCTCCGCCACTGGCCAGTGCAGCTCCACCTGGTGCCGCCGACCGCGCCCTTCTTCGCCGGCGCGGACGTCCTGCTCGCCGCCGATTGTGTGGCGTTCGCCGTCGGTAATTTTCACTCCGAATTCCTGGCCGGCAAGGCACTCGCCATCGCCTGCCCCAAGCTCGACACGAACCAGGAAGTCTATCTGCAAAAGCTGGTGGCGATGATCGACGAGGCGGAGATCAAGAGTCTGCGGGTCATGGTCATGGAGGTCCCGTGCTGCGGCGGCCTGGTTGGATTGGTCGAAGAGGCCCTCCGCAGGGCCCAGCGCAGCCTCCCCGTCGAGTGCCTGGTCGTTGGCACCCGTGGCGTGGTGCTTAGCGAGTACCGTATCGCCGGGTGAGGTTCCCCCCATCCCGCGCTCATACCCCTGGGATACAATTAAAGATCTGGGATCCTCCGGGAAGGACCTGAGCCATCCGCCGGTTGACTCGATCAAGGAGATCAAATGTCCTCTCACATCCAAAAGCTCGGGGCCGCGGTGGTGTTCCTTGCGGCGGCAGCCGCTACGCCGACTTCGGCCATCGAGGATGGGAAACCGTCCTTTTGGGTGGAGAACGACAGTATCGAAATCGGCAAGGTGGTTGCCGGGCGCACGGCCTCGGCCACCTTTGTCTTCCGTAACGACGGAGAGACCGACGTCCACATCGTTCAAGCGACACCCTCCTGAGGATGCACTGTGGCCGAGCATGACTCGGTCATCCCGGCAGGTGGGTCGGGAAGGCTGACAGCCAGGATCAAGACCTCGCCGACTCAGAACGGAAGGGTCTCGAAGTCGATCAACGTAAGAACCGATGCGGTTGATGCACGCAGTTTGCGCCTCCGATTTACGGCCGACGTGTATGCGCCGATCGTTGCCAAACCCCATCTTCGACTGACCGCGACCGGGTTGGAGGGGGAGGGAACCCGTGCACGCGTCCTGCTCCATCGGGCGGATGGAGTGCCTCTGGAAATCTCCAGCGTAGAGACCGGCAACCCGGCTGTGAGGGCAAAGGTGGATCGGGTGACGAAGGAGGAGGGGAGCTCGGGCACAGCTGCAGAAAATGGGGACCTTTGGCTCGACGTCATTTCGTACCAGGATGCGGCCCCCGGGATGCTGACCGGAACGGTGCGGGCGGCCACCAACCACCCGGATGCGCCGGAACTCTTGGTGCCTTTCTCGATTCGGATTCGATCGCTGATCGAGGCGCATCCAGCCGGAGTACGAATGTGGCTTCCAGTGGCCGGCAGAAGAGATGGCCAGTCCGCGATCGTGACCCTGAATCGCAACGGAAACCTCGAGTTCAAGATCACCGCGATCGAGGTTTCCCATCCCGAGATCTTCACCGCCGCCGCCAACTCGACGGCGCCGGCCGTCCGTCAGGCCGTGCGCGTGAACCTGGTAGATGATCTTTCCCGCGAAACCGTCAGCGCCAGCGTCAAGGGCTGGATTGTGGTCCGCACCGATGACCCCGAGAAACCGATGGTCGAGATCCCGGTGATCGTGTCGCCCAAACGGTCGTTGGCCCGACGCCCGCTCCCAACGCGCTGAGACGCTGAGCTTTCGGGTAGGCGGGGCGTCCAAACGTTTAACGTTTAACGTTCTAACGTTTGATAGGTGCGGAACTTATGAATTGCCAGATCGGCTCGCCGTCAATGTGGTTGAGCGTCGAGGCATCGACCGATCCGCGGTGCGCGGCCAGAAGCCCGCCGAGCGAAAGGCCGTTGGCCGCGTCCTCGAGGGCCGAGAAGACTGAAATGTCTCCACGGCTCAGGTATGCCTGCCACTGGGCCTCACGATAGCCCGGGCGGTTTACACGGACGTTGGCGATGCCGGCGATTCGATTCTCGATCAGCCGCATCCGCCGTCGTGACTCCTTGCGGGTGAGCATGCCTTCCCTCGAGTATGGCGTGTAAGGCTTGGGCACGAGGACGTTGAAGCCCGCGTGGAGGGTGCCGACCCATCCGCGTTCGCGGCCGTGGGCGACCATCAGCGCCTGGGTTTGTTCGAGCAGTTCGGCAATGCCGATCAGATCGTCGTCGGTTTCATCTGGGAGACCGATGATGAAGTACATCTTGAGGCTATCGATGCCACACCGTTGGGCGGTTTCCACCGCCTCGAGAATGGCGGCATTGGTAATCGGCTTGTTGAGCCGCCGGCGCAGCTCGTCGGTTCCGGTTTCCGGCGCGATCGTTACTGAGCGTGCTCCCGACTCCGCGAGTGGGCGCAGCACCTCCTCCCGCATTGCCGGAATGCGAAGGGAGGAGAGCGCGACATCGAGATCGCGGCTCCGGCACGCCTCGAGGATCTCCGCGAGATCCGGGTGGTCGCCGACGGCGGTGGCGACGAAACCGACTCGGTCGGTGATTTTCCGGAGACGGTCGATCTTTTCGAGGATTCCATCCTTCGGGTAACAGCGGAGATGACCGTAGTTGTAACTAACCCAGCAGTAGCGACACTTCTCTGGGCAGCCGCGGGACATCTCGACCAGCCCCCGACTGCTGTACTCGGTGTTCGGAGTGACCACGTGCGAGGCCGGGACCATGGCCGGGTCCTGCATGTGCGCGTCTCGTTTCTCTACCCGTCGCCTTCGTCCCGAGGGCCGGCCCCGGGCGTCGAGGTGAAAGGCCGGTACGAAGTAACCGTCGCGCGACGCCAGTTCGAGCAGAAGCCGTTCCCGTTCCGGATGCTCAGCCATCGTCTCCAGCAACGCCGGCCACAGGAGTTCGGCAGACCCGAGCACAAAAACGTCGACGGCTGGTGCGAGTGGCAGGGGGTTGATAGATGCGACAGCGCCACCCATGACCACGAGAGGGTGGCGCCGGTCTCGGTCGTTCCACCGTCGGGGGATGCCGGCGGCATCGAGGGTGGTAAGGAGGTTTGGCTCATCGAGCTCGAATGAACAGCTCCACGCCAGCAGGTCAAAGTCGCCGAGCGCGCTCTCCCCGTCGAGAGTTCGCCCGTCGGCGAGCTCTCCGGCAAAGAAGCGTTCCACTCCCACGTCGCCGCAGGAGGCTGCCAGTTCAACTACCCACTGGTAGGCGAGGGACGACATCGCCACGTGGTATGAGTTGGGATATCCCACACCGACCCTGAGGCCGCCGGCGGGGCTAATCCCTACGGCACGGCGTTCGGCGGCAACAAGGCTTCTGCGATACTGGTCCACCCCATGATCATAACCCCCATATCTCACCGGCTTGCTGCTGCAGCCGGCGATGCACCGCACCCAGCGGTGTTTTCTTGCGTCGGGGTGCTCGACGTACGGTCAAGCACGACTCCGCGCCCAACAAGGCCCGGCCGGGCCTTTGGATCGTAAACCCCATTGGGCACGGCACCTCACCGCCCTCGCGGCGCAACCCGGTAAGATATGAGGGTTAGGGCACCCTGTACAATGACTGCTTGCCCGTTCCGAGAAAGGAAAGCGCCCGTGCCAGGAGATCACAAAATTCTCGTCGCCATTGACGGACCGGCCGGGGCCGGGAAATCGACGATTGCAACTCGCCTGGCCCAACGCCTCGGCGTCCCCTATCTCGACACCGGCGCCATGTATCGCGCCGTGGCGCTGCTGGCCCTTCGCGACGGGCTGTCGACGGCTCTCGACGAGGCGGCCTCAGCACGTGTGGTCGAACTGATGGAGAACCACCCGATCGAAGTCTCCAGCGGCGTTACCGGCAACAGGATTGAGATCGACGGTGACGATGTGAGCTTCGAGATTCGGACCCCGGAATGTGCACTGATGGCCTCCACGGTTTCGGCCATCCCGGAGGTGCGGCAGGCGCTGGTGCCGATGCAGCGCCGGCTGGGTCTTGAAAATGGGGGAGTGATGGAAGGGCGGGATATCGGTACCGTCGTCTTTCCGGACGCAGATCTCAAGATCTTTCTAACCGCCAGTGCGGAGGAAAGGGCACAGCGGCGCCACCGAGACCTCGTCGGCAGCGATGTGGCGACCAGCCTCGATGACGTTCGGGAGCAACAAAACCGGCGCGATCGCCAAGACACCTCCCGCTCGGAGTCTCCCTTACAGGTGGCACCTGGATCGGTGGTGGTCGACACCACCGACCTGAGCCTCGACGAGGTCGTCGAGCGGTTGATGGCGGAGGTCGCAAATCTTTTCCCACAAGGAGCTTGACAGTAACGTGCGGGAGGCCGTAAGGTCAGCGAATTACGGACGCTGGGTACGCAGAGGGTGTGTCCAGCAAGGAGGAACGGTTTTGATGACGGACCCGGATATTAACGACGAACAGGAACAGGCCGACGGGATGAACGAGCTGTCGATGGAGCAGCTCATGGAGTCCTCTCTACAATCCCTCAAGGAGGGGGAGGTCGTACACGGCACGGTCGTCGCCGTGGACAGCGACGAGGTATTGATCGACATCGGTTATAAGTGCGAGGGCTCTGTGCCGGTGTCTGAATTCACTGACCCCGAGACGAACGAGGTCCAGATCAAGGTGGATGACGAGGTCGAGGTCTTCGTCGAGCGGATGGACGAGGCCCAGGGGCGCGTCCGTCTGTCCCGTGACCGCGCGGCCAAGCTCAAGACGTGGAGCTCTATCGAAGAGGCGTACAAGTCCGGACAGCCGGTTCGCGGTCAAGTGCTGGAACGGGTGAAGGGCGGGTTGTCGGTGGATATCGGCGTCCGCGCCTTTCTACCAGGATCTCTGGTTGACCTGCTTCCGAACCGGAGGCTCGAGGACTACCTCGAACAAGAGATCGAGGCCCGCATAATCTCGTTCGACCGTCGTCGTTCCAACGTGGTTCTGTCTCGTAAGGCGATCCTCGAGGAGGAGCAGGGCAAGGTCAAAGAAGAGACCATGGCCACTCTCGAAGAGGGCAAGCTGGTCAACGGCATTGTTAAGAACCTCACCGACTACGGCGTCTTCGTCGACCTCGGGGGCCTCGACGGCCTCCTCCACATAACCGACATCTCGTGGGGGCGTGTGGGCCATCCCACCGAGTACTTCAAGGTCGGTGACGAGGTTGACGTCGTGGTGCTTCGCTTCGATCGCGAAAGGGAACGGGTCTCCCTGGGGTACAAGCAGAGATTCGAGGACCCGTGGATCCTGGTGCCCGAGAAGTACCCGGTTGGGAAGAGGGTCGAAGGCAAGGTGGTCAGCATTGTCGACTATGGCGCCTTCGTCGTCCTGGAAGAGGGCGTTGAGGGGTTGATCCACGTCAGCGAGATGTCGTGGACGAAAAAGGTCAAGAACCCGCGCTCGATATTAGAAATCGGACAGGAGGCCGAGGTCGTGGTCTCCGAGGTCGATGCCGACAAGCGTCGCCTTTCACTTTCGTTGCGCGCGACCGAACCCAATCCATGGGAGCAGGTCGCCGAGTCATTCAGTGTCGGCAGCACGATCAAGGGTGTGGTCCGGAATCTCACCGACTTCGGAGCGTTCATCGAAATCGTTCCCGGAGTCGACGGCCTGGTCCATATTTCCGACATGTCGTGGACCCGGCGTATCAACCACCCGAGTGAGGTAGTCCAGAAGGGCGAGGAGGTGGAAGCGGTTGTCACCTCCGTTGATACGTACAACCAGCGGATCTCACTCTCGATGAAGGAGCTTCTCCCCAACGAGTGGGAGGAGTACGCCAATACCCACGGTGTCGGCGATGTGGTGAAGGGCACGGTCACAAACGTCACCGATTTCGGAATTTTCGTGGAGCTCGCACCCGGCGTCGAGGGACTTTGCCACATCTCCGAGATCGATCGCAATGATGGCCTCGCCCTGGCAGAGGTGTTCAACGCCGGCCAAGGGATGATGTGCCGAATCCTGCGGGTCGACTGGCATGAGAGCCGGATCGGATTGTCGATGCAAAGCGTCGAACAGGATGCTGCGGTCGATGAGGTGGATAGTGAGAGTGCCGACGATGCGCCATCGAACACCGCAATGGCGGCAGCGTTGCGCGCGGGTGGGTTGGTCGAAGAACCCGACGACCAGGAGACTGAAGGGGAGATGGACACGGCTGGTGCCGTCGAGGTCGAGGTTGATGAGGATTCTACCGAAGAGGTGGAGGCCGAAGCCGTGGAAGAGACGGCCGCAGACGACGAGGTCGAGATTGCCGAGGATTCTGCCGAAGAAACGGTGGCTGAAGCGGCTGCAGACATCGAAGTCGCTGCCTCTGTCGAAGAGGTTGAGGCGGAAGCCGCCGCCGTTGAGCTTGAGACCGAAGGTGACGAGGCCGCCACCCCTGGCGAAGAGGAAGAGGTGGAAGCGGGAGCTCTGGAGCAGGAGGCCGCACCTGATACCGGCGACGATGTTGCAGATGAGGAATCGGTAGCGGACGGAGAATCCGCGGCCGATGAACCGGAAGAAGAGACCAAAAAAGACCTTGTTTCTGAGGGCGAAGCGGCCGACGAAGGGGGATCGCCAAAGAGCGAAGAGGACCACGCCCCCGACAGCGATGAAGTCAACACCAAGGATTGAGCGGACGAGCAAGGAGCACCATCGATGACGATGACCAAAGCGGATCTGGTGGAAACGGTGGCTGAAGCGGCCGACATTCCTCGCAAACAGGCAGACGAGGTTGTTCAGGTGATCCTGGAAAGCATCATCATCGCCCTCCGGCGCGACGAAAAGGTGGAGCTTCGCGGCTTCGGCTCGTTCCGGATCAGACAGCGGGGCGAACGGATCGGCCGCAATCCAAAGACCGGGGAGCAGGTCCACGTACCACCCAAAAAGATCCCGTACTTCAAACCTGGGAAGTATCTCAGGGAAGAGCTCCTCCAACAGTGATCGGCGGTGGTCGAGATTCTCTTCGCCCCATGGCGGCTCGAGTACGTTTCGGCGGCTGACACGCGAGACCGGAGTGAGTGTGTTTTCTGCAGTGCTTTCGAGTCCAAGGACGATCGTGCGTCCCTGACGCTGAGGCGTGATCCCGCTTCCTTCGCACTCCTCAACCTCTACCCCTACACAACTGGGCACGCGATGGTGGCACCGGTCCAACACTGCAGTGATCTCGCCGATGTCGATGTCGAGACGCTGTGCGAAATGATGAGCACGGTCAAGGACCTGATGGCCGCGATGCGCGAGCTTTACCGACCCCACGGCTTCAACGTCGGTTTCAACGTCGGTGAAGCGGCGGGGGCGGGGATCGAGGAGCATTTGCACCTCCACGTGGTTCCCCGTTGGCACGCCGACAACAATATGATGACGGTGATCGGCGGTTCCAGAGTGATTCCCGAAGATCTCGGACGCACATTCGAGAGGATGGTCGGCGCATTGAAATCGATCAAAGGTAAGAGCTGATGACGTCTGGGAAATCCGGAAAGGGCCGAGCCGCCGAAGGCCGATCGCAGAAAGCCGACGCCACCAAGGTGAAGGTTCCGCCCGCCCTCCTTCTTGCAGCATGGTTCGTTCCCGGGCTTGGACATTGGATCCTTGGCAAACGAACGCGCGCCATCGTCTTCGGCGTGGTGATTGCGAGCGCCTTTATCACCGGAGTGCTCCTCAACGGCGAGTTGGGCACCCCGAAGCCAGAGAATCCGTTCTCCTGGATGGCCGCGTTTGCATGTCTCGGAAACGGTGTTCTTTACCTCGGGCGGCTGTTGTGGCTCAATGGCCTCGGCGGCCTGGTGTCATCGATACCCTTCTCGCTCCAGGGAGGAGGGGATCCCGCTGCCGCCGGATTTGCGTACGGGAATACCTTTCTCTACACCGCGGGGCTCATGAATTTGCTGACGGTGCTGGACGTGTCCGATATTTCATGCGGCGAGAAGGACTGAGATGGATCATCTCGCGCTCCTGCTGTGGCATGCCCTGTTGGTGTCGGTGTTCTTCGCCTTCTTGTGGCGATCGACGGCCGTCGGCCGACGGAATCTTTTTCTCAAGACATTCCTGATCATGGTCATCGGCGGTACCGCGCTCGGTTGGCTAATGTACCCGTTCCCCTGAGCCTGTTGTGTTGCATCTCGGTGTATCTCCACGAGGACGGCTGGTGGTCAATCTGGCGTACGCCACGGGTTTTCTCGCCTTGGGCCTTGCCCCGGAGGTTCCCTTTGTGGGCGCAGGGGTGTCGGATAGTCTGCTTCACGGACTGGCCTCGGGCGCGCAGACGCTCATACTCTTTTGGTTGCTCAGTACGGTGGTTTCACCCACGATTGCCGTGATCTCCTCCGGGATTGGGGCGTTCCTGTTCGGAGCCCTGGTCGAGATCCTTCAAATTTTTCAGCCAACCCGGTATTTCCAGCCCAGCGACCTGGCGGCGGATGCCATTGGATCGGTTCTCATGTGCATGGCGATCGGTCTCTGGCTGGCGTACAAACGCAAAAATCTGAGGCCGGCACCGTGACTGGGAAGGGTGTGCTGATCGTCGCCGGTGAGGTGTCGGGAGATATCCATGCTGGGAATATGCTCCTGGAGCTTAAGAAAATCCGTCCTGACGTCGAGGCCTTCGGGGTCGGAGGCGATCGCCTCATAGCGGCCGGGTTGGACACGGTCGCGCACACCGAAGAACTCGCGCACATGGGTCTGGTCGAGGTCGTGCGGGAACTTCCCAGAATCCGGCGGGTTATGCACAGGCTCGTCGAAGAGACCGCCCGGAGAAGACCGGCCGTTGCGGTACTGGTTGACTCGCCCGATTTCAATCTCCGCTTGGCCGCACGCCTGCGTGGTCTAGGGATTCCAGTCGTGCTGTATGTGTCGCCGCAGCTGTGGGCCTGGCGGCGCGGCAGGGTTCGCGTGGTGAGACGTCGTGCTCGAGAGGTGCTTTGCATCCTCCCGTTCGAGGTCGATTTCTACAACGAACATGGTGTTCCTGCAAGATACGTCGGCCATCCGCTGGTCGACGAAATCGCGCGGGTGGGGTTGCTCGATTCCAGCATCACCCCTGTCGCGGGACGACTCGCCATACTCCCGGGTTCGAGGGCAATGGAGGTCTCCCAACTCCTCCCGGTGATGGTGAAGGCGCTCAAGAGGATTTCTCGAGATGTGGTGGATGACGCCGTGGTGGTGGAGGCCCCGGGCATGGAGGACGAGATCGAGGCAGTGCTCTCGGACTGTCTCGTCGACTCGCGCTTGCGGCGTGCGCGTGGCGAGGAACGTCGTGCCGAGCTCGCGAGCAGCTCTTTGGCGTGGACGGCGTCGGGAACGGCCACCCTCGAATGCGCCCTGCTCGGCGTGCCGATGGTGGTCGGATACCGGCTCCGGCCGCTCTCCGCTGCCATCGCCAGGATGCTGGTTCGCGTTCCCAACGCGTCACTGGTCAACCTCATTGCCGGCAGGACCGTCGTTCCGGAGCTTCTGCAGGAGGATTGGAACCCCGAGGATCTGGCGGTGACCACAGCTGATCTGATGTCAGGCGGCGTTGAGGTTCAGCGGGCCGGGCTCGCTGATGTGTGCAGCCGTCTGGGAGGCCCTGGGGCCTCGCGCCATGCCGCAGAGGCGATTGCGGAATATCTCGGCTGACCATCGCCAGGCAATTTCGGATTTCGGATTTCGAATTTCGAATTTTCGGAAGCACCTCGGGAAGCGCTCTGAGATACGGGTCAAGTGGAATCCGGTAGCTCCTCACCGGAGCGCTGGCACGGAAACGGGTTGGTTCAGGGTAGAATCCCGTTCCTGGAGGATTGATGGGCGAAGGTCAGTCAAATAATCACGGAGACCGAGACGCGCCGGTGAAGGTCGGCATGATCAGTCTCGGATGCGCGAAGAACCTGGTGGACGGGGAAATCATGCTCGGGAGGTTGCTGAGGTCCGGGGTCGAGTTGACCGCCGATGCAACCCTGGCCGACGTCGTGATCGTGAACACGTGCGGGTTCATCACCGACGCAAAAAAGGAGTCCATCGACTCAATTCTTGAGGTTGTGCATGCCAAACAGAACGGCCGGGTCCGACGGTTGGTTGTTGCGGGTTGCATGGCCCAGGCATACGCCGACGACCTCTTACGCGAGATTCCCGAGATTGACGCCTTCGTTGGCCTCGATGAGTTAGAGAGCATCACGGCAGCGGTGCGCGGGGAGATCGCCGCCCACATTCCCGATCAGCGGGGCGCCCTCAAGGTCTATGATCACCACAATCCGCGCGTGTTGTCGACGGGCGGCTATGCCTATCTGAAGGTGGCCGAAGGGTGCAACAACCCGTGCTCGTTCTGCCACATTCCGGCCATGCGCGGTTCGTTCCGCTCGCGATCCATCGACGATCTCCTGAGCGAGGCGCAGGCTTTGGAATCGGCGGGAGTGCAAGAAATCGTCCTGATTGCCCAGGACACCACCCGTTATGGCGAAGACATCGGGCTTCGCCATGGACTTCGTTCATTGATTGAGACTCTGCTCGCAGCAACCTCGGTACCTTGGATTCGCTTCCTCTATGCCTACCCGGCCACCCTCGATGAGGGCCTCTTCGAGCTCATGGCCGAAGAGGATCGGTTTCTCTCGTACCTGGATATTCCGCTGCAGCACGCCAGCAGGCCAGTGCTCAAGGCGATGAAGAGAGGAGGGGATGGGCATTCCTATCGCACCCTGATCCAGCGCGCTCGTGCCAATGTTGAGGATTTGGCCCTGCGCACGACCTTTATCGTCGGATTCCCGGGAGAAGGAGAGGAGGAGTTCGAAGAGCTGTTGGAGTTCGTACAGGCTCTCCGATTTGATCACCTCGGTGTCTTTACCTACTCCTGGCAGGAGGAGAACCCAGGTTCGGACCTCGGTGATCCGGTTTCGGATGAGGTCAAGATAGCCCGGCGGGACGCCATTCTGGAGGTTCAGCAGGAAATTTCGATGGAGCATAACCGGAGACTTATCGGTAGGGTTTTGCCCGCCTTGGTGACCGGGCGCCTGGAAGAAATGGAGCTGCTGCTCGATGCGCGCCTCGCCCGACAAGCACCGGAGATCGACGGCCGCCTCCTGATCAACGACGGCTCCGCACCGGCCGGCTCGCTGGTCGATGTCGAGGTCACTGAGGCGCATCCCTACGACCTGGTGGGGAAGATCGTGCGCGTTATTCGCCCCGGACTCCGGGATCGGCCACGGCTGCCGGTGGTTGGCTGAGGATTCCGGGTGCAGATTCTAAGGGATCCGCTGGGCAACGATGATTCGCCGCCGAATGCGGTGATCAGCATCGGCAGCTTTGACGGTGTTCACATTGGACACCAGGCGGTTCTGACGCACGTTGTGGAGCGCGCACGATCGATGGGTGTGGCGGCGGTGGCGATGACCTTCGATCCCCATCCCGTCAAGCTCCTTCGACCCGGAGTTGCGCCGCGTCTGCTCACGACTCTCGAGCAGCGCCTGGATCTAATCGCGCGAACGGGGATCGAGACCGCGCTGGTTGTGCCGTTTACCCATCGACTGGCGAGAATGGGCGCCGCCGACTTTGTTCGCGATGTGCTGGTCGATCGGCTCGCGGTCCGCGAGGTGTACATCGGCGACAATTTCCGGTTCGGTGCGGATCGGTCCGGCGACGTCGGACTGTTGAGGTCGATGGGCGCTGAGCTCGGTTTTCGGGCGGCGGCGGCGCCGATCGTCGAAGCGGACGGCGGCGTGGTTTCATCGACCAGGGTCCGGCAGGCGGTGGGGGAGGGGCGCGTCGAGGAAGCGGCTACGTTGCTTGGGCGATCCATGTTCATAGACGGGACGGTGCTGGAAGGAAAGCGTCTGGGACGGACTCTCGGTTTTCCGACCCTCAACATCGAGGTTGAGAATGAGCTCCATCCCACCCTCGGCGTCTACCTGACTGCGGTCCACATCCCCTCGTTCGCTCGTTCCTTTCCCGCGGTGACCAACATCGGGGTGCGACCGACGGTGTACCAGAATTCACTCACGACGGTTGAGAGTCACCTCCTAGATTTCACCGCGAACGTCTACCAGGAGAGGGTGAGGCTGTATTTCCTGCAGAGAGTGCGGGAGGAGCGGAGATTCGAATCCACCCTCGAACTGATGGCTCAAATCCGGCGGGACGTCGGCGGGGCACGCGAGTATTTCGACGCCCATCCCGTCGATCACCTGCCGCTGGTTCTTCCGTGAGCCTCACCACCGTCCTCATCGCCCTCGCGGCGGTGGCGGTCTCCACAGGGTTGCTGCTGATAGTTGTCGGTTTCGTGTGGTGGCTCGACCGTTATGATCGAGAGCCTCTCCACCTCGTGGCGGCGGTTTTCCTGTGGGGCGCTTTGGTCTCTCCGATGGTGTCCGGTATTTCCGTCGCCGCTCTCGGTAGGATCGTCGAGGGGACCGTCCCCGCCGAGAGTCTCGGAATGTTCGGCATTTCGTTCTTTGGTCCGTTTGTCGAGGAGACCATCAAGGCCATTGGCGTGCTGCTCGTCGTTCTTCTGACTGACAAGTTCGACAACCCGACCGACGGCGTGGTGTATGGAACCGCTGTGGGCCTCGGATTCGCGGTGACCGAGAATTTTTTCTTCGCTCTCGGCGCCATCGCCGAGTCCAGCGGGACTGGCGACATCTTGATCCTGGTGGGTGGGCGAACGTTGCTGACAGCCGGTGTTCACGCTCTCAGCGGCGCGGTCTTCGGAGGTCTTCTCGGGTATGCCGTGTTGAGCCCGAGGAGAGCAGTCCGTGTGGGTTGGTCACTCGCTGGTCTGGTGCTCGCCGTTGCCCTTCACTCCGCCTGGAACACGGCCCTGCTGTACGTGGGTCCGTTTTCTCCGGACGGTAAGCTCCGGGGTTGGCTGGCAGTTCTGCCCTCGCTTTACGTCGTCTACGTGATCATCCTCACCGCGTTTCTTTCCGCGGAACATCGAATTCTGAAACGAGAGCTCGCGGAGGAGGTCGATCTGATGCTGGCACCCGCGTGGGTCGTAGACGTTATTCCCTACTACAGTCGGAGGGTTCGAGGCAACTGGTGGCCCTCGCGCACCGAACGCACGGTGATCGCTCGTCTCCTGACCCGCGTCGCTTTTCGAAAACACTCCCTGCGACGCCTGCCCCAGGACGAAGCCACCATCGCCTCCCTCGAGTTAGTGAAGCTCCGCCAAAGGGTGCGCGAAATCCTCGGTCCCCCCGAAAGTCACTAGTGTCCACGGGTTTTGATTTGTGTGTTTGGTTCTGATGCAAGTTGTAATCATGGATTGAAGGCCCCTTGTGGCGGTTCTGACATCGCGTCCGATGTGTCCGTCGCTATCGCTATCGCTATCGGTATCGAAACGTTAGAACCAGTGGCGCCCACTTCGATAGCGATTGCGATTCCGATAGCGATAGCGATTGTCGTCCCAGGGTTGGTGGCTTGTCCCTTCACCTGCCTCCCCGGCAATTGTCAAACCTCTGTCGAAGAGGGTGTGATCCGTCCGCGCCGCCCGGGTCGAAGGGGTACGATAGAACCATGAATCCGGTAATCGGGGAGCTCGACTCACAAGGCCTTCTGGACTTGGTTCGAGGCCGTCAGCTGGACGGGCGAGAGGTGCTCAAGGTGCTGCGATCACCTTATTGCACCGCGCAGGTTGCGGAGGAGATTGCGTCCGACCGCCGGCTCCTCGACGGGCACGCCGTTCGGGAGCGCTTGGCAGGGTTCCCTGGATTCAACTTCAGTCGGGCGATGGATTTCCTTGGAACGTTGCCCTGGACCTCTCTCGTCTCCCTGGCTCAGGCGCCAAAGACGCCACCGGTGGTACGCCGTCAAGCAGAGCGGCGGATTTTGACGCAGTTCATCACCATGGCGCTGGGTGAGAAGATCGCGCTCGCGCGACGTGCGCACCGAGAGATTTTCGGCCCCCTCATTACCACCGGTGACGTCCAGGTGTTGTCGGCTCTTCTCGATAACCCTCGGCTTGTCGAAAATGACATTCTGGTAATGCTCAACACCTCCGAACCGCCACCGGAGTTTTTTTCAGCGCTCGCCCGTCACCACAAGTGGGGTCAATATTTTCAGGTGCGCCGAGCTCTCGTCCAATGTCCACACACACCGTACACTCTCGCGCTGAGCATCCTCGTACAGCTCCCAACAAGTGATCTGAAACGGGCAGTCGCACGCCCGGAGTTGCCCGAGGATATCCGCAGCGCCATCAATTCTCTCCTTGAAAGAGAGGCTCAGGGGCGGCGAAGAGTGATAGAATTCTCCGGTGATGACGGCGATGGAGGGGCCGCCCACCCACCCGAAGAGCTTCGGTGAGGAGCTACGCAGATTGCGCGAGAGCGCAGGTCTGTCGCTGGACGATATCTTAGTGGAGACCAAGATTTCGAAGCGCATACTCACCGATCTCGAAGCGGGTGACTTCCGATTCCTCCCACAGAAGGTATTCAGCCGCAATTTCGTAACCCAGTACGCCACCGTCGTCGGGGCAGATCCGTACCGCCTTGCGGAGATCTTTGACGCATCTTGGGAACGTTTTCTTCTTGCATCAGGAGAGCGTCCCAGGTTCACGAGCGAGGAAGGCCCGTTTATTTCTAGCTTCCGCTGGCGTTTCTGGCTGCCGGTCGCGTTCGCAGCGCTCATCCTCGTTACAGCGGCGATCGTGATCGTGAGAGGTTCTGCACCGGAGGTGCAACTCGGCGCCGACCTCCTGCCGTTCCCGGCATTGGCACCCTCCCAGCGGGTTTCGCCGACGGCGCGCGCCGTGCCGGAACCGCAGCTGCCGCAGCGTACGGAGAGTGTTGCTGCGCAGGCCACCATCGACCTCGTGGTGTTTACTGTGCGGGTGCGGCCCGACATGGAGTGCTGGATCTACTACCGGGATCGAGACGGGGTTGCTGGGGGCCGATTGCTGGCCGGCGGCACCGAGGAACGGATCTCGTTGGGTGGGCCGGTCAAGCTCACGATCGGTGATGCCGAGGCAGTTAGCCTCGAGGTGGCCGGGGTTCAATATGAGGATCTCGGAAGACCGGGACAGGTCGTGCACACCGAGGTACGGAGCGATGGGCTTGTGTTCCTCGGAACGAGGGTGCGAGATGAGTGATCAAAATGGCGGTAGCGGCGCCGACCTCATCGGCGGCATCATCCAGGGCAAGGTCCCGCGCCAGGTGCGCCTCTTCGCCGCCCAGGGCCTGCTGCCGGTCTCTCGCGAAGATCTCCTGAGCTTGCAGACGCTGTTGTCCTCCGATCCCGACGAGGAGCTGGCCCTGGTGGCGAGGGAGTCTCTGAAAAGGGAGGACGAAAAAGCCATTCTCGATTGGCTTCGAGACCGGCCTCCCGATCCACTCGTGCTCGATCAGCTGGTACGAGTGAGAGAGGACGAGTCCATCTGGGCGGCCGTGGCAGCTCACCCAAGCGTGTCGGATGAAACCCTTCGGGTTCTCGCGCGACATGCGACGGCGCTGGTCCAGGACATCATCATCACCAACCAGGTTCGTATTCTCGGCTGCCTGGACATCCTCGAAGATCTGACATCAAATCCCCAGATCAACCAGGTCGTGCTTCGTCGAGTGCGCGAGTTTGAGGAGGAATTTATAGCCAAGGCCCTGGCCGAGGAGGAGGCGCTGGCGGCTGTGGGCCCGAGCGTCGAGGAGGCGATCAATTCGCTGGCGGCAATCGGCGCCCACATTCCGAAATTGGAGACCATGCCCTACCCGGAATCAACAGACGCGGCGCTTGAAGAAGCGGTCAGGAAGTCCAAACAGTCGGCGCACTCCCGACTGCTTGATATGAGCGTGCACGAGCGGATCATCTGTGCATTACGGGGATCCACTGAGGAGCGTGCGATTCTCGTCAACAGCCGCAACCGCCTGATCCAGCGTTCGGTGCTCGCTAGCCCCAAGCTCACAGACAATGAGATCGAACGGTTCGCGGCGTCACGGAGCGTTGCCGAGGAGGTGATCCGGCAGATCGCGGACAACCGGCGCTGGCTACGCCACTACCCGGTTATCCTCGCTCTCGCGTTCAACCCCAAAACCCCCGTCTATACGGTCAGGCCGATTCTCATGCGGCTGAACCACAGGGACAAGGCCCGGGTATCCCGCGACCGAAACGTCAGCCCCGTCACTCGTCAGATGGCGGCGAAATTGACTGATACGCGCCGCTAGAAATAACTGATTTCATCAATTGGGCAGGACACGGCGATCGTTGCACGGGCAGTGTGAACGTGGTAATTTCGTGACGACGGATTAGTTGAGTATGGTCCAAAAAGTCACACTGTATGAAACGCTGGGTGTCGAGCGAGATGCGACGGACAAGCAGATCCGTGAGGCGTTTCGCGCCCTGGCGATGAAACACCACCCCGACCGCTTTTCCGGTGTCGATCGGGTTGCGGCGGAGGAGAAATTTCAGGGTATGACCGAGGCGTTCAACGTTCTCAGGCACCCGGAAAGCCGTGAAACATACGACAAGGAGATTTCTCGGGGCACCGATGTGAAGGCAATGGACCCGAAGGAGATCGCGCGCCGTCTCGCCGCAAAGGGATCGCAGATGATGCGCGAAGGCAATATTGCCGAGGCTGTTGAACACCTCAAGATGGCGATCGACCATGACGCGAATAACGCCCGTGCTCACTACTTCTACGGGCAGGTGCTGGGGCGCATCCCGGGGAAAGAGCGCGACGCATTGCGGCATGTCGAGGAGGCGGCCTCACTCGAGCCCGGCAACGCGACCATGAAAGGAGAAGCGGCGGTGGCGTCGCTAGCCGCTGGCATGAAGACGCGGGCGAAGCGATTCGCTGAGGAAGCGCTCGAACTCGATCCGACCAACACCAAGGCGACCACAGTACTCAGCCAGATCGAATCTGGTGGTGAAGAGACGGGCGGTATGCTGGATCGATTTCGGCGGCGGAGTTGATGCAACGTGATCCTTGAACAACACGATCGGTTCGAGATCGAAGCGCAGGGTGCGACCGATGTGGGGATGAAGCGCCGCCTCAACGAGGACGTGTTTGTGCTTGACGATGAGCACGGAGTGTTTCTGGTCGCCGATGGCATGGGTGGGCACGCGGCCGGAGAGGTGGCCTCGAGGGTTGCGACCGACGAGATCGTGAGGGCCTACAAGGCCGGGTCGAGTGAGGCCGACGAGACATGGCCGGAGCACTGGGACTCATCGCTTAGCGCGTTCGCCAACCAGATCGTGGACGCGATCATTTCCGGCCATCACCGCGTCACCACAGAGATGAGCAACAATGCCGACCTCAAAGGGATGGGAACGACGGTCGTGGTCGCGGTCCATCCCCCGGGTGAGGGCAATCTGGTTTTCTGCCACGTTGGCGACAGCCGGGCCTACCGCCTTCGGGACGGCGCGCTGTCCCTCCTCACCAGTGATCATTCTTGGGTTCACGAACAAGTTACCGCTGGATTCTTGAGCGAGGAGGCCGCCCGTACCCATCCGCTGAAAAATGTCGTCACCCAGGCCCTCGGTGGCAGCAGCGATCCCAAGGTTGACGTGCTGGAGACGGGCATCGAGGACGGCGATCTCTATCTGCTGTGCTCGGACGGACTCAACTCGATGCTCACCGACCACGAGATTGCCGGGTTCCTTTTCGAAGGCGGATCTCTCGATGAGATCTGCGGGAATCTGATTGAAGCTGCCAACCAACGTGGAGGAAACGACAACATAAGTGTCGTGCTGCTTCGACCCCGCCGAGCCGACGCCATCTGACGCGACGTTTCGTCTCATGAAATGAACCCCCGCGGCGTTATCTTCACGGATCTGGACGGCACCCTGGTGGATTTTCACACCTATCTGCCGTCGCCGCCGGCGGTGGCTTTGCTGCACCAGCTCGATGCGGCGCAGATTCTGGTCATCCCAGTCAGCTCGAAGACCTCCGCGGAGGTTCGGCCCCTGATGAAGGAGCTCGAGCTGTCCGGGCCGGCCGTTTTGGAGGGCGGCCCGGTGATCGTGCGGGAGGACGGTTCAGAATCGGTGACCGGTCCGTGTCGAGCAGATTTGGTGGATGTGCTCCACCAGCTGCAGGATCGAGGCTGGGGAGTGCGGGGGATGTCAGAGATGTCGGTCGGAGAAGTCATGGAGCTGACAGGCCTTGGCGATGCCGCCGCCCGTCGCGCCATGACCCGATCGGCCTCCGAGCCGTTCATGATGGCCGACAATCCGTCCCCCCCTGGCACGGCGGGCATAGAAGAGGTGATTGCCGAGCTCGGAGCTTCTCTCGCGCGCGGAGGGCGTTTCTGGCACCTGCTTGGGAGAGGTATGGACAAGGCTGCCGGGGTCTGTTCCGTGCTGGCAATGATCCACACCGGGGATCGGTTCGGAACCGCTGCGATCGGAGATGCTTGGAACGACCTGCCGATGCTCGAGGAGGTCGAGATCGGGGTTCTTCTCGGAGATGCTGTGGAACCTGAGGCCCTGCCACCCGGGGTCACTCGCCTCGAACGGACCGGACCGCCGGGTTTCATCGATGCGGTCGGCCGCATTCTCGGCAGGTGGAATGCGGTGATCCCTGGTTGAGTTGGACCTAAGACGAACGATTCTCGGGCGATCTGCACACAGCTCATGGGGCAGAACCGCCCATCTCAGATTGATAAGATCGGAGTACTGATGACCGATTTTCGATTGGCGCCGTACCCGGGATTTCCGGGCATTCAAGGCCAGCTGCTGCTGGTAATCCTCGACGGCGTCGGGCTGTACCGCGGGCGTGACGAGGGTTTTGAGGGCAACGCCTTCGACCTGGCCACCACTCCGAATCTCGATCGCCTGTTTCGCGACGCACCCGTCTCCATGGAGCTGAAGGCGCACGGCCTAGCCGTTGGTCTTCCGAGTGACCAGGACATGGGAAACTCCGAGGTTGGGCACAACGCCATCGGTGCCGGCCGCATCTTTGAACAAGGTGCGCAGCTCGTGCAACAGGCTATCGCCGACGGTTCGTTGTTCGAGGGTGATGTGTGGCGTTGCCTTGTAAGGCGGGTCGTGGACCAGCGCTCCACCTTCCACCTCATTGGTCTTCTGTCCGACGGCAAGGTCCACAGTCACATCGATCACCTCGTAGCTTTGTTGCGGCGGCTCGCAGCCGAGGGGGTTGCCAGAATCAGGGTCCATGTTCTGGCGGATGGGCGCGACGTCGATCCCGTGTCCTTCGACCGGTATCTCGAGCAACTCGATTCGGTCCTCGACGAGATGGCCGACGAAGGTATCGATGCCGCCGTCGCCTCGGGCGGCGGCCGGATGAAAATCACGATGGATCGCTACAACGCTGACTGGGACATGGTGCGCCGTGGGTGGGACACCCACGTCCAGGGTGCTGGGCGGAGTTTCTCGAGCGCCGCTGAGGCGGTGGAGGTATTGCGTCGCGAAAACCCGGGAATCATTGACCAGGACCTGCCGCCGTTCGTGATCGAGGGTGGTGACGGTGATCCCCTGGGACCTATCGATGACGGGGACTCGGTGGTCTTTTTCAACTTTCGGGGTGATCGCGCGATCGAGATCTCGCAGGCGTTCACCGAACCGGACTTTGACAGGTTCGACCGTGGCAGACTCCCCGACGTGCTCTACGCCGGGATGATGGAGTATGACGGCGATCTCAAGATCCCGTCCCTGTATCTTGTGAACCCACCGGCGATCTCACGGACGGTCTCGGAGTACCTTGTGCACAATGGAGTCAGGCAGCTGGCTGTGGCGGAGACGCAGAAGTTCGGTCATGTGACCTTTTTCTGGAACGGCAATAACTCGGAACCGTTCGACCGCGAACTTGAGGACTGGGTCGAGATTCCATCCAACGAAGGTCCGTTCGACATCGCCCCGGAGATGAAGGCACGCGAGGTCACCGACGTTGTGATCGAAGACCTTGGTGACCGGGGCCACCGGTTCATTCGGGTAAACCTCGCGAACGGTGACATGGTCGGACACACGGGATCGCTGGAGGCGTCGATCAGCGCGATGGAGGTAGTGGACGAATGTGTGGGCCGTCTCGAGGAAGCCGTTCGCGAAGCCGGGGCCACTATGATCATTACCGCGGATCACGGAAACGTCGATATGATGTTCGAGGTTGACCGTGCCACGGGGGATCTGAAGCGGGACCCATCCGGAAACCCAGTCATCAAGACGAGCCACACTCTTTCACCGGTACCGTGGTGCATCGTCGGGGCCGAGGCGCGCGAGTTCCGTGCCAATCCGGAGATTGCCGAGCCGGGGCTCGGAAACATCGCGGCGACGATCCTGCTTCTGCTCGGATTTGAGGCGCCAGCCGACTACTTACCGGCGTTGATCGTTCCAAGCTAGACCTCACTAGCGATCCGGGTTAAAGTCCGTGAATGGCCGCACCGACGCCTCCCTTTCTCGAGCCGATTGAAAAGATCCGTTTCCGGATCAACGAGATCGAGTCTGCGGGAACCTCGGGACCGGCAACGGAGGAAGACCTTGTATCGGTCCGGAGAGAGCTCGACGAGACGATCAAAAGGGTGTTCTCATCCCTGACGCCGTGGCAACAGTGCCAGGTTGCCCGGCATCCGGAGCGGCCGTACACCATGGCATACATCCACAGCATCTTCACCGACTTCACCGAGCTTCACGGCGATCGACGATTTGCCGACGATCACGCCCTCGTGGGTGGGCTCGCCCGCTTTGACGGCGACCCGGTTGTTGTAGTGGGCCACCAGAAGGGGAGGGACACCGCCGAAAAGCTGCGCCGCAACTTTGGGATGCCCCGTCCGGAAGGGTATCGCAAGGCGATTCGGATCATGGAGCTTGCGGCTCGGTTCCGGCGGCCGATCATCTCGTTCATCGATACTCCCGGGGCGTACCCGGGAATCGATGCCGAACAGCGTGGACAGGCCGAAGCCATAGCGAATAATCTGATCGAGATGGCGGGTTTCCCGGTTCCGATCATCGTCATCGTCACGGGTGAGGGTGGTTCGGGCGGGGCCCTCGCGCTCGGCGTCGGGGATCGGGTACTTATGTTGGAGCATGCCATCTACTCCGTGATCTCGCCGGAGGGGTGCGCAGCAATTCTGTGGAAGGACCAGGCAAGGGCGGAAGACGCGGCGCAGGCACTGCGCATCACCGCCCCCGACCTCAAGAAGCTTGGGATCATTGACGAGATCCTCCCGGAGCCCGCCGGAGGCGCGCACATGAATCCGGGTGAGATGGCGGACACCATAGCCGCAGCGATTCGCCGTAACCTCAAACCCCTCCACAAGGCCAAACCGGACGCGTTGGTCAATCGACGATTCAAGAAGTTTCGAGCGATGGGCGTCTTCACCGATCGCTGACCACGAACCCCAATGGCATTTTCTGACCAGCCCGGCACCCGTCACGAGGATCTTCGATTTTCCGTGACGAAAGGGGATCCGGATTCGGTGGGATTTCTATGAGCGTCGCGTCCCGGTTTTGGGTGCGGCGGCTCACCTCGATCACCATCGTGCTCGTGCTGATAGCGATCGCTGTTGTCATCACCCAACGCTTCAACAAGTTTCGGACCCCGGTTGCACAGGTCGACAGCGACGAGGTTGCACATGAAGGCAGCGATCGCATGGTCGGCGTCTACACAGGCTTCGAGTTCGTGGAGCGTGTGGCGGGACGCTTAATCTTCGAGCTTGCGTCGAAACGCACTCTCGGACTTTCCTCCGGCTGGCATGAGATCGAGGGGGTTCGCCTGCAGTTCTATCGGGATGGCGAGCCGGGACCGATTCTGACCTGCGACGGCGCCAGCTTCAACATTCAGACCAGGGACGCAGCTTTGGAAGGCAGCGTCAGGATCCTCCTGCCGAGCGGAGCGGTTCTGACCACCGAAGCCGGTAAATTTGAAGCCAGCTCAAGACGATTTGCCACCAACTCGGAAGTGAGGTTCATTTCCGGCGCCTCCTTCGGGCGTGCTAAGGGCGCCGTCTTCGACCTCGAGAAAGACGAGATCATCCTCAGCGGGGGAGTCATCCTCAATTCCGAGGATGGCACAACTCTGACGGCCCCGACGGCTGTGTTTCAGAGGTCGAAGAGAACAATCGAGTTTCCTGAGGGGGGGAGGGTTCGCTTTCAACAGGGACAGATCGAGGCGCCGCTGATATCCGTCGATCTCGAGAAGGACGACGGCCCCGCACGTCGGATCGAACTTGCGGGTGGTGTCACCGCGCGAGCCGAAGGTCTCTCGGACGACGGCACGGTGGAGGCGTGGATGGAGCGCGTTGTCGCCACACATGATGGGAAGGGCAGGTGGCAGGTCGATGGGACCACAACCGGGCCCTGGCTTACGGTTCGATTCGTGGGCGGTGAGGGATACTTCGAGCGTACGCTTCGGACCTGGATTCTCCGAGCGGTGCTCGGCGAGGAGGGACTCATCAACCTCCGCGCTGAGAGGGGGATCTGCTTCGACGAGGTGCCGATCGACGGAGGATTGCGAAGTGGCGAGGCGCGGGAGGCGAGGGTCTGGTTCTCGGACGGGAAGGCGACGGACGTGGAGTTGCTGCATGACGTGATTCTGCGCGGAGAAGGTATAGAGGCTCGCGGATACCGTGTCCGTCTTTCGCCGGAGGCCGGTCTGACAATGCTCCACGGCGATCCGACGGGTCCCGAACGGGTTCTGTTGTTGTCGCCGAAAGGAAGGGTGAGCTGTGATCAAGCCCAGCTCTTCAACGAGGAAGGACGGGCCGAGGCTCGTGGAAATGTGCAGGGGATCGTTCAGGGCGTCGCGCTGATGGGTGGTGGGGGGGATGAGGAAGGGTCGGAACCGGCTCACTTCGCAGCCGAAATCCTCGATGTGACAGAGAATGGTGCGGTGTACCACCTGCGGGAAAACGCGAGATTGTGGCAGGGTCATCGCCTCCTGCTCGCGGATGACGTGGTGTACCGGCACGACATACCCTCGGTCCGGGCCGCAGGGCATGTTCGCACCACAGTGCCGGCCTCCCAACTCGACATCGAAGGCGACCCCGGAGAGGACGTGGTAGTGGTTGCCCGCTCGCTCGACTACAACCAGGTCGACGGCACAGCGGTCTATCGTGGAAACGTCCGGTACAGCGACCCGGAACACACGCTCTCGGCGGCGGAGGTCAGCCTTTTCTTCAACGAGAACAACGAGGTGACCGCGGTCGAGGCGGTCGGTTCAGTTGAAATGGTCGAGGTGGTGACCGGGCGGCGAATGACCGGGCAGAAGGCCCGGCGCGAGGTCAGCACCCAAATGGTCACGATCGAGGGTTCGCCGGTGAGGCTCTCGGACCCCACAGGAAGCGAGGTTTCCGGGTCGTCGTTGACCTGGAATCAGGCCGATGGTACGGTCTCGGTCGCCGGAGGGACGGAGACCATTTACTACCCGGAGGAACAGCCCTGAGCCCTAAAACACTCGACCTCGTTGCACAGGGTCTCCGTAAGGCCTATCGAGGACGATATGTTGTCGATGGGATTACCCTCAACATCTCCCCGGGTGAGATTGTTGGTCTTCTGGGTCCCAACGGCGCCGGGAAGACAACCACCTTCTACATGATGGTGGGTCTTGTCCAACCGAATGAGGGCCAGGTAATTCTCGGCGATCGCGAAATAACAATGGAGCCCATGTACCGGCGCGCGAGAATGGGTGTTTCCTACCTCGCCCAGGAGCCAAGCTCGTTCAAACGGCTTTCGGTGGAGGACAACATCTGGCTGATTCTTGAAGTGCTGGGGATCGAAGCACGCGAAGCCCACCGACGAATCGACCGGTTGCTCGAAGACTTCGGACTGTCGGATCTCAGGGGGCAGCGGGCCGAGACCTTGTCCGGAGGCGAACGACGGCGCCTCGAGATTGGGCGGGCCCTCGCCACCGAACCGACTTTCATTCTCCTCGACGAGCCGTTCGCCGGTATCGACCCCCTAGCGGTTCTCGATCTTCAACGCATCATCCGGCGACTTAAATCATTGGGAATAGGGGTGTTGATCACTGACCACAATGTGCGGGAAACGTTGAAGATCACTGATCGCGCCTATATAATCAAAGACGGCAAGATTTTTGCAGCAGGGGGCCCCGTCGACCTGTCGGAAAATCGGGATGTCCGTCGAATATATCTCGGCGAAGATTTCGAGCTCTGACATAGTGAGTGGGGCGGGCCGGTTCTCAACTGTAGTATCGAGCCGGGAAATGAAAGGCACCTGAGGTGAGGTTCTACCCTTAAGAATGGCTCTCGAACAAAAACTCCGATTGAAGTTGGCGCAGCGGCTGGTGATGACGCCCTCGTTGCAGCAGGCCATCAAGCTCCTCCAGCTTTCGAGGATCGAGCTCGAGGAGACTCTGGCACAGGAAATCCTCGAAAATCCGCTGCTTGATGTCGAGGAACCTGCCGATGGATCCGCCCTCACAGAGGGTGAGTCGCCGGCAGAGACTGATCGGCAGGCCAGCGAAGAGGCGGTTCCAGAGGAGAAACCGGCGGAAACCAAGGTCGAGGAAGATCCGCTGCCGTCTGAGGAGGAGACCTACGCCGACATAGATGTCGAGGCGTTTTTCGCCGACTATCTCGGTGACGGGCGTTCTGAGGGGCCGTCGATGGCCGCTCGCTCGGCGGATCAGGACTACCGCCTGGAGAACTCTCTGTCGGTAACAGCGGGTCTGTACGACCATCTCCTGTGGCAACTCCACTTGCTCGACTGCCGGCCGGAGATTCTCGAGGTCTGCGAGTTCATCATCGGCAATATCGATGAGGACGGTTTTCTTCGCGCATCACGGGACGAAATCGTCGACGGCACGGGTTGTGATGAGTCCTGCCTCGACGAGGCGATGGCGGTGGTGCGATCGTTAGACCCGCCGGGAATTGGCGCATCGAGCCTCCAGGAGTGCCTCGCGACCCAGATTAAGTATCTGATGGATGTCGGGGAGAACGGGAACAATGATCTTCTCGAAACGGCGCTTCTCGTCATCTCCGACAACTGGGAAGAGCTTCTCCACCAGCGTTGGGATGCCTTGGCCGAAAGCCTCAGGTACTCCGAGGTGGGGGAGATCAAACCGGTTCTGGACGTGATTCAGGGTTTGGAATTTAAACCGGGGCGGGTCTTCAAACAGAGCAACAACCAATACATCGAGCCTGACGTCCACGTCGAGATGGTCGAAGGTGAATACAAGATCTCCCTTAATGACGATGGCTTGCCGCGTCTGCGCATCAACTCGCGATATGCACGAATGCTCGAGGCGAAAAACCTGGATTCGAAAGCCGATGAGTACCTCCGCGACAAGATGCGGTCGGCGATGTGGTTGATGAAGAGCATTGATCAGCGCCAGCGGACGATTTTCAAAGTGGCGACCAGCATTGTCAGCTTTCAACGAGCGTTCCTGGAAAATGGGATCGAGCACCTTCGACCGATGGTGCTGCGCCAGGTTGCCGAAGACATCGGCATGCACGAGTCGACCATCTCCCGCGTTGTGAGCAACAAGTACATGTACACGCCTCGTGGGCTTTTCCCCATGAAATACTTCTTCCATTCCGGTGTCGACTCGGCACGTGGCGAGAACGTATCGTCGATGGTGGTCAAAGAGAGGATCCGCAAGGTGGTTGAAGCGGAGGATCCCGAACGCCCACTTTCGGACTCGAAGATAATGCGCCTGTTGCAGAAAGAGGGAATCCGACTGGCGCGTCGCACTGTTGCGAAGTACCGTGAGGAGATGTTGATTCCATCGTCCGACAAACGCAAAAAGGTTTTCTAAATAGATACCCGGTGGGAAGACCGGGCTTGGGAGTGAAAAATGAAAGTCGAGTATATTGCCCGCAATGTGAAACTCAGTGATCAGTCCCGCCAGCTCGCGGAAAAAAAGCTGGCCAAGATCACGAAGTATTTTAACGACATCATCGACGTCCGGGTCGAGGTGACGCAGGAGCGCCACCTGCATGTAGTCGATCTGTCAGTCAAAGGCAAGGATTTCGGACTCCAATCGACGGCGCAAAACAAGGATTTGAACTCCGCTATCCAGGAGGCGGTGGACAAGCTCGATATTCAGGCCCGTCGCGCCAAGACCCGGCTCAAGGACCACAAGCAACGGGCCGGTTCGGATGCCAAGACCGATCAGGGGTGGGCGGTCGATGTCCTCGAGCGAGAGTCGATTGGAGGCGGTGAACCGAGGATCGTTGAGAGAATCAACATTCCGATCAAACCAATGTCGATCGAGGAAGCGGTTCTCCAGCTCGATGACTCGAGCTACAACTTTCTGGTGTTTCGGAACGCAAGTAACGACCGCGTCAACGTGATCTACCGACGTGTGGACAAGAACCTGGGATTGATCACTCCCGAGCTCTAATGAAGATCCACAAGCTCATCGAGCCTGATAATGTGTATCTCGATCTGGCGGCTGAGGATGTCGAGTCGGCTCTCGCAGCGGTCGCCGATGTCTTCGCGCCAAAACTGGGCCTCGATCCGGGAGCAGTGGTCGAGTCATTGCTCGAGCGTGAGGCCCTGGGATCAACTTCGGTCGGAGACGGTTTCGCGATTCCTCATTGCAAGACCCAGGGGCTCCGTCAAATTGCGATCGCTCTTGCACGGTTTGTCCAACCGGTACCGTTTGGGGGTGACAGGGAAGACCTAGTCAATTTCGCCTTTGTCGTATTGTCGCCCCCTGACCAACCGGCCGCACATCTGCAGGTGCTGTCGCAGATCGCGCGAGTCTTGAAACGGCGTGATCTACGGGCTGAACTTGTGTCGGCGCCCGGTGTCGAGGAAGTGGCGGATGCTATTCGGCAGGCGGCGGAGTCGGAGGGGCTTTGACCGCCCCGGAAGCAATCCCCGTCAAGAGATTGCTGACCGAGGAACGCCTCGCTCATCTCGACCTCGAGGTAGCGGCGGGATCGAGCGGATTGACGAAGCGCCTGATCACCAATCCGAGAATCCAAAAACCCGGTCTGGCGTTGGCGGGCTACATACCCTACGTGAAACCCGGTCGCCTGCAGATTCTAGGCGAGTCCGAATATGATTATCTTGGGACCTTCGCCGGCGAGGAGGCTGAAGCGCGCCTGCTGCGGTTGACCGATCTCGATATTCCGTGCATCGTCTCAACAAAGGGCGCCCGCCCTGCAAAAGCTGTACTCGCCGCCGGCGATTCCGGCGGTATGCCCCTGTTGGTGACGCCGGCAAACACATCGGAAGCGATCGAGGCGATTTCCAACTTCCTCGAAGATGAGCTTGCACCAAGAGTCCAGCTTCACGGAGTGTTGGTTGATGTCTTCTCGCTTGGAACCCTGATCGTCGGCGACCCGGGAATTGGCAAATCGGAGTGCGCACTCGAGCTGGTCTACCGGGGACACCGCCTCGTGGCTGACGATACCGTGGTCATCCGGCGCACCCATCACCAGGGCTTGCTCGGGAGCCCGCACGATCTCCTCGAGAACTACCTCGAACTCCGCGGGGTCGGCATCATCGATGTGCGAAAGCACTTTGGGATGACTGCGACCTCGCCGGCGGTGACTGTGTCCCTGGTCATCCGGCTTACCAAACTCACGCCGGAGGCGCGGGTGATGGAACAGAAATGGCGGGAGCAGATGATGGAGCGTCCGAGCGCGTGGACCTCCACCGACGATATTCTCGGAATCGAGGTTCCGAAGTACACGATGGTTGTGGCCCCCGGTCGTGACCTCGCGATCATGGTCGAGACTGCGGTTCGGAAGTGCCTTCTTGCGCAGCGCGGGATCGAGGACGAGCGCGGTTTTCTCGAGAGCGTCAACCTCATGGCGCAGCAGGGGACGGAAGATGAGTGACGGCGCGTTCAACGGACCGTTCGTGATCACCGGGCTTTCAGGGGCCGGCAAATCTGTACTCAGCCGCAGCCTCGAGGACATCGGTTACTTATGCGTCGACAACATCCCGCTCGATCTGGTGCCGTTGCTCTTTGCCCGTTCGGAGGACGGTATGGACCGCTTGGCGGTGGTTCTCGACGTCCGCACACGAGGTATGATCCAGCTCTTCCCGGATTTCTTCCGTGAGCTCAGAGAAAAGTACGGAGGCCTGCGGTTGATCTTCGTCGAGGCCTCTCCCGAGATCCTCCTGAGGAGATTCTCGGTGGCGCGCCGCCCCCACCCACTCCCTGACCTCGGGTTGGAACAGGCAATTACCGAGGAACGCGGGTTGCTGGAAGAGGTTCGTGGGCTCGCCGACCTCGTCGTTGACACCACCGGCCTCTCCCCCCACGATCTACGCCGGCAGATGCTGGCCCTGGCAGGCGGCGATCAGGACCGCCAACCCCTCACCGTGGAGGTGCAGAGTTTCTCCTATCTCCAGGGCGTGCCGGCGACAGCGAGCCTCGTCTTCGACGTTCGCTTTCTTCCGAACCCGTTTTTCGAGGCGTCCCTCAGGTCGCTTTCCGGGGATGATCGACCGGTTGCTGACTGGCTGGGAAAATTCGCAGAGGTCGATGAGGCGTTCGATCGGATGATGGACCTGATATCGTATCTCCTGCCCCGCTATGTCGAGGAGATGAAGACCCACGTCGGCATAGCCATGGGTTGCACCGGTGGGCGGCACCGTTCGGTATACTTCGCCGAAAGGATTGCAAAAGTCCTCAAGGAGGAGGGACGCGACGTGGTCGTCCACCATCGTGACAAGGATCGTTGGAGGTACTCATGATTCACGTCATTGTCCTCACCCACGGTAATCTGGCGTCTGAGCTCTTGCACGCGGCGCAGACTATCGACCCGAACCTGGTGGAGACCTCGGCGATGTCGCTGCCGTGGGATGTGGATTCAGACGAGGCCTCTCGGTCGTTGAAGAAACAGCTGCGTGAGCTCGACAAGGGGGAGGGCACGCTGGTCCTCACCGATATGTTCGGCGGTACCGCTACCAATCTCGCTCTGCCGTTTCTGGACCCGGAAAAAGTCGAGATCGTCACAGGTGTCAATCTGCCGATGCTCGTCAAGCTCGGTTCGCTCCAGGGGAGGTCTCTCTCCCTCGAGGAGCTGGCGGCAGCCCTCACGGCTGCCGGGCACAAGAGCATCCGATTGGCGAGCGAGTTGCTGCACGCCAAGGCCTCCACCAGAACGGGGTAGGGCTGCCAACCCACCAACGGATACAATAGATAGACTGATCGTGCATAGGTCATGCCGCCCTTCGGGGTTTTCGAGGAGTGAATCAGATGACTCAAGAGCAGGTGACTATTACCAACAAGCTCGGGCTGCACGCCAGGGCAGCTGCAAAGCTCGTACATACCGCGAGCGCTTTCGAAGCCGAGATATACGTCGGCACCGAACATGAGGAGGTCAACGCGAAGTCGATCCTCGGCATTCTCACCCTGGCGGCAACCAAGGGAACCCCGCTCAACGTCCGCGCTGACGGTGCCGATGAGGAGGCTGCGGTCAGGGCGATCGTCGAGCTGTTTGCGAACAAATTCGGGGAGGATCAGTGAGTCGTTCTCTGAGCGGCCTCGGGGTCAGCCCCGGCATCGCCATCGGCGAGCCGGTGGTGCACGAGGTGCGCCCGATTTCCACTCTTCGCATCACGATTCCCGCTGACGACGTCGAGGCTGAGATCGAACGATTCCGGAATGCGGTCAAGACAGCCGTCGAAGGTATCCAGGAGAACAGAGATCGTGCGGCGCAGCAGATGGGGGAGGAGTACGCCGCAATCTTCGAAGCCCATCAGCTCATCGCCTCGGATCCCTCATTCACCCAGCCGGTGGAGCAGGTGATCCGAGAAGAGGAGGTGAACGCGGGCTGGGCCATCGACCAGGTCCTCGAACAGCTCATCTCCAAATTCGAGGCCCTGCCGGACGAGTACCTTGCCGATCGCAAGGCCGACGTTGTCGACGTCGCGACCCAGATCCTCGCCGCTCTTCACGGTCTGGACCTCGGACAGCTCGAGGACCTCGATCGGCCGGTGATTCTTGTGGCCGACGATTTACCACCATCGACTGCGGTCCAGCTGCCGCTCGACAAGATGCTCGGATTCGCTCTCGAAATGGGAGGCCCCACTTCGCACACGACCATCATCGCCCGCTCGCTTGGCATCCCGGTTATCGTCGGCGCCCACGGAGCGTGCGAACAGGCCAAACGATCACGGCGTCTCGCCCTTGACGCCTCAGAGGGGAAGATCATTTTCGACCCCAATCCTGCCGAGTTCAGCGAGTACACGTCCCGCCAGCGCGAATACAAAGAGCGCCAAGCGAGCTTGTTCAAGATGCGCGCCTTGCCGACCGTGACTCGTGATGGTCGCTCCATCGGTCTGCTCGCCAACATCGACCTTCCCGCCGAGGTCGAACACGCGCTGGAGTGGAATGTCGGCGGTATCGGGTTGTATCGATCCGAGTTTCTGTACATGAAGATGAGTCCGAAACTCCCCTCGGAGGAAGAACACATCGAGGTCTACCGCGACATGGTGTCGCAGATGGCGCCGGCTCCGGTGACCATCCGCACCTTCGATCTCGGGGGCCGGAAGCTGGCCCGCGAGGTCATCGGAGGACCGGAGGCCAACCCTGTTCTCGGTTTGCGAGGCATTCGTCTCTGCTTTTCGCAGCCGGACTTCTTCCGTACCCAGCTGCGCGCCCTGCTGCGGGTTGCCGGGGAGTTTGACGAAGGCAGGGTGCAGATCATGTTCCCGCTCATCAGCTGCATCGAGGAGTTTCGGGTCGCTCGTCTGGTGGCTCGCGAGATCAATGAAGAGATCCGGACGGAAGGCCATGCGATTCACGCGAATGTTCCGCTCGGCGCGATGGTGGAGGTGCCGTCTGCAGCGGTGATGGCGCAGGAACTCGCGCGGGAAGTGGATTTCATGTCCATCGGCACCAATGATCTCATCCAGTACTCGCTCGCTGTCGATCGTTCGAACGATCTGGTCGCCGATCTGTACCGTCCCACGAGCCCGGCCGTTCTTCGTCTCGTGGCCAATGTTATCGATGCCGGCAAGTCCGAGGGCGTCGCGGTCTCCATGTGCGGTGAGATGGCCTCGGACCCCCTGATGGTGCCTGTGCTTGTGGGTCTCGGTTTGGAGAAATTCAGCATGAACCCGCAGGCGATTCCGGTGGTCAGGGCCCTCGTGAGACAACTTTCCTTCCGTGAGGCCGCCGCCATCGCGCGCCAGGCCTTGAAGCTGATCACTGCCCGGGAGGTCGAAGAGTACCTCCTCGAGCGCCTGGCCTTTTTGCTAGCCAAGACCAAGATCTCGGTCTAGCCCGGTTTTCTCACCGGGTTGGGAGGAAAATATGCGAGTGTCAGCACGTGTCGTCGACAAGCCCTGGGGTCACGAGGAAATCTTTGCCGAGACGGCCAATTATGTCGGCAAGATCCTCTTCATCCGAGAGGGAGAGGCCTTGAGCCTCCAGTACCACGAGGTCAAGGAGGAGACTCTCCGCGTTCTGGACGGTGAGCTCGAACTGGTGACTGGGGACGATGAGGACCACCTCGAATCCCACTATCTCGAGGCCGGGGCGGTGTTCCACATCACGCCCGGGACGCTGCATCGCATGATCGGCACCAGCGATTGCCGCCTCCTCGAGGTCTCCACCAATCACCTCGACGACGTCGTCCGCCTCGACGATCGCTATGGGCGAGAGGGTACAAGTGCACCCTAGCCTGTTCTCGCGACAAAACGCGGTAAGAAGAGCGGGTTAACGACTCGCTGGCAGAGTCCGTATACTTGTATGGGGGAAGAACCATGACATCAAAGATCCTCCTTTGGGTCCGCTATGCCCTGTTGCAGGGTGCGATCTTGGCCTTTGGTGCGCTTGTCTGGTCGTCGGAAAAGGCAACGCCAACACCCACCCCTCGTCCGGCGGGGGAGAGGTCGCTGACTGATATGGCTAAAACGAAGCAGCTCAAGGGTGCAGAAAAGGGGAAGCCCATTGTTATCAGCAATGAGAATCTCTCAGACTATGCGTCCCAGAGAGAGCTGACGACGGCCTCGGAGAAGTCTCAACCCTCCAACAGACCCATCCACGCCGGTACCGGTGCTGGAATTGTCACGACACCAGCAGGCTCCTCGTCCGGATATGGCGATGAACGAAAACGGTATTGGCAGGGCCGATACAAACAACAACTCGATCTCTTAGAATCCGTCAAAAACCAGATCCAGAAATTGGACTACGAAATACCAGGACTCTGGCGCGACTTCTACGCGTGGGACGATCCTGCGTATCGGGATGGGGTCATCAAGCCCAATCTCGACTCCGCACTTGCCCGTCGCGATAGTCTCGAAACTCAGCTTCGGGAAGGCGAAGAGGAGCTGCAGCAGATCAAATCATCCGCCCGAGAGGACGGTGGTGAGCCGGGCTGGTTCCGAGAGATACCGATAGCGACGCCGACCAAACCAAAACCAGAACCAACCCCAGGAATAGTAATTTATTAGCCGCTGATCCGCGCGGGCCGTTGCCACACACCTGTTGCGGAACTAGGTTACAATTCTCGGGTCTTGGAATATAAATGCGAATGAGATCCTATTTCATTGAAACCTGGGGCTGCCAGATGAATCAGCACGACAGCGAGTTGATCGAGGGGCAGCTGCGTGAACGCGGGCTCCGTCCAGCGGGTGCTGCTGGCGAAGCTGATCTCGTAATTCTCAACACCTGCTCGGTTCGGGAGCGGCCGATGCAAAAGATCGTGAGTAGGATCGGCGTTCTCGAAAAATTGACTAGGCCGCCGGTCATCGGCGTGTGCGGGTGCGTCGCGCAACAGGAAGGGGCATCTCTCCTCGGCCGTTCGAAGTCGGTCGGGTTCGTGCTCGGGCCTGGGCAGATCGGACTGGTAGGGGAGGCGGTCCGCGCGGTCGAGCAGGGCGAACGGGCGGTTCTCACCGGCTTCAACGCGGACAGCGAGCACAACTTCAGCACCATCTTCCGTAAGAGCTCGACGCGGGGGATGGTGACGGTTGTTGAGGGCTGTAACGAGTTCTGCACCTTTTGCGTCGTGCCCTATACCCGAGGACGGGAATCGAGCCGGTCGATGACGGATGTGCTCACGGAGGTGAGGTCGCTCGCGGCCGGCGGTGTCAAAGAGATCGAGCTCCTGGGGCAGACCGTCAACGCCTACGTCTGTCCGGATTCCGGCGCCGATTTCGCGACCCTCCTCGATGCGGTGGCCGAAGTGCCCGGGCTGTGCAGAGTGCGGTACATCACCTCACACCCACGATACTTCAATGACCGTTTGATGGGGGTACTGGCCTCGAACCCGATAGTTTCGCGCTACCTCCATCTCCCGTTTCAGTCCGGTTCCGACACGATCCTCGAGCGAATGCATCGACGCTACACCCGCGACGAGTTTGTTGAACTCATCGGTAGGTTGAGGACCGCGGTGCCGGACATCCATCTTTCGACCGATGTGATCGTCGGCTTTCCCGGGGAGACCGAGGAGGATTTCCTGCAAACGATGAAGCTCCTCGAGAGGCTCCGTTTTGGACACGTCTTCGCCTTCGCGTTTTCGCCGCGTCCTGGCACGCCGGCGGCGAAGTACGGAGATCAGGTCTCCGAGGAGGTTATGAAGGGGCGCCTCCACAGGCTCTTCGAACTCACCGACCGGATTTCTCTCGAGCTCAACAAGGAACTTGTCGGCAGTGCGGTGGCAGTCCTCGTCGACGGCGATAGCCGGCGCGATCCGAACGATTGGCAGGGCAGGGGAGAGGACAACCGGGTGGTGAACTTCCCCAAGACCGGGCATGAGACGATCGGCGATGTTGTCGCCGTTCGGATTCGGCGGGCCGGTGCGCATTCGCTGGTCGGAGATCGAGATGACGGCGTCAGCCGTTTGCCGGTCATTGGTCAGGCTTGACATTAGCCGCGGGGCCCGACACATTAGAAGCTGAAATGAACGAACGAGATCCCTCGGCGGCGATAAAGATGACTGTTCGCGGGCTGATCATGGACCCGACGTCCAACAGTCCCGTTGTGGTCCTCCAAAACGATGAAGGCAACACCTTCCTCCCGATCTGGATCGGCGTGTGTGAGGCCAACTCCATTGCCCTCGAGTTGGAGGGGGTTGACCCGCCGCGGCCGATGACCCATGACCTCATCCGCGATCTCATCGCAAGCACCGGGCACGCAGTCGACCACGTGTTCATCCATACCCTGGACGACAGCGTGTTCATAGCATCAATCCAAATCAGGGATGCGAAGGAGGTAGTCCACCACCTCGACTCCCGTCCGTCCGACGCAATCGCCATTGCGCTACGGACGAAGGCCGACGTCCTGGTCGATCCATCCGTGCTCGAGCGGGCGGTTATGAGTGAGGAAGACGTCGAGGAAACCCTGCGAACGATCCTCGAACGCATGCGCCCGGAAGACATGGGCGAGTACGAGATGTGACCGCGGTCTCAGGTTCCAATCGTTGACACCCGAATATCCGCCTCCACTTAGGTTATAGTGACTCAGCTCGAATTGCTCGTTGCGGAGAATTCATGAAGATCGCAATCACCAACCAGAAGGGCGGTGTCGGGAAGACAACCACCGCCATCAATCTCGCCGCGGGCCTCGCGCAGAAAGGGCTGAAGACCCTGCTCATCGACCTCGACCCCCAGGCCAACTCGACGATGTCTAACGTCGATCTCGAGGAACTCAACGGCAATATGTATGACGTTTTGAATGGGGGGACCTCCCTGGCGGAGGTGATCGTACCCGGCACCCTCGACAACCTCTTCATCGCTCCCTCCAGGATCGCCATGGCCAAGCTCGAGGTCCGTTTGGGCGGAGAGCTCGACGCACCCTACCGACTCAAAGACTGCATCGATTCGCTCGGTGGAGAGTACGACGCGATCATCATCGACACCCCACCGACCCTCGGTCTGCTGACCGTTAATGCCATGGTTGCCGCAACGCATGTGCTCATTCCGATTCAAGCATCGTATTTCGCACTCGAGGGAACCGACGATCTGTTGGAGACCATCGACAAGATCAAGGCGCGGCCCAACACCGAGCTGAGAGTGTTGGGCGTGCTGATAACCATGTTCGACCGGCGCACGATCTTGGCCCGTGAGGTTCGGGAGGAGATCCTGGAAGTATTTGGCGACCACGTTTTCGACACCTTCATCACGAAGTCCGTACGCCTCGAGGAATCACCGGCCCATCGGTCGAGCATCTTCGACCACGCGCCGTCTTCGAGCGGTGCCTATGAGTATTATCGTCTCTGCGAGGAGGTCCTCCAACGTGTCGGGACCAAATAACCCCAAGGCCGGCTTGCCCCCACATCGGCGTATGCGCCACGACCGCCACTTTGTCGACGAATTAGCCGAGCGAATGGGGGAGGGGATTGGTCGTATGATCCGAATCACGGCCATCACCAGCAACCAGGATCAGCCGCGGTCCAACCTCGGGCATCTCGAGGATCTGAAATCTTCGATCGACGTACACGGGATTCTAGAGCCCCTTCTGGTGCGCCCGATCGACGGAGGGAAGGTCGAGCTGGTATCGGGAGAGCGGCGATTTCACGCGGCCATGGCCGTGGGTTTGACCGAGGTTCCGTGTATTGAACTCGACGTCAACGATCAACAGGCTCTCGAGATCGCGCTCATCGAAAATCTGCAACGAAAGGACCTTACGGCGTTCGAGGAGGCGGATGGCTACCGCACCCTGATCGGAAAGTACGACTACACCCACCAACAGGTCGCGGATGCGGTCGGTCGCTCACGAGTGACTGTCACAGAAAGCCTTCGGCTTCTCGAAATTCCGGAGGCGATCCGGGAGCTGTGTCGGCATGCCGACATCAACGCCAAGGGCGTTCTGCTCGAGATCGCCAGGGTGGGTGACGAATCCGCCATGCGCGAGCTCATTCGGGTGATCGTCGAGGAACGCCTTGATCGAGCAGCCGTTAGACAACGACGGGCCGACCTGGAAGGCGGAGGCGCCGGTGGAAGTTCGACCGAGGACTCCCGCGGAGCCCCGCGCAAACCGTTCATGGTTCGATTCAGCAACCCTGATCGGAGCTTCTCGCTTTCATTGTCCTTCCGAACTGAAGCGGAACCCGAGCCTCGCCAGGTCATCGAGGCCTTGAAAGAGGTGATTCGCGAGCTTGAGTCGGGACTCGAGGAAGAACGGCAGTAGCCTGGAAGAGGGGGGCAGCTGGAGTCCGGATATGTGGTGTAACCATATCAGGTTTACATAATATATCTTATCGGACATTCAATCTGGGGCACAATGCTGCGGAAAACGTCTCTCCTGTGGAAAAGCTGTGGATTCTCTCCGACGACACTAAACGCCCAGGGAGAAATGCGAATTGGTCGTTTTCCGTGTAAGATTCAACGGATGAGATCTCAGTATCACTTTCAACCGCTCGGACGGCGGACCCGGTGAAGCTCTTTGGCGTCGTTGATCGGCTGATCGTCCGCGAGGTGGTGCCGCCGACGATCCTGGGGTTCATTACCTACACCTTTCTCATTGTGATGCGTGGCATCTACAGCCTCATCGAACAGGTGCTGGTACGCGGGGTTTCGTTTGCTGATGCCGGCAAGGTGCTCCTGACCACCATTCCACACGTCGTCATATTGACGATACCGATGAGCTTTCTCTTTGGAGTTCTGCTCGCGATTGGACGGATGAACGCCGACAGCGAGCTCGTCGCCCTCCAGGCGGGCGGCATTCCGATCCGCCGGTTGCTGAGACCGATCGTCATCCTCGGTCTGCTTCTGAGCGCGGTAAACGGCTACCTGTATCTGGAGGTCATCCCCCGCTCGAGCCGCGAATTGAGAGACCTGAAGGTCCGACTCTTCGCCGGCGCCAAAAACCTCGGGCGCATCGATCCTCGTGTATTTCACGAGGAGATCCCAAACGTCCTCCTGTACGTGAGGGAGGTGGACAACGACTCGGGGGAGTGGCGTAACATCTTGTTCTTCGACAGCAGCAGTCCCGGTGAGGAACGGCTGACCCTGGCCAAACGGGGGCAGATGGTGACGGCCGGTCTGCCTGGAATGGTGGACGCCAACCTGGCTTCTGGGGAGCCGCCGGAGATGGAGCGTTGGATCCGTCTCGAAGACGTCGTGACCCATCAGTTCATCCGGGCCGAACCGGAGACCTACCGGGTGAACCGCAACCGTTCGCAACTGATCAGGCCGAACACCAAGAGTCAGGGGAAGGTTCGCTACCGACTCAGCATGGGAGAGAGAGATACCGGTGACCTGGTTTCTTTCGTGCGTGGCGGCGAGTTTGAGGCCGCCGACACGGAGCGTGAATCCGAAGAGGACACGGGGTTGCGGCGACGACTGGCGTCCATCGAGCTCAACAAGAGACTGGCGATTCCTTTCGCCTGCACCGTCTTTGCACTCCTCGCATTGCCGCTGGGTGTCGGCACCGGTTCAGGAGGCCGCGGCCGCGGGTTCGTGGTTTCGATTGCCGTGGTGCTGGTGTACTACCTGGTCGGTAATCAGGGTGAAATGCTGGCGATCGAGGGGCGCGTAGCTCCTTGGATCGGAATTTGGCTGCCCAACATCGTGCTCACGATAGTGGCGCTCGCACTGATGGGACGAATGGGTCGGTGGTTAGGCGAACGCGACGGTGGTGAAAGCTTCATTGGGCGCGTGGTCAAATGGTGGCGGTCGTGGCGCGAAAACCACCACCACGGATCGGCCGCCGCCACTCCGATCAGCGGGAGCATTCCCCTGAACGTACAGCGAAGGCGGTACGCGACCCGTTTTCCCGCCCTCTTCGATCGCTACATCAGCCGCCGCCTCGTGCCTCCCCTTCTCCTGGTTCTTGGTAGCACCTCTCTGCTCTACATCGTCATCGACCTCAGCGACCGCGTAGAGGATATAGCCAAGAACAACGCGCCGATCGATGCGATCCTGGCCTACTACGCGAACCTCGTGCCACAGGTCTTTCTCGACGTGACCCCGATGGCGGTGATGATCGCTGTGCTCATCCTGCTCACCGTGCTCGAGCGTCAACAGGAGCTTACGGCGCTCAAGGCTGCAGGGATCTCACTCTTCCGTCTGATTGTCCCGATTCTCCTCATTGCTGCGGTGTCGGCTGCCGGTCTGTGGGTGCTCGGAGAAATCGTGGTGCCGAACGCCAACCGCGACGCAAAACGACTTCGGGATCAAATAATGGGACGCGAGGCGACACGGTCCTACCGGTCCAGCGATCGCCAGTGGCTGATGTCCCGGGACGACGAGACGCTGTACAATTTCCTTCGCTACGACTCACCTTCCGAGACCTTGATCCGCTTCACTGTCTTCAGGATCGACGAGGACATGAATCTTCGCTCGCACCTCTACACTCGGAGAGCACGGTACATCAACGGGGAGTGGCTCGCCGATTCGGGTTGGTTTCGCCAGATCTACCCGGACGGCACCGACGAGTTCAGACGAATCACTGGGCCCATGAAGCTCCACATTTCGGAAGGTCCGGAGTACTTCGGGCGGGAGTACCGGACGCCAGCGGAAATGTCGATTCGCGAGCTCGGAGACTACATCGACGAGCTCGTCGATTCCGGATACCGCCCCAGTAATCTCATCGTTCGGTGGCATCAGAAACTCACCTATCCCCTCTCCGCATTTGTCATGGTCTTGTTAGCTCTTCCTTTCGGCCTCAGCCGCGGTGGCCGCCGGGTGAGCACCATGCAGGGGATTGCCATTGCGCTGGTGCTGGGCATCGCCTACTCCATGCTCGTGGCGCTGTTCGGGAAATTGGGCGAGCTGGAGGTTCTGCCTCCCCTTGTCGGTGCGTGGGCGCCGTTCGTTCTCGCCCTGCTTTTCGGGATCAACCGCCTAACGGACCTCAGAACCTAACCTGAGGAGTTAAAAGTCGAGAGTTATGAGTTGAGAGTTCCGGCCCCCATCCTATCCGGAGCACCGGGGGCCGGGTGGAAATTCTAAACTCTCAACTCAAAACTCTCGTGTTGTCGGCATGCCGACAATCAAGCTAGCGACTCTCGTGCAAGCGTGTGAAACCGTCTTCGAAATGGGTGAAGGTCGTTCTCGCGCTGACCTGGGTGATTGCGGTTTGTCAGCAAGACGAATATCCCCTCGATTTCGGGATCGATCCACACCGAAACCCCGGTAAATCCGGTATGTCCGAAAGCCTGCGGCGAAAGTGCGGGACCGGCGGAGCAGCCGGGCGACGATGCGAGCTGCCATCCGAGGCCTCTCGCTTGTTCGAGACCCTCCGTGCGGAGAATCGTCGCCATGTCGATCTCTTCGCGATTGAACAGCGTTCCTCCCAAAAACTCCTTCGCCAGACGGAATACACCCGCGGCGGTTCCGAACAACCCTGCGTTCCCGGCCGTACCGCCCAGGAAGCGCGCATTTCCGTCGTCCGGGAGGCCAGGCGCCATGGGCGGAATCCAGCGCTGATCGAACCCGAGCTCTTCCACCAGGCGACTCTCCACAACCGGGGACGCCGCTTCGCCGCTTAGCGAATGAGTCCCAGGATCTGGATGCAAGCCGAGTTCGTCGTCGATACCGAGCTTGCCAGTGACCTCCTGCCGAAAGACCGAGGCGAGATCCGATCCAAAGGTCCTTTCAAGCATCATCCCGAGAATCACGAATCCGACACAGGAGTACACGACCCGGTCCCCGGGCGTCTCGACCAGGCGTACGGAGCCAAGTTTCTCAACAAGGCGCCCGGGATACCCTCCCGCAAGGCAGTAAAGCGGCAACCACGCCGGGAGACCCGAAGTATGGGTCAGCAGCTGCCCGACATTCACGTCTCCGACATCGGCGTCCCGCAACTCGCCAAGAATCTCCCCGACCGTCGTTTCAAGCGCCCAATCACCCTTTCGAAAGGCGATCATCACTAGCGTCGTCGTCACCAAAGGTTTGGTCAGCGACGCCAGGTCAAACCAGGTTCGATTGGACGCAGGTTCGCGGACGGGGACTTGGCGGGCGGAACCCACCACCACATTCCGAGGCTCGCCACCGGCCCTCCCCCACTCAGCGACCGCCGCCGGCGCCACGCCGGCTCCAACCCCTCGTTGGAGGAGTTCGTGAACTCCGTCAACCTTCATGTCTCACGGGTTCCGGCCGGTTTTCATCATTGACGTTGACGTACGTGATCTCGGCCTCCGTGACCTGAACCTGCTCGTCACGGTCCCGGTGTCGCGCAGCACTCACCATGACGCGGACGGTAACCGAAGTTCGCCCCACCCGCACCAACTCGGTGAAAAAGGAAACGAGATCACCCACGAAAACCGGCTGGTGAAAAATCACCTCGTTCATCGCAACCGTGACCACCCGTCGAGCGCCGTGGCACAGCGCTTCCTCGGCCCCCGCCTGATCCATGTAGGAGAGAATCACACCACCAAATATCGTGCCCGCAGGGTTGGTGTCTCGCGGCATCATCAGGACCCGGCTCTTCGGCTGCAATCGGCTGTCTTCCATCATGACTCCCCTACCCTCAAGTCGGGATAGTGTATATCCTCAGCTCTTCACATCAGAATTGAAATTTAGAAAACCTACCTAACTGATTTCGTTTCAATTATTTACGATTATTTCTGTTTCCTGTTTTTGACTCCAATACCCCAAATCCACCATACTCTCGCCATGAACTGGCTTCCGGACATGGCTCGCAGGCAGCCCCGACGGACCCTCGAGCTAATCTACCAAGTACCTACAGCACCGGACCCGGAAACAACCGATGCGACCGTCGCAGCTGCACTCAACGGCATTGGTCTGCAAGCGACCGGTTCCGCGGTTGAAGGGTGGAACCTTTCGCTACCCGGTCAAACCCGGGTTTACGGGCTCATTCCCCGTGAACTCGACGAATCTGTCGACCTCAGTCTTTCTTCAGGATCGGAGTACTCGCAGCTCGTCGTAGTCTGTCATCCGGTCGAAACCCACGCCGCCCATGCCGCCGGCCTCGCCGGGGTGTTGGTGCTGGCGGCCGCAGTCTGGATCGCCGGCGGTCTGCTGGCCGCCGTGACGACCGTGATCGCCGGCGGACTTCTGGTTGAGGTCACCCGCCACTGGGCCTTTGACGCGCTCGAAAAGCAGTTGCGGCGGCTCACTGGCGATGTTGGCAGCGCGCTGTGGCCCGGTCAACCGGCGCAGATCACCGTCGCCTGAGACGCATTGGCGTTGGAACCGCAAAGACGCCAAGAACGCAAAGCACCTTTTCACTTCCCTCTTTGCGCCCTTTGCGTCTTTGCGGTTTCAACACTTTTCCCCAGCTCCCCTGGCCCGCTACTCGACCGTTGCCGTCTCATCCTTCAGCATTTCTTCCGGATCGGGGAGATCCTCGGCCCGTTCGAGACCGAAGTGAACCAGAAAATCTTTGGATGTCCGGTAGAGAAACGGCTTCCCCACGACCTTCTTCCGTCCGGCCATCCGCAGCAACCCGCGGTCAAGCAGGGTTCGCACGACGCTTGCCGAGTTCGTGCCGCGAATGAAGTTCATTTCCGGAAGGGTCACCGGCTGACGATGGGCGACGATGGCGAGGACCTCAAGCGCCGCCTGCGACAGGCGTTGGCGGGCGGCGATGCCATGGAAGGACCGCAAGTACGGATCCAGGTTCGGAGGTGTCGTGCAACGCCAGCCCCCGGCAACCTTTTCCAGCCGGAGGCCGCTGTCCGGTCTTTCCAAATTCTCACCTATGGCCTCGAAAATCGCTGCGACCTCGTCCTCACCCACTTTGCGATCGTCGATCGCTTCCATGACCGCGGGAACCGTGACCGGTCCGGACGCGGTCAGCAGGATGGCTTCCACGACAGCAGTCAGCGTGTCCTTATCCACCGTTTTCTCCCCGGATCAAAAGCTCCTTGGCTCCGAGAGATCGGTCGCCCGGCCGCAAGTAGATTTCGGCGAATGGGCTCCGCTGCTCCGCGAACACGCCCCGCAGCCGTACCAGTTCCAGGGCCGCCACCATGACCGTCACGACTTCCACCGGATCCGACCGGGAGTTCAGGTGCCGAAGGAGCGGTACCAGCCCGTCGGATCGCACGAGCTCGTAGATGTCCTTCATCTTGTCCTCGACGCGGAAGCGAAGCGGCAGGACCTTGATCGGCGGCGGGTGAGATGCCGCAAACTTCTGCATCACATCGAGATAGGCTTGCGCGAGCACTCTCAGGTCGACGTCCTCCCAGTCCAGCTCCTGTTCTCTTTCGGCGTCGACGTCGGCCGCAACCTCCGGGACCCACAGGCATCGCCGCACGATGTCGCTGTCGTGCAGGAACGATGCGAGCTCTTTGACTCGGCGATAGGCGAGCAGCCGCTCCACCAGCTCTTCCCGCGGATCCTCCGCCCCCTGGTCAACCTGCGGCAGGAGCATCTTCGACTTGAGGTGGAGGAGCCACGAGGCCATCCACAGGAAATCGCCCGCACTATCGAGATCGAGCTCCTGCATCGCCTTGAGATGGGCGTTGAACTGATCGCAGATGCTGAAGATCGGGATGTCGTAGATCGATACCTCGTTCTGCTTGATCAGATGCAGCAGAAGATCGAGCGGTCCGCTGAACACACTCAGCTCGACCGGCGGACCCTGCGGTTCTTCAGCGACCATCGTCATCGCGGGGGAGTATACCTGCACACCGTGCTTCGCGCGTCGTCGGCCGTTAGAACGTTAAAACGTTGAACGTTCAAACGTTTTAACGACGGCATTCAATCCTCCGCTCCTCTGCCGGAAACGAGGTGTTACACTCTCGCCCGCACGAACAATATCGGAGGCAATCTTGGAGCACTGGGACGGTCAAATGGACCTGTTCGATCAGAACCCGCAGCGGGAGGTGCCGCGGGACAAGAAGGTCGTGGTCTTCGACCTTGAAACGCAGCGATCTTTCGCCGAGGTTGGCGGGCGCAGCCAGTTCCATCGTCTTGGAGTGTCGGTCGGCGTGGCCTACCGGTATGACGAGGATGAGTTTCTGGTGTTCAGGGAGGACGAGGTCGGCGACCTCATCACGCTCCTCCTGGAGGCGCAGTTGGTCGTAGGATTCAACATCCGCGGATTCGATTACGAGGTGTTGCGCGCATACACCGAGGAGGATCTCCAGCGCCTTCCGACCTTCGACATCATGTACGACCTCGAGGAGCGCCTCGGATTCCGGCCGAAGCTCGACAGTGTCGCCTCGGCCACTCTCGGCGTGGGCAAGTCCGCCGACGGCCTGCAGGCCCTCGAATGGTGGCGTTCCGGTGAGATCGACAAGATCATCGATTACTGTCGCGAAGACGTGCGAGTGACCCGCGACGTCTACGATTTCGGTAAACGAAATCGCTGGGTCCAGGTGGAGAGATTCGGGGGCAAGCCGCGGAAGGTCGAGGTCGATTGGTGACCACGACTGTCTCGAGATCCTCTGGGTCGTGAGAAGTACTCCACAGACCGCGGCTGACCGGCCTTCTTGCTGGCGGTGTTCGAGCGCCGAAGGCGCGATAGACCGATCGGAACGACTCAACCCATCGGAAAGGAACTCGGGAGTTTTTGGGAGTCCGGCCTGGCCCCTCTTCACAAGTTCGATCGACACTCTTCGATCATCTGGTCGGTGGTCGGTAGGCCGA